>Ga0302311_10001369_pt1 | contig 29092 bp, 29 predicted proteins | sample III_Palsa_N1_3_FD_200449 | JGI IMG/M metagenome (GOLD analysis project Ga0302311, IMG submission 200449) | Peat permafrost microbial communities from Stordalen Mire near Abisko, Sweden - III_Palsa_N1_3 | ecosystem: Environmental > Terrestrial > Soil > Palsa > Peat permafrost | place: Sweden... | reverse complement strand
CGAGATCCTCAAGGGCGCGCTGGTCACAAAGGACGGCGCCATCGTGCATCCGGGATTGAAGGGAGCGTAAGCCCATGGACGTCGTAGACCCCACCGTCTTCCGCCTGGCGATTTTCGTGCTCGCCATCTTCGTCGGCTACTATGTGGTGTGGAGCGTCACGCCCGCCCTGCACACGCCGCTCATGGCCGTAACCAACGCCATCTCCTCGGTCATCATCGTCGGCGCGCTGCTCGCCGCCGCGGCCCATGGTGCAGCCGGTGAAGGAACCAGCGTCCACACCTGGATCAGCAAGGGCGCGGGCGCCGTCGCCGCCGGACTGGCGGCGGTGAACATCTTCGGCGGCTTCCTTGTCACCCAGAGGATGCTGGCCATGTACAAGAAGAAGGAAAAGGCCAAGTGAGCCGCCTCTTCCCCGCCGCCATCCTCGCCGCTCTCGCGCTCGCCATGGCCGCCACGCCCGCCTTGGCGCAGGCCACCCTGCCGCTCACAGTCCAGACCGCCCCCGGCACGCCCTGGGCGATCAAGTGCCACGTGCGCACCTACACCACCAAGGAAGGCGCCATCGCCAACACCTACACCGTGGTCAACAAGGGGCCGTTCCGGGACGTGATCCCCTCGTCAAACGCCCAATGCCAGTTCTGGAAGACCGGCGGCGCCGGTCCCGTGACCCTGCACATCGCCAAGGGCGGCGACCACGCCGTCACCGCCACCGACGTGGGCAAGCCCGTCTCGCTGCAGGTCTGGTGATCGATGGCCGCCGCGACCCTTCCTGAAGTGCTTGAGGTGCTGCGGGCGCGGCGCGACCACGTGCGCGAGACCTACAAGGTGGAGTTGCTGGGGGTGTTCGGCTCCTTGGCACGTGGGGATGCGCGACCGGATAGCGATGCGGATGTGCTGGCGCATTTCCTGAAGGGCACGACCCTTTTCCGCATCGCAGAAGTCAGCATCGAGCTTGAAAAGACCTTGGGGCGGCGCGTGGATCTGGCTGATCGCGACAATCTGCGCGCGCACATGCGCACCAATGTCGAACGTGATTTCGTCCCCGCATGATCCCCGGCCCAGATCGTTGGCGGCTGGAGCATATGCGCCGGTACAGCCAGAAGGCCTTGGACCTTCTCGGCCAAGGCGATGCAGAGGCTTTGGAAGCGGATGAAGCCCGGCTGTTGGCCATCATCGCCTGCGTGCAAATCGTTGGGGAAGCGGCCAATCGGGTTACGCTGGAAACCCAGGCGCGATTTCCGGGCGTGCCGTGGCGGCCGGCGATCGATACCCGCAATGTCATCGTCCACCAGTATTTCGAAATCAAGGCTGAGCTGATCGTCGATAGCGTGCGGCGCGATCTGCCGCTGCTGATCAAGGCGCTCGACCGCATTCTCGCCGAGGGGGGCGACATCCCATGAACGCCAACCTAGCCGCCGTCCTCTACATCGTTTCCGGGGTGCTGTTCATCCTGGCGCTGCGGGGGCTGTCCAGTCCTGTCACCAGCCGGCGCGGCAACCAGATGGGCATGGTCGGCATGACCATCGCGATCCTGACGACGCTCGCCACCCTATTCAGTCAAGGCGCGCTCGACGGCGTCACCCTGGCCCTCATCGTCGGCGGCGTGGCTGTCGGCGGCGGCGTCGGCGCGGTGATTGCGCGGCGGGTGGCCATGACCTCCATGCCGCAGCTGGTTGCCGCCTTTCACTCGCTGGTGGGCCTCGCCGCCTGCCTCGTGGCCATCGCCGCCATCTACACCCCCGCCGCCTACGGCATCGCAGAGGGGAACGGGGTGAAGCTCGAGAGCCTGATCGAGCTTTCGGTGGGCATCGCCATCGGCGCCATCACCTTCACCGGCTCCCTGATCGCCTTCGCCAAGCTGAACGGCAACATGAGCGGCGCCTCGATCCTGCTTCCCGGCCGCCACCTGATCAACATCGCCATCGGCCTCGCGGTCGTGGCGCTGATCGTCGTCCTGGTGATGAGCGGCGGCACGGCGATCTGGGCGTTCTGGGGCGTGTTCGCCCTGGCGCTGATCGTCGGCGTGACGCTGATCATCCCCATCGGCGGGGCGGACATGCCCGTCGTTGTCTCCATGCTGAACAGCTATTCCGGGTGGGCGGCGGCGGCGCTGGGCTTCACCCTGGCCAACACCACCCTGATCATCACCGGCGCGCTGGTGGGCTCGTCGGGCGCCATCCTCAGCTACATCATGTGCAAGGGCATGAATCGCAGCTTCGTCTCCGTCATCCTCGGCGGTTTCGGCGGCGACGCGACGGCGGCGGGCGCTGGCGGCAAGGTGGAGACCCGCCCGGTGAAGCAGGGCTCAGCCGACGACGCCGCCTTCATCATGAAGAACGCCAGCAAAGTCATCATCGTCCCCGGATATGGCATGGCGGTGGCCCAGGCGCAGCACGCCCTGCGCGAAATGGCCGACAAGCTGAAAGAAGAGGGCGTGGAGGTGAAATACGCCATCCACCCGGTCGCCGGCCGCATGCCCGGCCACATGAACGTGCTCCTTGCGGAGGCGAACGTGCCCTACGACGAGGTGTTCGAGCTGGAGGACATCAATTCGGAGTTCTCCACCGCCGACGTGGCCTTCGTTATCGGCGCCAACGACGTGACCAACCCGGCGGCCAAGACCGACCCCACCTCGGCCATCTACGGCATGCCGATCCTGGACGTGGAGAAGGCCCGCACCATCCTCTTCATCAAACGCGGGATGGCGGCGGGCTATGCGGGAGTGGAGAACGAGCTCTTCTTCCGCGACAACACGATGATGCTGTTCGGTGATGCGAAGAAGATGGTGGAGGGGATCATCAAGGGGCTGTGAGGCAATCGGGAGTTCGGTCACCCGAACTCCCGCCGCGCCTATCGCCCGATTAGGGCTAGTAACAAAATGCACGCCACCCAAAGGCAGTGAGTAACATTGATACGCACGTCAACTTTGACTCGGATTTGCGGCTTCATAGCCAGCCCTCCGGGCCACGCCGGCGCAGCCCAAAAAGGGTTGCGTTGCGCTCATTACGTCCTGCTTACGGGATAACCGCCGTTCCCAGGGCACCGGCCTGTCTTCCACGTCTGCAGACGTTTCAAACAGTCGCGTGGCCTTCTCCTGTGCCAAAAACTTGCCCTTCCGGGTGTCAACGGCGAAGGAGCACGCGTCACACGGGCACCCGTCTTAGATTGTCCACCATAAGGCTAGGCGGATTCTTAACGGACCGTGCAACGTATGCATGCACCGATTCGGGTGCTAACCGCCAGATCGAACCCGCCCTTAAATCCAGGGATGCCAGTTTAGCGAGCCGTCCTGGCTGTCAAGGACGCGCTTTGCGCGCCGCGCAGCGGCGGGCCTTCGGCCCATCCTTGACAGACCGGCCCAAGGCTCGCTTACCGTTCCACCATGGGCTCTAAGGCTCTTGGAACTACGGCGACAGATGATGGACATCGACCCCGCCACCGCCGCAGCCCTCGGCTTCCCCAAGCTGAAATATGCGTTTGTCGAGCGGGAGCGGCGCTGGCTCTGCGACCACATCCCGATGGATCGCGTGCGGTCCGCGGAGGCGATCACCGACCTCTATGTCACCGGCACGCGCCTGCGGCTGCGGGACGCGCGCCCTCTGGACGGCGGCGAGCCCAAGCGCCGGCTGGGGCGCAAGGCCGATGTGGACGCGCAGACCCGCCTGATCACCTCCATCTACCTGGCGCCGGAGGAGTTCGCCCTCCTGGCCGACCTGCCGGGCCGCACCCTGAAGAAGGTGCGCCACTACCTCGAACCCGTGGATGGGGTGGAGATGTCCATCGACCGCTTCGAGGGCGCGCTGGAGGGCCTGATCATGGCGGAGGCCGAGTTCGAGACCGCCGGGGCTCTCGCCGCCTTCCAGGCGCCGCCCTTCTGCCTCCGCGACGTCACCGCCGATCCGCGCTACGGCGGCGGCGTCCTGGTGACGAACGGCTTGCCGGACTAGGCCGCCAAGCCCTCGAACTTCAGGGCGCCCGCAGCCAGCATGTCGGCATGCAGCGCCTCTGGGCTCCAGTCGAAGCCGTTCGGCCAGGTGAGGGCGCCGAAATCAATGAACACCCTGTCGAAATAAGCCGGATCCTTGAACGGCTCGACCATCGGGCCGCGCTCACCCGCGAGTTCGGAGAAATCCCATTCTCCCGCCGTGCCGTCTGTGAACCACAACTTCAAACGGTAGGGCCCGACTTTACGGGCACGGCGCACATGCACGATATCCATATTGGGAACTTCGGAGCTGTCAGAGGTCATTGGCGCTATCCGGTATGCGCTCGAGGGGTTCACGCCGCCGGGCGCGCTCCCAATTCTGCATCAAAGCGGCTTGGTTCTCCAGTGTCCAATCCTTCAATAATTTGCGCGTGGCGGGCCCCAATCGCCCGCTGAAGAGTTCGCCCGTTGCGATATTCACCTTCGCCTCCCGCACTTCGGTGAACGCGTGGAAATGCGGCGGCGCATGATCGTTGAAGAACATGCGGATCGATATTCCGTTGAACCAAGCGATTGTCGGCATTGCAGAAAGATAATAACGCAATTTTAGGTAGTGAGACTATCCGTATCGGCACCGCCGGCTGGAGCCTGCCCGCCGCCGTGCGGGATCGGTTTGCGGCGGGCGACAGCCTGCTCGCCCGCTATGCACAAAGCCTGAATGCGGTGGAGATCAACTCGTCCTTCTATCGCCCGCACCAGCGCAAGACCTATGAACGGTGGGCCGCCTCGACGCCGGACGGCTTTCGGTTCGCGGTAAAGGCGCCCAGAGAGATCACCCCCGCGCGGCGCCTGATGGATGCGGTTGCGCCTGTGGAGCGGTTCCTCAGTGAGGTCGCCGGGCTTGGGGACAAGCTCGGGCCGGTGCTGATCCAGCTTCCGCCGAGCCTGCGGTTCGAGCCCGACGTGGCGGCGACATTCCTCGGCATATGGCGTGGGCGGTTCGACGGACCGACGGCGCTTGAGCCGCGCCATGCTTCGTGGTTCTCCGCCGAGGCAGATCAGCTGCTGGTCGATCACCACGTCGCCCGCGTCGCCGCCGATCCCGCCGTGGTCCCGGAGGCGGCGGAGCCCGGCGGCTGGAGCGGCTTCGCCTATCGCCGCCTGCACGGATCGCCCAAGCTCTACGCCTCGGCCTATGGCGAGGACTACCTCGCGGGTGTGGCGACGGCGTGCGCGCCCGGCGACTGGATCATCTTCGACAACACCATGTTTGGCGCGGCGACGCACGACGCCCTGGAGCTTCAAACCGAGCTTCAGCGTCGTCCGAACAGCTTCTCGATGTCGGCGAGCTTCAGCTCCACATAGGTGGGGCGGCCGTGGTTGCACTGGCCCGAGTGGGGCGTGGCCTCCATCTGGCGCAGGAGCGCATTCATCTCCGCCGCCGTCAGCCGCCGCCCGGCGCGGACCGAGCCGTGGCAGGCCATGGTGGAGGCCACGTCCGCCAGCCGTTCCTTCAGCGCCAGCGCCGCGCCGTTCTCCGCCAGATCGTCGGCGATGTCGCGGATCAGGCCCGCGGCGTCCACTTCGCCCAGCATGGCGGGGGTTTCGCGCACCAGGATGGCGCCGGGGCCGAAGGTCTCGATGATCAGGCCGAGCTCGGCCAGCTCATCCGCCTTGCCGGCCACGCGCTCCGCCTCTTCGGGCAGGAGAAGCGCCTGGCGCACCACGCCGCCGTCGGCGGCCTCCACCTTCATGCGCTCGTAGACCAGGCGCTCATGGGCGGCGTGCTGGTCGACGATGACAATGCCGTCGCGGGTCTGGGCCACGACGTAGGTCTCATGCAGCTGGGCGCGGGCGGCGCCCAGCGGGTAGTCCAGCGGGTCGATCACGTCGGCGGAATAGGTGGGCGCCTCGGCAGGGGCGAACGCGTCCGGCTGCCCCTCAACCCGCGCGGAAATCTCCTGCAGGCCCGGCAGGATGGCGGCGAGGCCGCCGTAGGCGTAGGCGGCGGACTGAGGCGGCTGTGGCCGCCACTGGCCCGTCCCGCTCCATCCGCCCGCGAGACCGGACGGCGGCGGTGTGGAGCCGAGCGCGAAGCCCGGCCTGAACCCAGAGAGCGCCTGTCCCGCCACGGTGGTCGAGGCGCGGTGCCCGGCACCCGCCAGCGCATGACGCAGGGCGCCGACGATCAGCCCGCGTACGAGGGCGGCGTCGCGGAAGCGCACCTCGGCCTTGGCGGGATGCACGTTCACGTCCACCAGCCCCGGCTCCAGCTCCACATAGAGGGCGGCGACGGGGTGCCGGTCCCTTGCCAGGAAATCGGCGTAGGCGCCGCGCAGCGCCCCCTGGATCAGGCGGTCCTTCACCGGGCGGCCGTTGACGAACAGATACTGGTGGCCCGCGTTGCCCCGCGAATAGGTGGGCAGGCCCGCGAAGCCGGAGAGCCGCACGCCTTCCCGCTGCTGGTCGAGCAGGATGGCGTTGTCCTGGAACTCGCGGCCCAGCACGGCGGCGAGACGGGCGAGTCGGCCCTCGTCGCCCGGATGCTCGGCGGCGAGGCGCAGGGTCTTCTTGCCGTCGAGATCAAGGCTGAAGGCGACAGCCTCATGCGCCATGGCCTGGCGCTTGATCTCCTCGACGATGGCGAGGCTCTCGGAGCGCTCGGACTTCATGAACTTCAACCGGGCGGGAGTGGCGTAAAAAAGATCGCGCACCTCCACCCGCGCGCCGTGCGGGCCGGGGAAGCCCGCGGGGCCGACCGGCGAGACGGCGCCGCCCTCCACCCGCAGCTGGAAGGCGTCGGCGAGGCCCTTGGCGCGGGAGGTGATGGCGACGCGCGCCACCGACCCGATCGACGGCAAAGCCTCGCCCCGGAAGCCCATGGTGGAGACGTTCAGCAGGCTCCAGCCGCCATCGTCGTCCTCCGGCAGCTTGGAGGTGGCGTGCCGCTCCATCGCCAAAGGGAGCTCGTCGGCGGAAAGGCCGCAGCCGTCGTCGGCGATGAGGATGCGGGAGAGGCCGCCCTGGTCGGCCTGCACCTCGATGCGCGTGGCCCCGGCGTCGAGCGCGTTCTCCACCAGCTCCTTCACCGCCGAGGCGGGGCGCTCCACCACCTCGCCGGCGGCGATGCGGTTGACGGTTTCGGGGGGCAGGCGGCGGATTGGCATGGGCTGTCAGGCGCGACTCGGAGGGTCAAGCATAGCCCAGAACGACAAAGAGCGCGCCCCGATCTCTCGAGGCGCGCTCCCTGTGTCAGTCCGCCGTCAGGGCTTAGTAGCCGCTGCGGGAGTCCCAGTGCAGTTGCTGGCTCAGGGTGTCGAGCCGTTGCTGCAGGTAGTCGCGGTCCGGCGGGTTCAGGTGGCCGCCGTCGCGGGCCCGCAGGTCGCTTTCCTGACGACGGATGTCGTTCAGGTCGCGGTTGGCGTGACGGACTTCGCGGGGCGAGAGCCGGCTGTAGGAAGCGCCGCGGTTGATGCGCTGCTGGAGGAAGTCGATCCGATCGTGGATGCCGCGCGGCGCGTTATACCAGAAGCTGCCCTGCGGGGGCGGCGGGCCGTAGCCGGGACCGCCGGGGCCGGGGCCCTGATCATAGCCGGAACCGTAGGCCGGTTGGGGCGGGGGCGCGGGACGATAGTAGCCGTCCGGGCAGGGATCGTTGTGCTGGCCGGCGAGCACATTGCCCGCCACGCCGCCGGCGAGGGCGCCGCCGACCACGCCGACGCCGCGGTTATGACGACCGGCGATGGCGCTGCCGATCAGGGCGCCGCCAATGGCGCCCAGGGCGGTGCCCGTGGCGCTGGTCTGGTTGTTGGAGCGCACGCAACTCGGGTCGGGCTGGGCCATGGCGAGGGACGGGACCGCCACCGCAGCCACGAGGCCCGCTATAAGAAGTTTGTTTCGCATTCGAGTGTTCCTCTGTTCAGCGTCGGCGTTGGCCCCGCGTCGTCGTAACAACGACGAACAGGGATGACCGTTGCAATAGAACTCTGCACCTGAACCCCAGATGAAGCCAGAGTTGGGCGAGGCGTTCAGTTTCGGACCAACACGGTCGACGCCTGCAGGTAGACGTTAACGACCTGACGCATCTGCATGGGCAGGGGCGCTACGGCCCTACGGCAACCGTCAGCCTTCGGAGCGCCCCGAGGCCAGAAGCCCGGCATAGGGCGCGCGCAGCCTCCAGTGCAGGCCCTTTGGCAGATAGTCGAGGGTCACCTCGCCGTTGAAGGCGCCGGCGGTGGCGCGCTCGATCAGGCGGGAGCCGAAACCCTGGCGAGTCGGCGGGGCCACGGTGGGGCCGCCGCGCTCCAGCCAGTCGAACGTGAAGGTCGAGACGCCGTCCACGTCCTCGACGCCCCAGGTCATGGCCAGCTTGCCAGTGTCGTTGGAGAGAGCGCCGTACTTCACCGCATTGGTGGCCAGCTCGTGCAGGGCGAGCGCCAGTTGAAGGGCCGGAGTCGGACCGAGGCGCACCGCCTCGCCCGAAAGCTCAAGCCGGGTGGAGGAGAGGCCGAGGGTGGTCGCCACCCCCTGCACGATCTCGAGGGTAGAGGCGGCGGACCAGCTCTCGGCGGTGAGAAGGTCGTTGGCGCGGTTCAGCGCCAGGATGCGCCCGTTGATGTCGGTGCGGGCAGTCGCGGTGTCCGACGCGCCGCGCAGGGAATTGTTGACGATGCTCAGCACGATGGCGAGCGTGTTCTTCATGCGGTGGTTCAGCTCGTTGGACAGCAGGCGGCGGTGCTCCTCGCTCCGCCGCGCCTCGGTCACGTCCTCGAACAGTCCCATGAAGCGGGTGCAGACCCCGTCGCTGAACTGGCTCTTGCCCACGGCGTTGACCCACCGCTCTTCGCCCGTGCGCGGTCGCCTCAGACGATAGGAATGGCGGAAGGGGCCGGAGCGATTGGGATCGATGGCGACGGCGAGCTTGCCGGCGAGTTCGTCGCGATCCTCGGGATGGACGTGCGACATCACGAAGTCGAAGTCCTGCGCCTCGTCGGGACTAAGGCCCGAAATCTCCAGCGCCCGGACGTCCCAGAACCGCGTGCCCTTGGACGGGTTATGGTCGAAGCGCCCGAGCTGGGCCGCTTGCATGGCCAGTTCGCGCCCGATGTCCGCGTCGCGCAGGCGCTGTTCGGTCAGCTTGCGGTCAGTGATGTCGATGGCGATGCCGGGAAAGCGCCATGGCTGACCCTCGGCGTCCCGCAGGCACCGGCCCCGGGCGGAAGTCCAGCGCACCTCGCCACTGGGAGAGACAAGGCGGTATTCCTCACGGAACGGCGCGCCGGTCTGCATCGCCTCGTCGATGGATTCGCGCAGCCAGCGGCGATCCCCCTCGTGGATGTTGGCGAAAAAGGCCTCGATCGGCAGGCCGTTCCACGCCGCCTCGACGTCGAGGCCGTAATCGCGCGCGATGTTGTCGCTGCCGACCACCGTGTCGGTGCCGATCTCCCAGTCCCACCAGCCCACCTCGGCGGACTGGAGCGCGCTGACGAGGCGGTCCTCCCGGTCGGCGGCGGCGCTTCGCAGGACGGCGAGCTTCTCCGCCGTCTCGGCCTGTTCCCTGAGAAGGCGGCGGAGGCGAAGCTGCGCCTCCACCTGCCGGGCCATGACGCCGAGCATCATGGCCTGCTCCGCGGTGAGACCCTCCGGCCGCGCCACGGTGTCGATGACGCAGAGGGCCCCCAGAGGCGCGCCTTCCGGCGTCTTAAGGGGCGCGCCGGCGTAGAAACGAATATTGGAGTCACCTGTGACGAGGGGGTTGTCGGCGAAAAGGGCGTCCTTGGGCGCATCCGGGACCACGTAGAGGTCCTCGCCGTACATGGCGTGGGCGCAGAAGGAGACGTCGCGAGGCGTCTCGCGCACGCCCATCCCCACTTCGGCCTTGAACCACTGGCGGGCGTCGTCCACCAGGCTCACGGCGGCCATGGGGACGTTGCAGAACACGGCTACGGCTTTCGCGATCTCGTCGAAGGCGGCTTCCTCGGGGGTGTCGAGGATGTCGTAGCTCTTGAGGGCGGCGAGCCGGGCATCTTCGCTGACGTCGGCCAAGGGCGGCGCTTTCCAAGCTCTGGTTCAGATGGGATCGCGACCGGGCGCTGGCGCCCTTAAAGCGCATATCCGCCCCGCCCCCAACAGCAGCACTGTCGCAGGGCTTTGGACATCAGCGCGGAGGACGAGCTCAGGCGGCGACCTTGCGGGGGACAAGGCTCTCGCTCTTCAACGCTTCCTCGGCGCCCGAGTGGCCGGACTCGGTATATTCGGCGTCCTCGTTCACCTGCCAGACGTCGAACTGGCGATGACCGGCCAGGATGTTCTCCACCGTCAGCATGGCGGTCATCATGGCGTGGTCCTGGTTGTTGTACTTGTGCATGCCGTTGCGGCCCACGAGGTGGAGGGTGGGGTAGGTCCCTTCCAGATCGTCGCGCACGGCGTCCACATGGGTCTGGTAGGCGTCGTCGTAGATGGGGTAGGCCTTGTGCTGGCGCACCACCGCGCCGTCGACGATCTCGTGCGGCTGCAGGAGGCCGATCTGCGCGATCTCCCTGGTGGCCAGCGCGATCAGGTCCTCATCCTTCGAGGTCCACACCCCGTCGCCCTCGAAGCAGAAGTATTCGAGACCGAGGCAGGCGTAGCCCTCCGGCGCCATCTCCGGCGACCAGGAGAGGAAGTTCTGGATGCGGCCGACCTTCACGCTCGGGTCGTGGATGTAGATCCAGTTGTCCGGGAAGGTTGAGCCGGCCTTGGCGATCAGGGCCACGGTGATGAAGTCGCGGTAGCGGAGCGACAGGCCCGCGCCCGCCGACTGGGGCCGCGGCTCGAGGGCGGTGACCAGCTCGGTGATGGGGGCCGAGGAGATAACCTCCCGCGCCGTGTAGATGTGGGTCTCGCCGGCGGCGGAGACGGTGGTCACCACCCAGAGCCCGCGCGCGCGATCGAAGGTCATGGATTGCAGCTCGCGGTCCATGATGACCTCGCCGCCCTGGGCCTTGGTCTTTTCGGCGGCGGCCTCCCACATCATGCCGGGGCCCTTGCGCGGATAACGGAAGCTTTCGATCAGGGACTTCACCCCGCCCTGATGTCCGAGTTCGGCGGCGGGCTTCTGGTGCAGGCCGAGCGACCGCTTCAGCCCGTCCCATACGGCGGCCGAGAGGCTGAGGCCCTTGATCCGCTGCGCCGCCCAGTCCGAGGAGATGTCGTCGCAGCTCATGCCCCACACCTTCTCGGTGTAGGTCTTGAAGAAGATGGAGAAGAGCTTCTCGCCGAACTGGTTGCGCACCCACTGGTGGAAGGTCTTGGCCGGGGCGATGGGCGTCACCTTGGCCCAGGCGTAGGAGGCCATGCAGATGGTCGAGGTGAACACGCCGAGGTTCATCAGCGCCTCGAACGCCTTCAGCGGGTAGGCGTAGTATTTCTTACCGTAGAAGATGCGGCTGAGGCGTGGGCGGTCGATGAAGTCGTCTGGCAGGATTTCGTTCCAGAGGTCCACCACTTCACGGCTCTTGGAGAAGAAGCGGTGACCGCCGATGTCGAAGCGGAAGTCCTTGTAGCGCACGGTGCGGCTGATGCCGCCCACGTACTGCGGATCGCGCTCGATCACGGTGACGCGCCTGCCCGCCTTGGTCAGCAGGTAGGAGGCGGTAAGACCGGCGGGACCGGCGCCGATGACAAGGACGTCGGTTTCAGCAGGCGAGGAAGCGGTATCGTAGGGCATGGCGCTCACTTGAGGGCGGTCTCCGCCTTCTCCACATGCGGTGCAAAGGTGAAGAAGCGCTGACCGGCGTAGGATATGACGGTGGCGGCGGCGGCGCCGATCACCACGTCGATGGGTGCGGGGATCGCGTGGGCGACCTCCACAAGGCTGTGAAAGACGAGGAAGGCCACCGTCTGCGAGGCGATGGTGACGATCGCATAGCGGAACACCTCCTCGTGCAGCCTGCGGCCCGTCCTGGCGAAGGTGAGCTTGCGATTCAGCGTCCAGGTGATGGAGGTGGCGGTGATCAGGCCGATCAGCCACGCCCAGGAGTGCTGCGTGATCTGGGCGCTCGCCCATATAAACAGCTTGCCGTCGCCCAGCTTGGTGTGCAGCCAACCGACGAACGGCGCGGTGTTGATCTTGTAGAGCAGGGTGAAGACGGCGGTGTGGGTGATCAGCCCGACCATGCCGACGCCCAGGAATTTGTGCAGCCCCTTCGGGATCGGCAGGCCCAGACGCTCCACGCGTTCGACCACTGCACTGAAGTAGGACATCAACGCCGCCTGCTTGAGACGGCGCCGCCGTCCCGATGAAAGTCTCGCCTCCGTAAACCTCAAAATGAGGTCTCGGACCAGTGCCGATAACACGACTCGCTCGCGATTTCGTGATCTCGTGGTAGGAGCGCGACGGATTGTCCGAGCTTGGCCGGTCCACCTTGTAACCGAACACCGACCAAGGCCCTCGCTGACGAAATCTTGACCGTTTAAACGCTTCCTCACAACAACGACCATCGGGCGCCCCGCCCCACCGCGAAAGACACATCCAAGGCATGCGCCTACCCGAGCCGCCCGATCTCGCTCGCCCCCGATGGCGGCTGGCGCTGACCGCCCTCGCGGTGACGCTGGTGGTGGCGGTCGTGCTGGGCTTCCGCGACGGCCCCGACCTTGTGAAAAGCCTTGGCGACACCGACGACGCCATGCGCCTCGCCCTCGTGCGCGAGCTTCTGAACGGACAGGGCTGGTGGCAGCAGCACCTGATGCGGCTGCAGCCGCCGATGGGCGTCTACATGCACTGGTCGCGGCTGCTCGACGGCGGCATCGCGGGGCTGGAGCGCCTCTTCGCCCTGTTCGTGGACTGGCCCCGGGCCGAGTGGCTGACCCGTCTGGTCTGGCCGATGCTGTGGATCTTCCCCGCCGTGATCGGCATGCTCGCCGTCGCCGACCGGCTGGGCGAGACACCGGACGGAACGGGCAAGGTTCCCGGCGCCGTCCTGATCGCTGCGGCGATGCTGATGATCGACATGGCCCTCTATCCGCAGTTCAGGCCGGGTCGGATCGATCACCACGACGTGCAGATGACCTTCTGCTTCCTCGCGCTCGCCGGCGCGGTGCAGCGGGGGCCGAGTTTGAAAGGCCCCATTCTTGCGGGCGTGGCGACGGGGCTCGGCGTCGCCATCGGCCTTGAGGCGCTGGTGTTCGAAGCGGCCATCGGCGCCGCGATCGCCCTGCGCTTCGTGTTCGACGGCGGACAGGCCAGGGCCCTGCGCGCCTACGGCCTCGCCCTGGCGGCCACCACCACGCTGGCCTTCTGTATCCAGACGCCGCCCTGGCGCTGGGCCGTCTCCGCTTGCGACGCCCTGGCGTTCAACTCCACCGCCGCCATCGTGGTCGCGGGTCTGGCGGTCGCCGCCATCGCCGTCGTGGCGCGCGGACGAACGCCCCCGATCCGCTTCCTGGCGCTCGGCGGCGGCGCCATCCTCACCGTCGGCGCCTATCTCGGTCTAGATCCGCACTGCATCAAGGGTCCGTTCGCCGACGTGGACCCGGCCATCCGCTCTCTGTGGCTTGTCCACGTGCAGGAGATGCGGCCCTGGCCCGTGGTGTTCCAGCGCAAGCCCGAGGACGCCCTCACCCTGGCGGCAGCGCCGCTGATGGGCCTGATCGCGCTGGCGTGGCTCGGACGGCGGCGGACGACGCGGCAGGACCCGGCCTTTCGCCTGTCCGCCGGCATGCTTGCGCTGACCACCGCCGCGGGCTTCAGCGGGATCCGCATGTCGGGCTATGCCGACTGGGTGGCCATCCCCTTGCTCGCCGCCGCCGCCGCAGACGCCGCAGACGTGGTGGCCCGTCGTTATCACCGCGAGGCGCTCGTCACCGTGATCATCACCGGCTTGGTCGCCATGCCCGGCATCTATGCCCAAGCCGCCGTCTGGATCGACCAGACGGCGACGAAGCTCACCGCGCCCAATGGCGGCAAGAAGGCCGAGCCGGAACCGGCCGACCACTGCTTCCAGAACTGGCCCTACCGCACGCTGGCGAAGGCCGGGCCGCCAGGCCTTGTGCTGGACGAGATCGACCTCGGCCCGGTGATCCTCGACAACACCTCCGACAGCGTGCTGGCCGCCCCCTACCACCGCATGAGTTGGGGGATGCTGGCCTCCCGCTCGGTCTGGGCCGCCAACGCCGATGACGGCACCGCCGAGGCGAAGGCCCGCGCGCTCGGGATCAAGTATGTGGTGGAGTGCGACGCTCACCGCCATCACGCCGACCGGCTCGGCCTCAGCGCCGACAGCCTGATGAAGCGTCTCGACGAGGACGAGGATCAGCCCGACTGGCTGGAGCGGCTCAACCCGCCGGAATCCGCCGTAGAGGTGTTCCGCGTCAGACCGCAGGCAACACCCGCGCCCGCGCCCGCGGCGTCCCCGAAAGGGCGCTCTTTGTGAAAGCGTTCACATCCGGGGTGGTCCGGCTGGCCCGCCGCCTGATCCAATGGGACGTGCTGTTGTGGGAGCTCTCCGCCGTCTCCTGGTTCCTGCTGCTGCCCTACATCCTCACCGCCCACGGCCATCTGGACTGGACCCGTCACGCGCTCGGGCGCGACTTCGTCAACTATTGGACCGCCGGGCATCTGGTGTTCACGCCGCACCGGCTGGATATCTTCACGCCGGACCTGTTCCTGAACTGGGAGCATCGGCTGTTCGACCCGCTGCTGCCGTTCCACTTCTGGTCCTACCCGCCGCCCGCCCTGTTCCTCGTCGCGCCGCTAGCCCTCTTTCCCTACATTCCCGGCCTGATCGCCTGGACCATGGCCGGGATCACGACGCTGATCCCGGCGGCGCGGACCTATTTCACGACCACGCCGGACAAGATGTTGCTGGTGGCGGCGCCGGCGGTGGCGGTGAACATCGGCCTCGGCCAGAACGGCGCCTTCACCGCCGCCCTGATGCTGGCGGGCCTCGCCCTCTGGAAGGATCGGCCCCGGTGGTCGGGCGTCCTTCTAGGGCTCCTGATCTTCAAGCCGCAGATCGCCATCCTCCTGCCCGTCGCCGTGCTGGCGGAGAAACGATGGGGCGTGATGATAGCGGCCGGGATCGCCGCCACTGTGCTCCTCCTCCTCTCCACCTTCGCGTTCGGGATTGACGCCTGGAAGGCCTTCCTCGGCCCGACGCTTACGATGCAGCAGGCGATGCTGAGCCGGGGTCGTGGGCCGTTCGAGTGGATGATGACGTCCGCCTTCATGGCTGGACGGGTCCTCGGCCTCAGAGCCGACTGGGCCATGGCGGCGCAGGTCCCCTTCTCCCTCCTCGCCGTATGGCTGGTCTGGCGCGCCTATCGCAGCGACGCCGACAACATGTTGAAGGCCGCGGTCTTGATGACGGCCACCTTCGTCGCCTCGCCGCAGGCCTTCAACTACGACCTGATCCCGGCGGCGGCAGGCGCGCTGGTGCTCTGGCGGCGGGACAACAACGGCTTCGTGAAAGGCCTGTGCCTGGCTCTCTGGGCGCTGCCGGTCTTCATGGTCGCGGCGCAGGCGTTTCACATCGTGGTGGCGCCGGTGATCCTCACCCTGACCGCCTGCCGGCTGACTCAGCTGGCGGCGGCCAGCCCCAGCTTGCCGGCCAGATCATCGATCACCGGCGAGGTCGCCTCGAACACATAGTCGGGTCGCCCGACGCTGAAGGGGCCGACACCTGCATCGGCCAGCGTCTCGGCCACATCGAACAGGTCGCCCGCGGGCACGAGCAAGCCGTCGGAGCGCCGGGTGGCGCCGCGCTCGATGAACCGCCGGGTGGCGCGCCCCGCGGGGCCGTCCAGCTCCGCCGGCCACTGGATCGCCGACAGGCTCTTGGCACGCCCCCGCGCCTCCACCACACGCATCAGCCGCCGCGCCACGGCGAAGCTCTCCGCCGACCATGAGGCCGAAAGAGAGGCCGCCAGCTGTGCTTCACTCTTCAGGATCACGCCGTCGGAGACGATCTTCAGATTGTTGGCCAGGAGCGTCGCGCCCGTGGTGGTGATGTCCACGATCAGTTCGGCGGCGCCGGCGGCGGGCGCGCCTTCGGTGGCGCCGGCGCTATCGACGATGCGATAGTCGGCGATGCCTAGTTTGGCGAAGAAGGCGCGGGTCTGCACCCCGTACTTGGTGGCGACCCGCATCCGCTGGCCCGTGCGCGCGAGATAGAGGTGGGCGACCTCGGCTACGTCAGTCATTGCGTCCACGTCGATCCAGCTCTGCGGCGCGGCGACCACCAGGTCGGCCCGCCCGAAACCCAGCGCCCGCAGCAGCATGACGCGGGCGTCGATGTCCCCACCCCGCTCGCGGATCACGTCCTCGCCGGTGACGCCGAGGTGGATATCGCCGGCGTCGAGCGCCGCGGCGATGTCGGAGGCGGACAGCAGCCGCACCTCGGCGCCCGGCAGGCCCCTGATCGAGGCCGTATAGCCCCGCGCGCCGCCGTCGATCTCGAGCCGGAAGCCCGAGTCGGCCAGCCACGCCTCGGCCTGTTCCTTCAGGCGCCCCTTGGAGGGGATGGCGAGGATCAGAAGCTCGCTCATGCCGCCGTCCCCGCCATGGCCCGGTCGGGGCGCAGCATGAAGCCCACCGCGCCCGGCGCGCCGCCGAGCCGTGCGGGCAGTCCGTCGTAGCGCCCGCCCGCCGCCACCGGCGCATCGGGGCCGAGGGCGGCGCTGCGCACTTCGAACAGCACGCCGTCGTAATAGCCGAAGGGCCGCACGAAGGCGGTGGAGAGGATCAGGTCGGATTCCGCCGGTCCCTGCCCCACCAGCAGCTTCAGCCGCGTGGTCCAGCTCTTTGTGGTGGCGGAGAGGTCGCCGCCGGCCTCGGCGGCCAGCGCCTCCACCTTGTCCAGCGCGTGGCGCGGCTGGTCTGAAACCTTGAGAAACCGTTCGATCAGCCCGGCCTCGGCGGCGGTGAGCGGCGGGGTGCGGGCCGCTTCGGCGCGCAGGGCCAGGCGATGGGTGATCTCGGCGGCGGAGCGTCCGCCCACGGGCTGGATGCCGGCCAGGGTCCAGAGCTCCTCCAGCACCCCGGCGGCTTCGTTCTCGGGCAGGTCGGCGAGGAGGCCCGCCAACCGCCCGCCGGAGCCCTTCGCATCCGCCGGGGCCTGGGATCGGCGCACCTCGGCCCAGAGCGCGCGGGGATTGGCGAACACGCGCACCAGTCGGTCCCGCGTGGGCTCGGGCAGGTTCAGGGCGATCAGGAAGGCGCGGAACAGGCCGACGTCGCCGAGCTGGATCGAGAGGTCCTTGCGGCCTCCCACTTTCGAGACCGTCCAGGCCAGGGCGGCGATGGCGGCGTCCTCGACCGCGGGGGCCTCGAAGGAGCCGAACGCCTCGATGCCGATCTGCAGGAATTCGGTCTTGCTGCCGACGGCGGCGGAGGGGGTGCGGAACGCCTTGCCCTCGTAGAGGTAGCGCCCTTCGGTGCGGCCCGACGCGATGTGGGCGCGGGTGATGGGGATGGTGAAATCCGGCCGCATGGCCAGCTCCTCCGCGCCGCCGGACACCACATAGAGCCGCGAGCGCATCCCCTCGCCCGCGAGGTCCAGGAGGAGGCCGAGCGGCTGCAGCACCGGCGCATCGGTCCACGCGCCCCCGAACGCCTCGAACCGGGCGCGGATGGCGGCGAGGGCGGCGGCGGGGATGGTCACGCCGCATCCCCCAGAATGCGCCGGATGAACGCAACCAGCTCCGTCCGCGGGATCGTGGCCTGGCCGGGACGCTCGGCGCGCCATTCGGCGTTGTCGGTGACCTTGGCGGCGAGGTCGCGACCGAGGTCCAGGTCCTTGACCGTCACGGTTCCGGCGGCGCGCTCGTCGTCGCCGATGATGACGGCGGCGGGGGACATGCGCCGGTCGGCGTACTTCATCTGCGCCCGCATGCCGGACGAGCCGAGATAGACCTCCGCCGGGACGCCCGCATTGCGAAGCTCTGCGGCGACGGCGAAGTAGTCCGCCATGTGCTCGGGGTTAAAGGCGATGATGACCACGGGGCCGCGCCCCCTGGCCGCCTCGTCCCGCCCCGCCGCCTTCAGCGCCGAGATCAGCCGCGACACGCCGAAGGAGAAGCCGGTCGCCGGGGTCCGCTCGCCGGTGAAGCGCGCCACTAGATCGTCATAGCGCCCGCCCCCGCCGATGGAGCCGAAGCGCATGGGATGCCCCTTCTCGTCCTTCGTCTCCAGCAGCAGCTCCGCCTCGAACACCGGGCCGGTGTAGTATTCGAGGCCCCGCACCACGGAGGGGTCGAAGAGGGCGCGGCTCTCGTCCACGCCCATGCCTTTCAACGCATCATCAATTGCAGAGAGTTCAGCTAAACCTTCGTCGCCCTCTGCCGATCCTCCAATCACGTCTGCGATTGCTGAAATTGTGCCGAATCTGGTTTCCGCCTTCGCCCGGAGAAACCCCATCACCGTTTCGACGGCTTTGGCGTTCAGCCCAACACCCTTCGTAAAGGCGCCTGACTCATCAAGCCTGCCTTGTAGTCCAAGCAACATCGAGACGCCCTCAATGCCTAGTCGATCGAGCTTATCGACTGAGCGAAGAACTGCCAGGCGAGACGAAGTATCCGAGACGCCCGCAGCGGACAGCAGGCCGTTCAAGAGCTTGCGATTGTTGATCTTCACCACCGCCGAGCCGCGCGGCAGGCCCGCCGCCTCGAGCCCCTCCACCGCCATGGCGATGATCTCGGCGTCGGCTTCGGGGCGGGCGGAGCCGACGGTGTCGGCGTCGCACTGGGTGAATTCGCGAAAGCGCCCGGGGCCGGGCTTCTCGTTGCGCCAGACGGGGCCATAGGCGTAGCGGCGGAAGGGTTTGGGCAGCGTCTCCCAATTCTGGGCGGCGAAGCGGGCGAGCGGCGCGGTGAGGTCATAGCGCAGCGCCATCCACTGTTCGTCATCATCCTGCAGCGCGAACACGCCCTCGTTGGGCCGGTCGGCGTCGGGCAGGAACTTGCCAAGCGCGTCGGCATATTCGAAGGCCGAGGTGTCCAGCGGCTCGAACCCGTAGCGCTCATAGACCGCGGTGACGCGGGTCAGGAGCGCCCGCTCCAGCGCCACGTCGCGGCCACGCCGATCCTGCAGCCCGCGGGGCGTGCGGGCTTCGGGGCGAAAGGCCTCGGGGTTGGCAGGGGCGTCGGACATCGGGAGCGGTCTCGGAGTGGGCCGCGCTCCCTAGCGGATCGGGGCCCTAGCGGCAAGGAAGCGCGCGCCCTCACCAGCGCCGCTTGACTCACTGACATGCGTCAGTTATTTATTTCACATGAAATCGAGTATCTATGTTTCTTTGAGCGGAGACGACCTGCTGGCGAAGCTGGCGGCGCTGGCCAATCCGCACCGGCTGCGGGTGATCGCGGCGCTGGCGACGGGCGGGCGCAACTACGTCAGCCGGCTGGCGCGGGAGATCGGCATCAGCCGCCCGCTCCTGCACCTGCACCTGCAGAAACTGGAGGAGGCGGGCCTCGTCACGAGCCGCCTGGAGCTCTCCACCGACGGCAAGGCGCTGAACTACTTCGAGGTCACGGACTTCGCACTCGACCTCACCCCCGCCGCCATCGCCGAGGCGGCCAAGACCCTGACCCCCAAAGCCGAACCCGGCGCGTCCGAGACCTAGAGGAGCCACCCATGACCGAACACCTGTACCTTCTGACCCTGATTCTGCCGCTCTGGACCGTCCTGACCATCTTCGGCATGCGCTACTTCGCGATGGTGAAGCAGGCGAAGGCGCGCGCCGTCGAAAACGACGCCTACCGCAAGGTCGCCGAGCAGGCGGTGAGCACCCAGGCCGAGACCGCGACCGCCCTCGCCGCGATCCAAGAGGCGCTGATCGATGTCCGCACCCGCCTGACCGCCGTCGAGAAGATCCTGAGAGAGGTGGGTTAGTTCCGCACGCCGCCCCCGGCCATCAAGCTGAAAGGACCCTGCCATGCCCGACGTCTCGCCCTTGCGCCTCTACGCCCTCCGCGCCGGCTATCTCCTTCTGGTGGTGGGGCTCGGCCTCGTGGTCTGGCCCGGCGTGATCCACCACGACACGCCGTGGAGCCTGTCCGGCGGCGTGGTCAAATGCATGCTGGCGGCGATGTCGGCCCTGGCGGTGATCGGGCTGCGCTATCCGCTGCGGATGCTGCCGCTGCTGTTCTTCGAACTGGCGTGGAAGTCGATCTGGCTGCTCGTGGTCGCCCGCCCCGCCTGGGCCGCCCACACGATGGACGCCGACACGCTGGAGACTGCCTATGAGTGCCTGATGGCCGTGGTGTTCGTCGTCGTCATCCCCTGGCGCTACGTCGTCGCCGCCTTCGCAACGCAGCCCGGCGACCGCTGGGCGTAGGCTTCGGCGTTTCCGTCCGTCAGCCGACCCAGCCCCACGCCTTCACCGAGCCGGTCATCAGCGCCTTCCAGCCCGGCGTGTAGAAGAGGATGGCCGAGATCGTCTCTCCGCCCCAGAGCACGGCAGCGCCAACGATCAGGGCCGGGTGGACGCGGCGGCGCCTGTGGATGTCCCAGCCGATCATGCCGACGAGGATGAGCGCCACACCCCAGTAGTAAGTGAGCCACCATGCGATCGGCCCGGTCGGATTGACCCTCAGGATGCCCGTGGAGATGCGTCCGAACCCCGCGTCCGAGATCGCCACGGCTGAGAGGACCATCAGCCGCTTGTGCGAAGCCGGGTCGCGCCGAAGCAGCACGCCCGCCACGGTGAAGATCGCGAAGGCGATCACGTCGTTGAATTCCAGCGCCAGGAAATGCGGGTCGGAGTCCGGCTGGTGCAGCCGCCGCGCCTCGTCCACAAACGCCGCCGTCACGCCGAGAGGGACCATGCCCCCCGCGACGATCACAGTCGCCCAGCCTAGCGTCTTGTGCAGCCGGACATTCCCCTTCTCCACCAGGAAGATCTGTACCCCCACCAGCACCAGCCACGCCACGAAGACGACTCCGTGCAGGTGCATGATGAGCGGAGGGGCGGGGCGTTCGCTCAGATAGCGGACAACGTCCCCGCCGAAGCCGACGAGCAGGCCAAGCGCGGCTAGGGCGAACCAGACCACATAGGCCCGCCGGTCGGTTCTCGGGTCCCAGAATTTCGCCGCTGTATTCGTGCTCGCCGTCATACCCCGCCTCCCCAGACGGGACGGGATTAAACGCGGTGCAAGCTTGGCTGTAAAGCGGCGCTAGGCCCTACGCTTGCCCGACGCCTTGACCGGCTTTTTCGTCGGGGCGGCTTGCGCCTCCACGTTGGGGTTCACCGGCAGGGAGCCGCCGCCGCTGAAGGGGCTGGGCTCGGCCGCGAAGCGCTTCTTCATGGCGGCGACCCAGCCTTCGAAGGCGGTGTTCTCGGAGGTGACCCGCGCGAAGTCCGCGGCGGTGAGCTGGCCGCCGTCCACCCCCGCCAGCGCCACCTTCAGCACGTTGGGCGCCGAACCGGCGTCCGCCAGCTTGCCGTAGCGGTCGCGCAGGCGCCCGAGCGACTTGTCGTCGCCGGCGAGGCTGTAGGCGGTGCCCGCGCGCACCAGCTTGCCCTGTTCGTCCCCGGTGAGCGGGATCGGGTTCTTCCAGCGGTCGCCGAGCGCGCCTTCGAACATCGGGCCGGCCTGGAGCCAGGCCTTCTGCCGCCAGGCCACCTCGGCGCGGATATCGGAGGCCTCCGAGGTCTTGTCCCCCTGCAGCAGCTCCAGCGCATTGTCGTAGCCGCCGAGCGCCACATGGGCCCGCGCCTCGATCAGGCGGCGGCGGGCGTTCAGCACCGTGGGCAGGAGGGTGGTGCGGCTGCCGTTGATGGCGGCCAGCGCATCCTCGGGCTTCTTGTCCATCAGGTCGATCATGGCGAGGTCGGTGGAGACCTCGGCCTTGGGCACGCCGTCCAGCCGATTGTCCACCTGGTACTTCAGGAGGTCTCCAGCCTGATCGAGCAGGTCCACGGCCACGAGGCGGCGGGAGAGTTTGCGCACCATCTGGTCGCCGTCGGCGCCGATGGGGGTCAGGTCCTTGAAGTCGTAGAACAGGGCGAGCGCCTGGATCGGCTGCAGCCCGTCCGCGCCGCCGTTCAGGAACAGGGCCTTGAAGGTGCCCGACAGGTCGGCGGAGATGGCGGCGGAGGCGGGCAGGTCCGGCAGGCGGCCGTTGGCGGAGCGCAGCACCTCCAGCGCCTCGCGATAGCGGCCCTGCGCCAGATAGAGGTGGCCGAGCGCGCGCACGGTGTCGAGCTCGGTGGCGTCGCCGCGCCAGCGGAAGCGCAGCGACTCAAGGGTGGCTTCGGCGTCGGCGGGCTTGAGCTTGCCCTGGCCGAGGCGGATCTGCACCGCGTGGAGGGCCGCGGGGGTGGCGATAGCGCCGTAGCCGTCCGCCGCCACCTGATCGTACAGTGGCAGCGCGGCGTCGAGCTGGCCCTGCGCTTCCAGCAGGCGCGCCTGCACCAGCTTCAGCCCCATGGCGTCTTCATGATCGAGCTTGAGGCCGCTGGCGACGGCCACGTCGTTGCGGGCTGTAGCCACATCGTTGACTCCGAGGGCGGCAAGCGCGTCCGTCTGGGCGAAGCGACCGCGCCACTTCTCGGCGAACAGCGGCAAAGCGCGGCGACCGGCGGCGAACTGCTGGCGGGCGCCGGCATGGTCTCCGAGCTTCTCGGCGATGTAGCCGCGCCACAGCGCGCTGGCGGGGTCGTCGACCAGGACGGGGGAGGAGAAATCGGCTTCGGCGTCCTTGTAGCGGCCCGCCATGGCGCGCGCCGCGCCGCGAAGGCCGCGGAACTCCGCGTCGCCAAGGATGGTCTGGTCGGCTTTGGCGACCATGTCGAGCACGCCCAGCGCCTCCTGCGGCAGCTCCGAACCGGCGAGGAAGCGGGCGAGGCCGAGGCGCGCGCCGACGCCGCCGGACTTGCCCTTGCCTTCCTCATCGGCGGCCACGGTCTGCAGCTGGTCGTAACGGGCGAGGAAGGTGGCGCCCCCCGTCTTCGACCAGCCGTCGAAGTCCACCAGCGCGGCCATGGGTCCGGGCTGCGGCATGCCGAGCGCTGCGGCGGCCTCGTGCGCGGCCACATGGACGGACGATAGGGCAAGCCCCTTGGGCCGCCCGATCCTCACCACGTCGCCGTCGGTGGTCACGTCGAGGTCGTCCACTGTGGGCGAGAGGGCGAGGCCCTGCACCGAGGGCAGCAGGCTGGCCTCCACCAGGGAGCGGGCGGTGGCCACCCCCTTGGCGGGCGGCAGGGCGGTGACCACGGCGAGACGATCGCCCACCGCCGGATCGGTCACCCAGAAGACGCCCGTCGCGCCGGCCACCTGGGCGGTCAGGACGGCGAGGCCGCTCTGGTCGTCACGCCCGATCTTCACCGCGCCGGGCTGCTCGCCCACGGTCGGGCCGATGGCGAGGGTCCAGGTCCCGCCGAGCGCCGTGGCGGTGGCGAGGGTGGTTTCCGGGGCTAGGATGCGGACGGCGGCGTAGTCGGCGCCCTGGAAGGATTCGATCTTGCGGAACTGCGCCTTTCCGCGGGGCGCGGCGGAGACGTCGATATCGGCCCGGGCGTCGAACACCATCCAGATGGCGTCGCCGCGGCGGAACACTGCGGCCCCCAGCGGCGCGCGCCAGGGAAACTTGAAGAGGACCGTCTGGCCCTGCAGCTCCGGCTGCATCTTCAGCCGTCCGCCGCCGGGGTTGGGGTCGGCGCGGGCGGTCGGGAGCTGGTCCTTGGGCGAGGCTGCGGGCGGCGGCGCGGCGGCGGGGGGCTCGGGCTTGGCGAAGAGGGCGAGGGCGGCCACGCCATCTGCCTTGCCGATCTTGGCATCGGCGCCGTCCGCTAGGGTCAGGCGCAGCTCCAGCCCTGCGCCAACGGCCTTGGACGTGACGGATTTGACGAGCTTGGTGGGGGCCAGCTTCAGGTGGGCGAGGTCGGTGCTGTCGGCGGCATGGGCGAAGGTGACCACCACATCCTGTCCGTCGCGGCGGATGGCGCTCGGGGCTTCGTGGGGGAAATCGATGTGGGTGAGGCCGTTCGCCTGCCCGACCCGGATCGCCAGAGGCTTGCCGGGCGAGATGGCCTTGGGCGCGCTCGCCCAGGCTGCAGGCGCGATCCAGCCGCCCGAGAGCGCGAGGCTCGCGGCCAGGGTCAGGCTCAGCGCTTTGCGGCCCATGGACATGGAGGGCGAGGACTCCGGGAATAGACGGCGCGACTTTCGCACGCGCGGCGTTAGATCAAGGTTAATGCCGGCGAAGATCGCCTTCTCCTCGCCTGCAGAGCGGGGAGGGGGCGTGCGGAAAACGCTACGCCCAGCCGCGCCCCTCCCACCATCCTGCGGATGGTCCCCCCTCCCCGTTTCACGGGGCGGGATAAACTAGCTCGACTTGGCGGGGGTGGGCGCGGGCGTGGCAGGCGCGGCGGCGGCGGGCGGCTTGTCCTTCACCGCGGCGTAGGGCTGCGGCTTGGCGGGCATGGCGGCGTCGTCGGCCTTGGCGGTCGCGACCGGCTTCTTAGCCTTGGGCAGCGGCGGCTTCTTCGGCGCGGCCTTGGCGATGTGCTTGGGCGCAGGTTTCTTCGCCGTCTTGGGCTTCACGTCGGGAGCGGCGTCGGCGGCGGGATCGTCTCCGGGCGTGGCGTCATCGGCGGCGGGAGCGGGGGCTGCCTTGGCGACCTTCGCGCCTTTGGCCGGCGCCGGGGCCGCGGGCGCTGCGGAGGGCGGCGCGACCGCGGCGGCGGCGAGCGCCTGCATAGGGGCGAAGCGGTGGGCCAGCTTCTCGGTCAGGTCCTTGGCTTCCAGCGTGCCCATCTTGCCGAGGATTTGCGACAGCACTGCCGGCTTCATCGAAGCGGCGATGGGCAGGCGCACCTTGTCGTCCAGTTGCGCCATCACGGCGGCGGCGTCCTGCGGCTTCATCTTGGAATAGACCACGGTGAGGCGGTCGACCTCGGCCTGGGTCTTCACGTCGGCCTGTCCCATCAGGGCCTGGATGTCGGCCTTCAGGCTGTTCATGGACTTCAGCTTGGCGTCGAGCTTGGTCTCTGCGGCGGCCAGAAGCTGGACTTCGGTATCGAGGTCCTTCTCCCGCGTGTCGATCTGCCCGCGGCGGGTCTGCAAGCTCTGCAGCACCTGAAGCTCGGCGGGCGAGAGGCCGGCGGCCTTGGCGAGGTCGGTGGCGGAAGGCGCGCAGACCGGCGCGATGGCGGGCGTGGCGGGGCCGGGCGCCATGGCGGTGGCGCTCCTGGCGGCGGAGGGATCGGGAGACATGACGCCCTCCCCCGTGGCCGCGGCGTCGGCCTTGGCGTGCTTGCCGCCCTTCCCGGTCTTGGGCTGGATCGCCTCTTCCGCAACCGCGCGGGTGGCGGAGAGCAGTTGCGGCAGGGCGTGCGCGCCGGAGAGAGCGTTAGCGGCGATCACGCCGCCGATGGCGATCCCGACGAGGGGGAGGATGCGGGGCATCTTGCTCATCGGGCGCGCGCCAGGCTCATGCGCCTCAGGCCGTCAAGGTCAGGGCGGACGGGATCGGGCCTGACGGCATCTGCGGCGTCGGCGAACAGGTCTTCGTCGGCGATGGGACGGCGGCGGGGCGATGCGGGCTCAACACGGCGAGGTTCAAGGCGATGGGCCGGCGCGGGGATGGCGGCTTCGAACATCTGGTCGATGGCGGCCGGTTCGATCCCTTTCAGCGCCTCCCGCGCCGCTTCCCGTGCGACGGGGCGTGCCGGATGAGCCGCGATCAGTTCGCTGAGGGTGCGGCGGGTCACCCCAGCCGGCGCGGGCGCCATGGGCAGGGTCGTGACAACCGGGGTGCGCAGCGCGGCTTCCTCGGCGCGGGCGGCGGCTTTCTCAGCGCCCTCGCTGGCCTTCTCGAGCTTCAGGGACAGGGCGCGGGCGGTCTCGATGCGGGCCAGGAGGCTGTCGTGGGTCTCGTCGCCGGCCTTGCGCAGCTCCCGCAGCGCCCCGTCGGCCTTGCGGGCGGCGGCGTCGAGCTCGCTGACTGCCTGGACGAAGCCCTCCTGCCCCGCCTTCAGCGCCTTCAGCCGACCGTTCAGCCGCGCGCCCATGACCAGGGCCGCGACGAGCAGCCCCGCCAGGAGCAGGTCCATGCCGATGGTGATGGGGTTCATGGTCTGGCTCCCGCTATTTCTGCGATGTCAGGGCGCGCTGGGCGGCGGGCGGCAGGGGCGCCTCCACCCGCACCGCAATGGACTGGTTGCGGCGGCCCATCCGACCGTGGGTCAGGGAGATGGGGCCGGCGCGAAGCTCGATGGGGCTGTCCTGGGTGGCGTTCAGCATCAGGGTGTCGCCGACCTTCAGCTCCAGCACGCGCTTCAGGCTGATCTTCTGCTCGTCGAGCACGGCGCGGACCTCGGTCTGGGTGGACCAGAGTTCGGTGGCGAGGTGGCTTTCCCAGATGTTGTCGCGCCCGAACTTCTCGCCCATGAACTGCTGCAGCAGCATCTTGCGGATCGGTTCCAGGGTGGCGTAGGGCAGCAAAAGCTCGATACGGCCGCCACGGTCCTCCATGTCGATCCGCAGCTTCACCAGGATGGCGGCGTTGGCCGGCCTGGCGATGGCGGCGAAGCGGGGATTAGTCTCCAGCCGGTCCAGGGTGAAGCTGACGGGCGTCAGCGGCTCGAACGCCGCCTTGGCGTCGGCCAGAACCACCTCCACCATCCGCTGCACCAAGACCCGCTCGATGGTGGTGTAGGGCCGCCCCTCGATCCGCATGGCGGCCGTGCCGCGGCGCCCGCCGAGGAGCACGTCGACGATGGAGTAGATCAGGTTGGAATCGACCGTCAGCAGGCCGTAGTTGTCCAGCTCCTGCGCCCGGAACACCGCCAGGATCGCCGGCAGGGGGATGGAGTTCAGATAGTCGCCGAAGCGGATGGAGGAGATGTTGTCCAGCGACACTTCCACATTGTCGGAGGTGAAGTTGCGCAGGCTCGTGGTCATCAACCGCACCAGGCGGTCGAACACGATCTCCAGCATGGGCAGGCGCTCATAGGAGACGAGCGCGGAATTGATGATGGCGCGGACGCCTGAATGGTCGGCGTTGTCGTCATCCGACAGGTCGAAGCCGAGCAGGCTGTCGATCTCGTCCTGATTGAGGATGCGTTCGCCCGAGCCGCCCCCGCCGGTGTCTTCGCCGGACGACGCCCAGTCGTCGGCGCCGCCCGGAGCGGGCGATGCAACGTCGATCTGGTCGGTGATGTCACTCAAGGGGCGGGCTCAATTTTTACAGGGTGAACGCGGGGCGGGCTAGGACGGGAAAGACGGCGGCGCGGCGACTACTGGATCAGCATCTCCTGGATCAAGACGGTGTTGATCTTGGCGGGGGCGATCACGAGGTTGACCCGGCGAAGGAGCTCCATGCGCAGCTGGTAGGTGCCCTGGCTGCCCGACAGGTCCTCCGGGCGAAGCTCCCGCAGGAAGGTCTGGAACATGTCGTTCAGGCGCGGCGCATCGGGGGTGATGGCGTCGGCGGTGTCGCGGTCCGGCGCCTCGAAGGAGAGCTTGAGCTTGAGGAAGGTGGGACGGCCGTCGGCGCTCTGGATGTTCGCCGTCTGGTCCTGCATGGCGTAGAAGAAGACGCCGTCCGGGCCTTCGGTGATGGGGCTGTCCTTGGCGTCCTTGCCGCCCTTGGCCGCCTCGGGCTTCTTCTTGGCCTTCTCCTTGTCGGCCTTCGCGGTGGCCGCGGGATCGGCCTTGTGGCCGCCGAGCATGAGCATGGCTGCGGTTCCGCCGCCGCCCAACACGACGAGCGCGCCGACGCCGGCGGCGATCAGGATCATCAGCGGCGGCTTCTTCTTGCCGCCCTCCGCCGCGCCCTCGCCTTCGGCGCCGTCCACGGGCGGAGCCTCGGCCTCGCCCTTGTCCTTCTTGCCCTTGTCCTTCGACATCTCAGCCATCCGCAAGCCGGCGGAGACGCAGCGCGCCGCCCAGTCGATCCGATAAAGACGCGGTATGGTTAACGATTGATTGGGAAAGTTAATGAATGGGCCCGCCGCCCGTCGTTTTCCCGGCAGAACTTGCCGGGCGGGCGGTCAAAAACGCCCGTCGTTAACCATCCATTTTGCTGATTTCATTGACGAAAATCGTGGCCCGCCCGTTGCAACGTCGAGATGGACTGAGGAGTTCGGCGATCCCATGGACAATACGCTCTACGTCGGCCTGTCGCGGCAGATGCTCCTGCAGCGGGAACTCGACATCACCGCCAACAACATCGCCAACATCGACACCACCGGCTTCAAGGTGGAGTCCCTGATGGTGCAGAACGATCCCGAAACGCCGGCCCTCGCCCCGGCGACGCAGCCGATCAACTACGTGCTGGACCACGGCGTCGCCCGCAACTTCGGCCAGGGCGCGCTCGACCCCACCAGCAATCCGCTCGACGTGGCCATCGAGGGACAGGGCTTCTTCTCCGTGCAGACCGCCAGCGGGCCGCGCTACACCCGCGACGGCCGCCTCACCCTCGATCCCACCGGCAAGATCACCGACAAGCTCGGCAACGCCATTCTCAGCACCGGCGGATCGGAGATCACCGTCGATCCCGCCAACGGCCCGCCCTCCATCGCCAAGGACGGAACCGTCAGCCAGATCACGCCGCAGGGGCAGACGGTGCAGGTGGGCAAGATCGGGGTGGTGCGCTTCGCCGACCTGACCGCCCTCTCCAAGGAAGGCGGCAACCTCTATCAGGCCGCCGCCGGCCAGAACCCCGACCCTGCCACGGACGCCCAGATCCACCAGGGCATGGTGGAGAAGTCCAACGTGCAGTCGGTTTCTGAGATCACCCACCTGATCGCCATCACCCGCGCCTACGAGCGCATCACCAACCTGATCAGTCAGACCCAGGACCTGTCGGAGAGCGCTGTACAGCGCCTCGGCAAGGCCGCTTAGGAGCCATAGATCATGAGAGCCTTATCCACCGCCGCCACCGGCATGGCCGCCCAGCAGATGAACGTGGAGGTGATCTCCAACAACATCGCCAACATGAACACCATCGGCTTCAAGCGCCAGCGCGCCGAGTTCCAGGACCTGCTCTACCAGAACGTGGAGCGGATGGGCTCTCAGTCGTCGGATTCGGGCACCATCGTCCCCACGGGCATCCAGGTGGGCTCGGGCGTAAAGCCCAACGCCGTCTATCGCATCACCGAGCAGGGCTCGATGACCCAGACCGGCAACCAGTTCGACTTGGCCATCAACGGGCGTGGCTACCTCCAGGTGCAGCTGCCCTC
>Ga0302311_10001368_pt1 | contig 29101 bp, 36 predicted proteins | sample III_Palsa_N1_3_FD_200449 | JGI IMG/M metagenome (GOLD analysis project Ga0302311, IMG submission 200449) | Peat permafrost microbial communities from Stordalen Mire near Abisko, Sweden - III_Palsa_N1_3 | ecosystem: Environmental > Terrestrial > Soil > Palsa > Peat permafrost | place: Sweden... | reverse complement strand
AACAACCTCTCCCCCATTCAACGCGCCAACATGGAAGCATTCTCCAAGGTCGCGGAGCAGACCAAGCAGTTCAACAGCCTCTTGACATCGGGGTCCCCTGCCGCCCAGACATACAACGCAGCTATGGCCAAGATGGTCGGTGGCTCTGTAGGTCTGTCCACGGTCCTGACGATCGGTGGAGGTCACCTGGGGACGTTCGAGAAGAACGTCGCCACGGTCGGGAAGGCGACGTCCAGCACGAGCAAGAACGTGAGCAACTGGAGTGCGATCCAGGGGACGTTCAATCAGAAGATGGACGTGCTGAAGTCCACGGTGGAGGCAGCTGGAATCGAGATCGGCCAGCGGCTGCTCCCGGTCGTCTCGAAGATCGCCGGGATTATCGCGGACGTCCTCGGGCCCATCGTGTCGTGGATCGCACACAACCAGAAGTTGGTGGGGTTGATCCTGTCCGTCGTGGGTGCCATCGGTATCGCGCTGGTCATGATGAAGCTGGCGGAAATCCAGACCGCACTCCTGACGGGCGCTGTGGACCTGTTCAACATGGCGCTAGACGCTGACCCTGTCACCCTGGTGATTATCGCTATCGCTGCACTTGTGGCAATTTTGATCTATTCGTACACGCATTTCAAGACATTCCGCGACATCGTGAACGATGTCTTCGGCTTCTTCAAGATGATTGTGATGTCCGTGGTCCACGCGGTGGAGGCTGCCTGGAGCGGATTGGTCACAGCAGCCCTCGCTGTAGGCCACGCGGTGGAGGCTGCCTGGAGCGGATTGGTCGCGGCGGCCCTCGCTGTAGGCCACGCCTTGGAGGCCGTCTGGAACGCGATAGCGTCGGTGACGTCGACTGTATGGAATGCCATTTCCGGATTTTTCGAGAAATGGTGGCCGTTGCTGTTCGTGATTTTCGCCGCGCCTATCGCTTTGCTGGTCGCCCTGTGGAACCATTTCGGTGGCGATATCACGTCGGCCGCACAGGATACCTGGAATGCAATATCGGGATTCTTCGTCGGAATCTGGCACGACATCACCTCGGCAGCCGACACGGCCTGGAACCTCTTCAAGAAGTACGTGATCACACCGATTCAGCAGGTGTGGGCGGAGCTCCAGCCGATTATCCACGACATTGAGTCATTCCTTTCTAGTTGTTGGCACACAATCGAGTCCGTCTGCAGTACGGTCTGGGCTGCAATCAAGCTCGCGATCATCGACCCGATCACCGAAATCTGGCAGACCATTGTCAAGATCGGCGGGGACATCGTCTCCGCCATCAGCGGGGCTCTGCACCAAGCCTGGGACGCGGTGAAGGACGTCGGCTCATGGTTCCTTCAGATCGGCTCGGACATCGTCAACGGCATCATCAGCGGCGTCGAGAACGCCGGAGGCGCCCTGTTCAGCAGCCTGGAGAACCTCGCTGGCGGCGCGCTCAAGGCAGCGAAATCCTTCCTGGGCATCAATTCGCCCTCGAAGTTGTTCGCCGACGAAGTCGGCCTGTCCATCCCCGAGGGTATTGCCAAGGGCATCAACGACAACGCAGCCTTGGCGCACAAGGCCGTCCAGGGCCTGTCCAGCGGCCTCACTGCCACGGCCAAGACAGCCGTGAGCGGCACCCTCGCGGTCTCCTCGTCCGGCCTCTCCGCACTCCCTGGAGGGACTTCCGGAGGCGCTGCGGGAAGCGGGGGGATAGAGCTCTACGTCGACCTGCGGGGCGCGTCGGTGATGTCCGACAACGACATCAACCTCCTGGTGGGAAAGATCGGCCGCGCCGTAGCGACCAAGATCCTCCCCCAGGCTGGCGTACACATCCGGATGTGAGGTAGCCCATGGTCGCCACACCGAGCCTTACCCTCACTGTCACGCCCCCCGGCGGGAGCCCTACGACCTACACGACGAAGATGGCGTGGGCGAATGCCAATCAGCAGATGTCCATCACGCAGAATTTCGGTCGCCAGGGGGACACGGCTGTTATTCCGTTGATCGATGACTACCAGGGGCTTTCGGGGCCCACGTTCCATATACCCGTCCTGTCCCAGGTGACCCTGTACGACAATATCGCGGCGCAGAACTTGTTCGCGGGAGTGGTGAACGATCCTGTCTTCACCATGGTCGGTCCTACCCAGAACGAATGGGACCTGAATTGCACTGATTATACGTTCTACGCGGACAACGCTATTGTCCAGGGGACGTTCAATGGGTACACCGTGGATCAGATCGTGGTCGCACTGACCGAACAGGCGAGCTGCGGAATCAGTGCGGCCACGGTTCAGGACGGCGGGTTCGTCGCTCCTGGGCCGACATTGGCGAGTTTCGTGCAGAACTACGACTCCCTGTCCAACGCATGGAAGAACCTCGCTCAGCTGGCGGGCCAGATCACGCCCTACGGATGGTATGTGGACCAGAACCGGGCGCTCCATTTCTACGACGCCACCACGGCAATCAGCAGTGGTGTCACGTTCACGACGTCCCCCACCACCTCCGGCGGGGGTTCGATCACGGAAGGCCACTTCTCCCAGGACACACAGTTCGGGTACGAGTGGGACGGAACCACAATCCACAACAGGGTCCTGGTCCAGGGGGCCAACCAGACGATCCCCGCAGGCCCTACCTCGGGCACACCCACCGACACCTGGAGGGGTGACGGGGCGCAGACGTCCTGGCCCCTGCGGTACACCGTGACCGGATCCCCGACCCTGTACATCAACGGGGCATCCGTCACGGTCACCACCGTGGCTGCGGGCGACACCGGCACAGGGCAGTGGCAAATTCAGCAGAATGCCGTAGGAGGGTTCTTCCTCACCTCCACCACGGGCGCTCCGGCAGCCGGTACCTCTATCAAGATATGGTACTCCTACCAGGTCCCTGTGGTCGCCGCGTCCAGCGACTACGCCTCGCAGACCCTTTACACGGGCCCGAACAGCGGTGTGTATGCAGAGTACATCAACGACACATCACTGACCACGGTTCCCATGGCACTCGCCCGCGCGCAGCGGGAGACTACAGAGTACGCGTACGCTGTAGAGCGCATCACCTTCAACACCACGCAGGAGTTCCTGGGGTGGGTGCGTGCGGGTCAGACGTGCACGGTCATCAACAGCTTCGTTCCCGATTCGCAGAACAGCTACAACCCGGGGATCAATGACACGTTCATTGTCATCTCCAATTCCATCACCTTCTCAGACGGCGGGTACCGTGTCGCCGAGATCACCGCTGTCCGCATCTAGGAGGAGCCCGTGGCATCTGGGGTGTACCGCCCGTACACGTTGTCCGACGTTCTGGGGACGCTCAATCAGCAGTCCACGGCGACCAGCAGTATGATTACCGGCCTCGCCTCGTTCGCGCAGACGGCGGAGACGGCTGCCGTTACCGATTCCGTGACCGCCATGGCGCAGGCGAACTACGTGTGGGACTCAGGGACGTGGGGCACGGTGATCTACTCGTGAAAATGACGACCTGGCGCGGAACGACCCCGGGATCCCTCACGTTCCACGGACGGCTCTCTGTGACGTCCGTGGACGCGGAATGGTTCACGGCGCACAAACACGACACGGCACTGATGATGATGCCTCCTGACGATGTCATTACGGACCGTCAGGAGGGGGACAACGTCATGTGTACAGCGGGGTTGACCGTCCTCGCGGCAGCCCTCGTATGGTCAGGAGTCCAGGACCAGGCCACCAACATCGGGGCGTCCTCGTCCTACCTGACACCGCTGTGGGGCGCTGTGGGATCAGGGTCCGGCACGGTGGCCGCGTCCGACACGGCGCTGTTCTCGGAACTGGGCCGTCAGACCGTGGGGGCAGGGGCGAGTGTTCCCGCCACAGGAAGCCTCGCGTCCCAGCTCACGTGGCTCTTCTACTTTCCGCAACCGGCCAGCGCGTGGACTGTGACCGAGGCGGGCGTGTTCGCCAACGGCTCCAGCTCCGATGTCACGATCACTACCGCAGGTGTCCTGCTGGACCATTGGTCGTTCTCTCCCACCGTTACGGTGCCGACCACGGATACGCTCATTCTCCAGTCAAGTTTCTCCATCAGTTGAGAGGAGTTGTTCGTGTCCGTTGTTCCCGCATGGGAAGGTGCTACGGCGGGAAGTGCCGCACTGGCAGCCCAGATCAATCAGTTCCTCGGCACCCACAGCGCCAGTTACCTGTACGCAGGCACGCTGAAGGAATCCCAGACCACGAACGGGTCTGCACACACCAGTGGTTCGGCCACACTGTACATAGCGCAGTCGTTCACCACGGCCACGGGCCAGACCGCGATAGGGTACGTCAGCGCACCGATCGACTCGTCCACTGCAACAGGTGCCACCCTGGGCACCACTACGCTCAGTCTGTATGCCAACTCCGGAGGAGCCCCCACAGGCTCACCGCTCATCTCTACGACCCTCACCACCGAGTACGCGTACTTCGGCAGCAGCAGCGGGTCCAGTGACAATGTGTCCCTGATCTACCCGCTGCCGATCTCGTCACTGACCGCCTCCACTGAGTACTGGCTCGTCCTTGCGCCCGCTGGGAACGGCACCAACCACTACACATGGCGGCAATCCAATCAGACGAGTGGCGCGAGTACGTCAACGAACGGTACGTCGTGGACGGCACAGGCGTACGGGCTTCAATACTCTGTCTACGACCAGACCCCTACGGGACTGATCACCAGCACCTATGAGGACAGCGGGACGCGCTGGACCGCGACGACCTACGTGGCGACCACGAACCAGATCCATACCTTCGGCGAGTACACCGCAGGGCAGACCGCCACCGGGTACACCCAGGGATTCCGTACGTACACCTACTCGTCCGGACTGTTGACAGGAGTCGCGTAGATGGGTTCATTCGAGGCGCTCAACACAGCGGACATCGACTTCCTCTTCAATCCGCCCACTGCCGTGCTGACTCAGACCGCTACTACCACGTCGATTCCCACCGGCCTGTCCCCCTGGACCTCGGTCGCCTTTTCGGACACGGCCGGTGTGATGATCGACAACTACTCGGGGCACAGTACCGGCACCAATCCAAGCAGGTACACTGTCGTGGTCGCGGGCTGGTACACGGTCAGCGGAGCTGTGTGCTATGCAGCCAACGCCACCGGGGTGCGCGGTGCGCGGTGCGCCAAGAACGGCACAGCGATCCAGGGCACCGGTATCAGTATCACCAATGTGGGCGCGGGAACCGCCACGGCGGTCGCCAGCGCCCCCCGCGACGTGCTGTGCGCAGTGGGGGACTACCTGGAACTGCAGGGCGTCCAGAATTCCGGCGGAGCCCTGGCCACCAGCATCAATGCGGACTTGGACAGCATGTTCCAGGTCCGTTTCATCCACTTCTAGGGAGGGCGCTGCATGCCCACCACACCCGTTTGGCAAGCCACGAAGAACGGGATCCCCGGGCACCTGGATTCGACTGATCAAAGTGCCCAGGTCAATCAACTCCTCGGCACTCATCAGGTCAACAAGGTCTACCAGGGGACGCTGATCCTCGCCTCCGAGGGGGGCACCCAGTTCGAGTGGTACGCGGCGGGCAACGGCGTCGACATCAGCCAGCCGTTCACCCTTGTGGGGACCACCATGGGCCGTGTCGTCATCCCGGTGCAGCCCCAGGGCAACGGGGCCGACATGACGGTGACCCTGTACCCGGACAACGGGTCCGGGTCACCCCTGCTCACGTCGCCCCTGGCGTCCACGAACGTCCCCGCCGGGGTCATCAACCAGCTATCCGCCGTGGACGGTCTGGAGAACGCCACAGGGGCCCTGCAGACCCCCTGGTGCAATACGCTGTTCGGTACCGGGAGTACGATCGTGGAGCCCTGGGCCGGACCGACTGGCGACTCCTCCGGCGTCGCCACCAACTCCAGCATCACCGTGTCCGGCGACTACTTCATCTACGTGGGCGGTTTCACCACAGTCCCGGTTGCCGGAGTATCCACCGCGCAGTACCTGGGCGGCAATCTGCTGGCCCAGGGCGTGGCCCAGCCAGCGCTTCCGCAGGCATGCTTCTTCCCGGCGGTCACCACGACGTCCTCATCCGTCATCGTCATGGGGGGCAGTACCTCCTCAGCCAGTCTTACCGACGTGTGGGTGGCGTCCTGGGACTCCGGTACCGGCCTCATCGGCTCCTGGTCGCAGCAGACCGCCCTACCGGTAGCACTGGACGGCAGTGCCTCCGCGACGTGGAACAACGACACCGTGTACTGCATCGGCGGCCAGAACAACAGCGGGACCCCCGTCAACACGGTGTACACCACGACCATCAGCAACGGCCAGTTGGGCTCCTGGTCGGCAGGCCCCGGCCTGCCGACAGCTGTGATGAACCCCTACGTGGGTGTGTTCGGCAACACCCTCGTGATCGTCGGCGGCCAGAACCCTATAGGCACACCCACCACCGGCACGTACTACTCTGCGATCAATCCCGCCACGGGCGCTCTCGGAGCGTGGCAGACAGGTCCTCCGCTCCCTGTCCTCTCGTACTCGTACGCGCCCGGCTACGACCAGGCTGTCCTCACGAACGCCCTGGTCATCGTGGGCGGGCTGCAGGCGTCCTCCGGATCCACCGACACGATCCAGGTCCTTACGTTCTCGGCGGACGGCGTTGCCCCGACGTGGCTGGAAACGCTCTACGTAAACAACGGCGCACTGCAGATCGGTGGATTCGCCACCGGCGCAGGGGCATGGGACATCGTCCAATCAGACATTGCCGCGTCCAGCTCCTACACCACGCACTTCGTCCCGGTGCCCTACCTGTCCGTACCCCTGGTGGCCACCGGGCTGACCAACGGGAACACTTACCACGTCGTCCTGCAGCAGCACCAGACAGGTGACGCCTCCAGCTTCCTGAACTGGGGACTCCTGGACGACACGCCGCTCCCGGACAACGTGCTGAAGTCCCCGAGGCACAGCGGCGTGTGGACGACCATCACCAGCGGGTACTCCATTCCGATGAACGCATACAGCACGTCTGTGGGCGGCCCCGTGTACCACACGTACGAGGACCCCAACGCCTACAACGCGGCGCAACGCACGACGAACCTGCTCTACAACCAGCCGTACAACCTGCCGATCGGGCTGACCGAGACCACACTGAAGCCCAACATCCCCCGCAACGCCAACCCCACGTTCACCTCCGGTGTGAGCCCGTGGACGGCCGTGGGCGGCACCATCACCCAGTCCAGCGCCGAGACCCACGGCGGGTTCGCGTTCTCCGGCCTGCTGACCCCCAGCGGGTCCGCAGCCACCTCGTACGCAGCCTCGGAGCTGTTCCCTGTGGACGCCGGGAGCGGGCCGTTCTACGGGATCGCCAACTGGTACCTTGCCGACGGCTGGTTCTACTCGACTCCGGGCACCACGACCTTCTCCTCTTCTGTGGCCTGGTACGACCAGGGCAGCAACCTCTTGTCCACGAGTGCCACCGTGCAGACCCTAACGGCCGCTACCTGGACGCATGTGCAGAACTGGTACGTGGCACCGGAATTCGCGGCCTACGGGCAACTACGGGTGACCGAGACCGGTACTCCGGCCGCGACCAAGGTGGTCTACATCTCCGACCTGGTGCTCATCGCGTCCCAGGAGTGTGTGGGTGCCTTCCCGTCTGCGGTCGCGATCGACTACGCGTCGCCCCCGTGGCCTCCTACCGGTACGGCCCAACTGCTGTGAGGAGCTGACTGTGCCGCCCCCCGACGAAGAGACCTCTGTCAGCTACAGCGTCAAGGAGTTGCTGCGCGAGATCAAGTCATCCGTGGACAAACTTTATGGGAAACTCGACGCCAAGGCAGACCGCACCGAGGTGATGGGCCTCTCCCAGGAGCTCCAGGTGGAGCGCCGCCGGATCAACGACCTGGAAGCCCACCGGGCTGCCGATGTGGAGGCGCAGGAGGCACGGGAGCGCGTCCAGTTGGAGCACCGGGAGAAACGCAACTTCCTGTGGCCGCTCGTCTGCTCCGTCCTGCTGGTGGCCATCGCAGGGCTCGGACTCATCCTCAGTTACAAGTAAGGAGGCGCACGTGGCCGACCACGAGGTGACCGCGCACGAACAGAAGATCACCAATTCCTACACCATCGCCTACCCGGCACACCCCGCACGGGCCGACGATCCGCACTACAAGGATTTCGAGCACTTCCGGCGCGAGCATGTTGACACGGCCGCGTGCCATTTCGCGGAGCGTCGCGGGGGCGACACCTCGGAATGCGGGGGCGGCCTGGAACTCCACCATTCGCACGTGGAATTCTCCCTGCAGAACGGTGTGGACTTCGCGGTCCTCGAACACGACTACCCGGGCATCAGCGACCCCTCCCAGGTGGGGGCCTGGGTAGAGTCGGCCCAAAACCTTGTCTTCTACTGCTCCAAACACCACCGAGGTCACGGCGGTGTGCACCACGCGTCAGCCAGCGACTTCGAAGCCGAAGTCTACATCAAAGGACTGATCACGTGACAGGTCCGCACTTCGGCACCACGGCCACCGGCCACGACGTCCACCTCAGCGTGGCCGACTACCACACGGAAGGTAGCGGGTACGACCGGGCCAACAAGAAGATAGCTGTGTGGATCACAGCCCATGTCGGAACCATGACGTGCTTCTGGTTCTTCAGTGTCCTGGCACTCCTCAGCCTTCCCGCCACGCTGAAGGAGGCCGGAATCCATGTCAGCTGGCTCTACAGCCTCATCCCGGCGTTCTTCCTCACGTTCGGGTTCATCTACCTGATCACGTGGATTTGCCAGAACTACATCCAACTGGTACTGCTGCCCGCCCTGATGGTCGGTCAGAACTTGCAGAATCAAGCGTCGGACGCGCGGTCCGCGAAGTCGTTCGAGGACAGTGAGAAGACGCTGGCACTGATGACTGCCATCGCCGGTCACCTCAAGGTGAATGCACCGACACCGGAGGACTACCATGAGTGAACTCCTCGGCATCGACTTCGCCTGGTCCAAGCCCACGCCGCAGCAGGTGATCACCCTGGGAGCCCGGTGGGTTGCCGGGTACCTCTCCCCCGACCCCACCAAGAACCTCACACGACCCCTGGTGGACACGTACCAGTCCCTGGGGCTGTCCGTGGTGGTCGTGTGGGAATCGACCGGCGGACGGGCCACACAAGGCCGTGCAGCGGGCATCGCGGACGCCTCCAGCGCCTACGCGCAGCACGCGGGACTCGGGCTCCCGGTCGGCCCGATATATTTTGCTGTCGATGAGGATGTGGCCTGGGACCAGGTGGCCAGCTACTTCGAGGGCGTCATGTCCGTTCTCGGGGTATCCTGCACAGGCGTGTACGGCGCAGTGGCCGTCATCGAGGGAGCCCACGGCGCAGGGATCCCCTACCTGTGGCAGACCGTGGCATGGTCGGGTGGCACCTGGGCCCCCTACGCCACCATCCGGCAGCCCGGGGGCACAGTCCTCGCGGGCACTGCCGACACGGACGAGGCCGAGACAGCCGACTTCGGCCAGTACCCACGACCCACGGAGGACGACATGCCCCTGACCACCACTGACGCCAAGCTCGTCGCAACCACGTTGCTGGAGACTTCTCTCCCCGATGTGGGCAACAGCGGTACCCGCACCATCGGGGCGTGGTTCGAGTACTTGGATGAGCACAACGAGCAGCGCGCCGCGCAGATCGCTGCTCTCGCCGCGCAGGTCGTCGCCCTGACGGCCCTGGTCGAGAAGCTGTGTCCGACCCAGGTTGCCGCTGCGCAGGCAGCGAAGTCCGCGTAAGGGTTGGAAACCCGGGGTGCACGAGGTATGGGAGGACACCCGTGCACCCCGGGCAGTCTAAGGCGTCGCCGGAGGAAGGACCACAGGCGCGCCGTACTGGAGCCCCTGCAGCGTGAGGACGGTCGGCATGGGCTTGGTGTCCTCGGTGCCTGTCTGCGGCCGGTAGCGGGGCACAGGAGGCGTTGCGGGAACCGTGGCGACAGGGACCGTCTCCGCCTGCGCGGTACGTCGGCCGCCCTCACACGGCGGGCACAGGCCCCAGGGGGAGCACAGGTCCGGGTCCAGGCAGCCCGCGCGGGCATCCGGGAGCTCCGCCAGCGGGATGGGCTGGGTGGCTGCGACCGCAGCACCCTCACTGCCGACACGCACCATCCGGGGAACGGTCACGGCGGTCCGGTTGGCGTCGTTGGCTGCCACGGCCAGCTGCAGCGCTTCCTCGGCCTTCCGTAGCTTCTCCTCCAGCGCCTTACGGACAGCCTGCTCCTCCGTGAGCCGGGTGATCGCCTCGTCACGGGCCGCGAACGCTGTGTCCCGCTCGGTCACGAGGTTCCGGAGCTGAGCCACGCGTCGGGCCAGCTCCGACTCCACGAACGCCAGACGGTCCCACACGCGGTGCTTGCCGTGGCCTCCGCCCTTGAGCACGGGCAGCCAGTGTCTGCGCTCGGTCGCAGGCGCTTCCTGGACCAGCTGTTCGGTCGTCATCGGGGTGCTCTCCTTGTGGGGTTCCTGGTCTCTTCCTGGCATGGGTCAGGTGCAGTCGTGCTCGGTCAACCGCTGACGCGCGCTCCCGTCCAGCGCAGCCAGAGCGATGATGGAGTAGCAGGTGGAGCACACCAGCCGCTCCTCCATGGCGAGCGGTGGCGCGGCGTTGATCGTCGCGGGCGCGCTACAGCACTCGCAGCACTTGGTGTGGCACAGGCAGCCACAGTCCTCGGTCATGCACAGTTCGTGCATCCGCGAGGTGCAGCGCCGTCCCACGACTACGGTGCCCCGGACGTCGGACCTGCGCCGCAGCTCCTCGACCTCCAGCACGGCATTCGCGTGCTCCTCGACCAGGGACCGGATGTAGTCGGGGCTGCCGACGTACCCGATCTCCATGATCGTGATCAGCTTCTCTTCGACCTCGGATAAACGCTGCGCTGGGTGCATGGTGACCGCTCCGTCCTGATCGGTTCTCTTCCTCTTCCTCACTACGGTAGACCTGATACTACAGGTTGTCTACAGGTTGTCTACAGGTTCCGCAAGTTTTCCTTGGGAGACGGTGTCCGAGGTCGTGTACCCACGAAACCACGCGGTCACCTGTTCGATGTCCAAGAGCTGCAGCACCCTGGGAGGACGCGTGGCGTACTCGACCTCCACCGCCATCCGCTCCGGGAAGCCGTTGGCCGCACGACGCCTCCACCACATGTAGACCTGCTTGCGGTTCAACGTACGTCCGTGGCCGGGAAAGGCTGCGTCCAGCGCCTCAGCCGCCTCGGTCCAGCCGACATACCGTTCTGCCATGACATGTCCTTCCTGATGGTTCGGGTGCGGATGGCGTAGGATTCGAACCCACGGTGGCTGTCACACCACTGCACTTTTCAAGAGTGCCGCCTTAGGCCGCTCGGCCAGCCATCCATGGAAAGGCCCGGTCGGCAGCTTCTCCATCAACCGACCGGGCCCCCGTGCGTCGCCCAGGAATCGAACCTGGCAAGCCCGACAGGGCAGCGGGGTTACAGCCCACTTTGTGTCCCAGCACTCAACGCGTAGTGGCGGGAGTGGGATTCGAACCCACGACCTCAGGGTTATGAGCCCTACGCGCTACCGAACTGCGCCATCCCGCTACGTACTACATGATAGCATCATACTCCTGTCGACGGCCACCAGGGGAAGTGGCCGTCGACAGGAGTTTCGGTCAGACCTTCTCGAACGGGTTCTCCGGCTCGGCTGCCTTGCCAGCGAGATAGTCCCGGGCAAGCTGCGCGTCCTCGTCCGAGGGGGGGAGCAGTATCCACGGAGCGGACTGCCCCTTCTTCGCCTCGCCCTTGCCCAGACGCCCCAGCGTCATGCGCGGGTGACCGGTCTTCGGGTCCCCATCCGGGTTGGCCTCGTTGTACTTGGCCTGGGACTCCAGCTTGGCGATCAGCGCACGCGGGAAGATCAGCGCGTCGGAGACCTCCTCGAATCCGTCATCACCGTCAAGGACGACGAAATCGGCCTTGACGGGACTTGCCTCACCGAAGGACGTGGCCATCTCCTCAATCTTCTCCAGCGGCGTGACCAACAGGAGGTTGCCCTCGTACTGGGTGATGCCGACGTTTTCACTGGCGCTCTTGAACGGATCCTGGGGCATGGGCTTTCACTTTCGCTTGTCACTGGTCATAGGTGGTCATTTGGTTGAGTCCAGGCTGACCAGACCCTTACGGCCCCTCCACCACGGGAAACGGGTTGTGGGCGAAACTCACCGAGGCGTTCCATTCATCCGGCAGGTGACCACGTGGCACGGCGATCCCTTCCGGTCTTCCCATGACGTCTCGTGGGGCCCAGTGTATTGCAACACTGTTAGAGGAGCTGATCAGGACTCCTTTGGCATCTCGCGGCCCCGTGCACGGAAGAGGCAGCCGCTCACCAACCCGCCTCTTCCGCACCACCATCATCCCACGTCACCCGCGCCTGGTCAACATCACCCGGTCTTCTCCACCAACGACGCCAACCGGCGCTGACCTACTACCACCAGGGCGTTCAACTCTCGCTTGGACACGGCGTCCTTGGCCAGCCCGTACAGCTCCGCCATCTCACCCTGGGTCGACGCGGCCTGGAACCGCTCCTTCCACGTCGGCTCCCGCACCACTACAGCGTCCGCTGCCTGTTCGGGCTCTGCCCACAACGGCACCTGTGCCACCTCGAACGGCGACACCAGCGTCTTCGCCTTGCGCCACCGGCGCACCTCGACGCACAGCGGCACCATCGACCATCCCTCGGTAAGGTCCACCTGGTACAGGGTGCAGGTCCCCGTCCCGATCGGAACGTGCATCACGATCCCGATATCGGTCCTCACCCGGGGAACGCTCTCCGTACCCGGCTCCAGCCATGTCTCTGTGGCAATATCGTAGACCCCCGCTGTGTTCACCCCGTGGGCGTACAGCGCCAGTTGGATGGCGATCTCCTGCCACCCGTACGTAAGGTCGCGCCCCCCTTTCAAGTCCCCTATGCAGTACGTGCCGTCCGGCAGCCGAAGGACCCTGTCCATGGTTCCGGCGACCTCGTACTGCGCCACCATGGTCACACGCTCGATCAGGTGCGGCACCACGGTGATCCCCGAGCCGTCCATCGCGGCCTTGTACGCCTCGACGTCCCGGACGTGCTGGTCGGGGACGTCCACCGGGAACCCCCGGTCCAGGTCCTCCGTGTACCCGTGCAGCGCCGTACCGAGGTTCGCGGCCACCTTGTCCCCGGCGGCGCTCTTCGCCTGCTCCACCAGCCGGTTGAGCTGGTCCTTGTCCTCCTTGACGTCCAGCCGGTACGCCAGAGAGGTCAGGTCGGAGCGGATCGCCGCGCCCTTGAGCGTCATCCGCTGCCCCCACAGGGACAGACCGTAGGAGTCACTCAGCGTCTTGGCCAGCGTGGTGGCCCGGGTGAACGGCCCCAGCTTTCCGGAGACCGGGTGCCGGAGCTTGTAGCGCCCCCACTGGTCGCGCTTGACGTCCGGCTCCACCACACCGCTCACGGCCGTGAACGGGTCCGCAGCGGTCACCGCTGGCACGGGGGGATCCGTCGTCAACGGCTGGTCCCACAGATCCTCACCACTGCGCGCGGTGGGCAGCGGTGACCGATGCGGGTTGGGTCCGCTCCTGGGATCGCCACCGCCACCCTTGCAGATACCGTGGGTCCACACCTTCCCCGCCTTGGTCAGCGCCTTCTCCTGCCCGCAGACGCGGCACACACCCTTGTCAGCCACACGCACCCCTCTTCGCTCAGTGGTCCCAAGCATAGCGGCCCCTCCCGACATCCGGGAGGGGCCGCTGGGTGTGTCAGTGGCCAGGATTCCCAGCCTTGTGGCAGCTACTCCTCTGAGGCCAGCGCGTGAGCGAGGGCCTGATCCACCGTTACGTCCCCCACAAGGACACCCAGTGCCAGGGACGCACGCTGGTAGTCGGCGCTACTGTGGTCAGCGGCACCCTCCAGGATGTCCGCCATCAGGTTCGCAGCCATCTGAACAGCTGCGATGTGGGGGACCTCGTTGACGCTGGTCTTCATCTCTTCCTCCTCCTTCCAGGCTGGTGTGGACAACAGTACACGGACGGTGCACCGTTGCCCACACCAGGACTACCTGTCCAGGCCCATCCGCTTCAGCTGCTTGTCGAACACCCTGGACGCGAACTTCGCGGAGATCTGGTCCGAGACTTCCCCCTTGCGCAGACCTGTCGTCACGATCCCCAATCGCTGGGCTGTGGTGAGTTGCGCGTCGGACGGCTTGTCCTTGCGCCACCGCGCCCCCCGGGTGGCGATCGAGTGCCCGAGGTCGTCAGCCTCCGCCTCCGCCCACCCCATGGCCGTCCCGAGCGGCAGGGCCTCATGCAGCTTCCGCCACGGGAGCGCCTTCCCGGTCTCGTCCTTCCCGGCCACGCACACGTCCCACTGGCCGTCCACACGCGGCCACAGGAACGTCTCCCCCGAGGACCCCATGGGGATGAACCACACCCCCGCGTCCGTGCGCAGCCACGCTGAATCGGAGAGGTCGAACAGCTCCACCTGCTCCCCAGTCCCGGACAGCACCAGTTCTGTGACGCCAGCGCCCTCCGGCTCGCACTCCTTGCAGGGTTTCGTGCCCCCGCAGCCCTCACAAGGGCACGTGCACGGGATCCGTTCGCACTCCTGGCACGGCTTGCGGTCCTGGAAAAGTCCTTCCTCCAGGTCGATGAGCGTCTTCAACTTGTTGTCCCTGGACGCCCCCACCACGTCCAGCACCAGCGCGTCCCGCTTGCCCGGGAAAGTGCGCAGGATGCGCCCCACCATCTGGACGTACAGGGGTTGCGACTGGGTAGGGCGGGCAATCACCGCACAACTCAGCTCCGGGTCATCGAAACCCTCTGTGAGGACCATGCAGTTCGCGTAACCCTGCAAGGTGCCGTTACGGCGGTCCCGGAATATCTGCGTACGCTCTTCCTTGGGCGTGTCTCCGGTCACCACGGCGAACCGGAATCCCAGGGCCTCCATCTCCTTTGCGGCCTGATGCGCCGTGGCCACGGTCGGCGTGAAGATCACGCCCTTCCGGTCGGGCGCATGCTGCGCGTAGGCTGCGGCAACCTTGGCCATGGCGTCGCTGTCCTCCAGCGCCTGCCCGAGGTCCCCGGTCTGGTAGTCGCCCCCGGACTTCTTCACCCCGCTGAGGTCCAGGCTGTCCACGGCCACGGAGATGGCGTGGGGCATCACCAGGTGCCCCTTGGTGAACATGTACCCCATGGACTTGGTGTACGCCACGTCCTCCCAGACGTCACCTAGGCCCTTCCGGTCCCCGCGCGCCAGCGTGGCCGTGAAGCCCACGGCCACCGTACCGTCCACACGGCCCGTGAACAGGCCGAACGCCTTCATGATCTTCTTGTACGTAGGCGCGGCAGCGTGGTGACACTCGTCAACGATCACCAGGCCGACCTCCCCGGGGGCCTCCAGCAGCTGCGCCATGCGCTTCGCGTGCGCCAGCGTCTGCACGGAGGCCACCACGACCTGGCGGTCCACCTCATTGGAGGTGGCCTTGACCTTACCCACCGACAGGTGCGGCGCAACATCGTGCATCTTGTTGATCGTCTGGTCGGCCAGCTCGTCACGGTGCACCAGCACCACGACGCGCTTGTCCGTACGGGCGACGAATTCCGCAGCCATATGGGAGAAGATGACCGTCTTGCCAGAACCCGTACTGAGTACCACCGCAGGACGCTGCATCCCGCCGTTCCACGCCGTGGAAACCGCGTCGATCGCATCCCGCTGGTAGTCGCGGAGTTTGAGCATGGTCGTCGTCACAGGCCGTTCCTTCCTCATCACTTCCTTGTGCTTACCGGGACGAACGTACCGCATCCGGGTGCCGGTGCCAATAGCAGTGCCAGGACCCGTCAGGGTTCCGCCACACCGCCTTCTCCAGCGTGTTCCCGGAGGCCGGGCGCGCCGCCCGGACGCACTCGGGGCAGGGGTCGTTCTGTGAGGTCAACGTCGGGGTCCTTTCTGTCGGGGTCCTTTCTCATCTGTGGACAAGGGTACTCGCGGTCGCCCCTCGGCGGGCAGTAGCCCAGGACCGACCGGATGGAGTCCGTACACGTACACGGGCGGCAACCAGAGGGGATGAACGACGCGTCCTCTTCGGCCTCCGACAGCTGGACGACCTCGGGTGTCTGTGGTGCGTCACCGTGGCGCGTCATGAAAGGCCCGGTGCCACGGCACCAGTACTCACTGCCCCACCGGTTGTGGATGTGCTCCCCGTGGTCGCCCAAGGACTCACAGGACTTCTCCGGGTACGGCGCTCCCGTGCGCGGGAGACCTTCCGGGATACCGAGGGCGGCACGCACACCCTGTTTCCACCGGTGTGCGTGGGTCCCCGTCCACTCATGGACGATGTAGCCAGGTACCTCGACACCGAAGTAGAAGGCCCTCACCAGGCGTTCCCCACGTCGTCGTGTTCATCCTTCACGGTCTGCCCCTTCTCGTCACGGGGAACCTCGGGGCCAGCCAGGCTCCTCAGCCGTCGGTCCCGGTACGCGGGGTCATCGAGATCACGGCTGTCGTCGCCCCCGAGAACCCGTGAGATAATCCCGAAGATCTTCATCTACCGGTCCCCTCTGTCCAGGTGCGCGTGGCAGTCGTCGCAGCGGTACCGCAGCTCCCCGAGTTTCATGTCCTCCAAGTAGATCCTGGAGAAGCCAGCCAGGTCGCCGGGCAGCTTCATCATGCAGTGCGGGCACAGCCAGCGGAAGTCCTCCGTGCGCATGTACGCCGCAGGGAAGGTCCGGTCCATCATGATCCGGAACACCTTCAGCCCCTTGTCGGTGAGCGGAACCGTGTACGGTCCGCCCTCCTTCACGGTGAGCCCGCGCTGGTGCAGCGCCTCCATGGTTCGGTTCGTCCCGTAGGGAACAGAGCCCTCCTGCGACCGTAACAGAACTGAGACCATCTGGGGAGACAGGCGGTGGTACTTGAGAAGATCCCTGATCACGACACTCCTTCCGCTTCCTGACCCCCGTGGCACTGAGGTGAGGACGACTCTACACACCCTGCTGACCCCTGTCAAAACCGAGTCCCGTCCGCTACGCTGGCACCATGCGCCGACATACGCCCCACCTGCAGTGAGAGCATGATCCGCTGACCCGGTAGGGTTCGCAGTGCTTGATCGAAGAGCCGTCCCCCGGAAGGAGGGCGGCTCTTGTGCCCGGTTACCTACGGCTGCAGGATGGAGGCGCGCGTGGCACTGTCCCCTGAGCACCTGGAGTACCTCCGGGAGCACGCGATCACGGACGAGGTGCTGCAGGCGCAGGGGGTCCGCTCCGAGGGTGAGAGGATCGTCTTCACCTGGCGCGACGCTGGCACGGCCACCGAGCAGACGCGGCTGTGGCCCGAGCCCGAGGGCTACGAGGGGCCGAAGTACGCATGGGAGAAGGGCAAGCCGCTCCACTTCAACGTGCTGCGGGACACCGGGGCCGGACCCATCCTCCTGGTGGAGGGCACCAAGCAGTCCCTGGCAGTGGCCTCATGGGCGGACGAGGCGTACGCCGTGTACGCGATGGCCGGGTGCTGGGGCTGGTCCAAGTGCGACAAGTCGGTGTTCGAGTCCCGACACGTGTACGTGGTTTTGGACGGGGACGCGGGCGACAACCGGGACGTGTACGAAGCGGGAGCCAAGCTCGCCGAAGCACTGGACCTGGAGGACGCCGGGTGTTCCTTCGTGCAGCTGCCCGTGGCCGGGAAGGAGGGGGCGGACGACTGGCTGTCCGGCGTCCCCGAGGGCAAGCGCGCGGAGCGGCTGGACAAGCTGATCGCCAAGGCGACCGCGAAGCCCGCTCCGCGCAAACCCGCCCAGAAGGCGCGGAAGGCGCAGGACACCACCGTGCCCACCCCGACCGGGGACCGTCCTGTGGTGGCGATCAACGTGGACCGGCTGGAGGTGATCACCAACGTGACCGGTGCGCTCAAGGAGAGGGTGGACGGCAAGACGCTGTTCAACTACGGCAACAAGCTGACCAGGCTGGACCTGGACGAGGCGTCCACGCACCCGCTCAACGAGGGGGATTTCCTCAAGGTCCTGGTGGGCAACGTGGCCTGCTACACCTACACGGAGGCCACGGCCACCCGTCCCGCCTCCTACAAGCCCGCATGGCCGGACGCGTACACGGTCAAGTCCGTGATGAGCAGTCAGCGGGAGTTCACCCCCCTGGACCGCGTCACGAGGACCCCGTTCATCCGCGACGACGGCACCGTGCGACTCAAGCCCGGCTACGACACGTCCACGCGCACCGCGCTGGTCATGGACGAGGACATGGCGCAGGTCTCCGTGTCCTCGTCCCCCACCCAGGCGCAGGCCGTGGCAGCTGCCAAGCTGATCCTGGACGAGTGGCTCGGGGACATGCCGTTCTTCACCCGCGCGTCCAGGGCCAACGCCCTGGCCATGGTGCTGACCCCGTTCGTACGCGGGCACAAGTCGATCAAGCTGGCCCCAATGGCGGTGATCAACGGCCTGCAGCCCGGCGTGGGCAAGAACCTCCTGGCCGACTGCCTTTCCCTGCTGGTCACGGGCAAGGTCGCGGCCCCACTGCCGTACGTGAGCGACAGCGAGGAGGAGACCCGCAAGCAGATCACAGCGGCCTTCCGCTCCGGCGCGGAGCTGTTCGTCTACGACGAGGCGCACCTGATCCAGGGTGCGCAGCTGTCCCGTGCGGTGACCTCGATCACCTACACGGACCGCGTCCTCGGGGTCTCCGACATGGTGGAGTACCCCAACAAGGTCACGTGGGTGGCGCTGGGCAATCAGGTCGTGGTCAACTCCGACATGGCGCGGCGCACGTACCAGGTGCAGCTGCGGCCCGAGGGGGCGCGGCCGGAGGACCGCCACACCACCGTCTTCCGTCATCCCGACCTCAAGCAGTGGACCACCGACCACCGGCCGTCCCTGGTCAGCGCGGTCCTGACGATCCTCAGTTCCTGGTACGCTGCCGGACGCCCGGCGCACGACCGGGGGGCCTCCATGGGTTCCTTCGAGAACTGGGACCAGCTGATGACCAGTGTGCTGGCATACGTCGGTGTGGAAGGCTTCTTGGAAGACCTGCTGGAGCGGCGCAGCGAGGGCAACTACACGGACGGCTACTGGTCGGCCCATATCGAGTGGCTCGCGGAGACGTTCGAGCACGACGAATTCGTCGCTGCCGATGTCCGCGACAAGGCACTCACCGACTACGACGCCTACGAGTCCCCGCCGGGCCTGGACGACGCGTCCGAGAAGGGGTTCACCCGCAGGCTCGGACGGGAGTACGGCAAGATCCGGGATCGCTGGTACGGCTCCCACAAGGTGGTCAAGACGGGGATGGGCCACCAGAAGACGCTGAAGTGGAGGGTGGTGTCCATGGACGAGGAGCAGGCGCAGGGAGGGGACGGCACGGAAGGCCCCTCTGTGCCGCCTCAGGGCCCCCTGGACCCCTTCCCGCCAGCAGGGCACCCGGAGCACCCGGACACGCCCGCGTTCGCGCCCCAGGACGATCCCGAGGGCGTCATGGAGCTGGTACCGGACCGGATCGGGTTCGACCTGGAGACCAGGTCCGCCGATGCGCTGTGGACCACGGAGCACGGGCAGTTCGTCAAGCTGACCGGCTACGCGGACCGTGTCGACACAGCGCCCGACCGGCTGATCCGGCGCGTGCGGGAGGGCGCTGTTCTGGTCGGCCACCACATCCTGGGGTTCGACCTGCCCGCGCTGGAGGTCCACCACGGGCTGCGAATCGAGGAGTCGTACGGGCGTGTCCGGGACACCGAGATCCAGGCCATGCTTGCCGACCCACCCACCTCGTACGAGACCAAGGCTGGCCCAGGGTTCAAGAGCTACGCCCTGGGCGCGGTGGCCGAACGGGTCCTGGGGCGCGCCAAGGACATCCGGGGCACGCTGCTGGTCAGGGAGTACGGCAGCTGGGACGACATTCCCGCAGGCGACGCCCGGTACCAGGCGTACTGCGCGGACGATGTCCAACTCGCCGTGGCCGTCCACGAGGCGCTCCCGTGGACGCCGTACATGGCCCGTGAGATGAGGGTCCAGGCGATCATGGCCCGGATGACCCTCAACGGGTTCCGAGTGGACGAACCGCTACTCACGCGGATGGTCCGGGAAGGGCGGGCACGCAAGGCTGTCAAGGTCGAAAAGCTGGTCACGCGCTACGGAATCCCCACGACCGACAGCAAGGGGGTCGCCTACAAGTCGCCCCTGGCCTCTGGTCAGGGCAAGCGCGCCCTGGTAACCGCACTGGAGGCCATGGGGGTGACCGACTACCCGACCACCCCCAAGAACGGTGAGATCAGCGTGGGCAAGGACGGCATGGTCGCGCTGCGCGACCGCCATCCGGAGAACAAGGACTTGGTGGAGCTGTGTGACCTGGTCGCGCAGCTCTCCGGAGAGCGGACGATCTACCAGACCATCGCGGACCACGTCGTGGACGGTCGGGTGCACCCGGACATCTGGCCGCGCCAGGCGTCCGGGCGGTGGAGCGTGACCGAGCCCGGCCTGACCGTGGTGGGCAAGCGCGGAGAGCTCTCCCGGGAGCGCAACATATTCCTTCCCGAGGAAGGTGAAGTGATCATCGCGGTGGACCTCGGACAGATTGACATGCGGGTGGTGGCCGTCCACGCGCAGGACCCGAACTACCTGGAGCTGTTCGGCCCGGGGCGCGACGTCCACTCGGAGATCGCCACGGCGGTGTTCGGCACGGCGGAGAACGGCAACCGCCACCGCGCGAAAGCAACGGGTCACGGTTGGAATTACGGACGGTCCTGCAACGCCATCGCGGAAGCGGAGGGCATCGACCTGCAGGTGGTCCAGCAGTTCGACCGCTCCATGCGCCAGCGGTTCCCCCTGCTCACCGCGTGGCAACGACGTGTCCGGGAGCAGGGCGCGGCAGGGCTGCTGCTGGACAACGGGTTCGGGCGTCCGATGCGGGTGGAGCCGCAGAACGCCTACACCCAGGCACCCGCGCAGGTGGGCCAGGGAGGGACCAGGGACGTGATGGCGGAATGTCTGCTCCGGCTCACCGAACGGCACCCGGAGACCCTGTCCATGCTGCGCACCATCGTGCATGACGAGATCGTGTTCAGCGTCCCGCGCCACAGTGCGCGGGACATCGCGGACACGATCATTAAGGAGTTCACGCACGACTGGGCACCCAAGGGCTGCTCCCTCCCGGTGCGGGTCATCGCGGACAGCACAGGGCCTGGCAGCAGCTGGGGCGACGCGTACAAGGCGAGGTGGTGACCATGCGGTACCAAGTGATTCACCTGACGGACGTGGGGATCAACGCTGCTGCACAAAGCCAGTTCGAAACGGACGACCCCGAGTTGATCGCCGTACGGGTGCTGGAGGTCCTGACCGGCGACCGGGTACGCCCGTGGGACCAGGTCACAATCATGATCGAAGACGACTGATGGCCATGAGCCCCAGTCAGCTGGGTGCCGCGTTCGAACTACGTGTCAAGGCGCGGCTGGAGAAGGCAGGGTTCTTCGTGATCAAGTCGGGCGGTTCCCGGGGTGTTGCCGACCTGGTGGCGCTCCGGCACGGTTCACCGCCCCTGATGGTCCAGGCGAAGCGCGGGGGGTACGTAGGGGTGGACGAGTGGAACCGCCTCCTGAAGGCCGCAGAAGCCGCAGGGGCGCTCCCCCTGGTGGCGGAGCAGCTCCAGCCCCGGGGGTGTCGCTGGTGGCTCCTACGGGCCCCCAAGGGACTGTCCAAAGGCCGTCAGCCGTGGGATGAGTGGTTCCTGACATGACACCAACCCCCGATCGGTCCACCGGTCGGGGGTTGCTTGAAGACGTTCTAGAGAACGGTCCACTCATCAGCCTCGGCCCACAGGTTGACCTCGGGGTACTCGCCCCGCTCAATACGGATGTACATGATCGTGTTGTTCAGGTTGCGCGAGATCTCAACCACGGTGCCAGCGACCCGCGAGCCCCGGAAGTTGGTGCCCTCGATGCGGGATCCGAGAGTGGTGAGAGTCTGGGTCTCGATGCTGGCCATGATCTGCTCCTTTGTCGCTTCCTTGTGCTGATGGATAAAGACTACAGGGTGTAGACAGTATTGTCTACACCCTGTAGTCTTTACCGCTCAGTCGCCCCCGCACTCTCCCGCGCGGCCCGTCCACAGCGTGCAGTCCAGCGTCACCGGCTCCACGACGCCGTCCGCGTCCGGCGTCGTGTCCGCGTAGTCCTTGCCGCAGTACCCCGGGTGCTCCCCGTTGCGGAACCGCTCAGCGGCCCTCAACAGCGCCTCGGTCATATGAAAGAAGTCGGAGACTGCGGTGAAATTCTCGTGTTCGCAGGTGATGACGCACTTCACCCACTGGTCCCAGCGGATCGTGATCGTATGGGCGCAATCGATCAACTCCTGGGGCAGCAGCTTGGCCAGGAAGTCAGCTGGCGGAGGCACCATCACCTTCTCCGTGGCCAGCGTCCGTGCGGCACCCCGGATCCGTACAGCGTCCGGATCAGTCATCTTCAGCCAGCTTGGCGAACAGGCCCTTACTGGCTTCCACGACCTTCTCCGTCGCGGCCTCGTACGTCGCAAAGACATCCTTGGCCTTCTCCGCGTCCACGACGTCCCACGGCGGGAGGTTCGCATCCTCGTTGCCCTTGGTCACCGCCACGAACGAGAGCCTGGCCCCGGTGTCGTCGTACGGATTCTCCGGCGTCCCGGGAACGTCCCAATCACGGGGCTTCAGCTTGAGCGCCACTGCGAAGTACGGGTACAGCGGCAGGGCGTTGCCGTACGCCTCATCGACCTCCGCCGTGACCCACACAGTCCCGTCCTCGTCATGGGTCAGTCGCGCCTCACCGATCGTCTCCGCCGACTCCAGCTTGAGCGGCACCGTGTCCGGCACTTCCCAGGTGGCCGGGTGCTCCTGGGCGAACGATCCGCCCTGGTAGGCCACACCGCTGATCCTCATTCCTCGTTCCTCTCGTTCGACAGCACATGCACATCGATTCCGCAGGTCCGCAGGAACCGTACCGCACCGTTCTGGTCCCGGTACACAGCCCCGGGCCCCCCGTTGGAGGCCACCACCCGGATGATGCCCCGGGTGGAGCGGGCAGCCGCGATCATCTTGGCGCACCCCATACACGGTACCACGGACACGTACATGACGGACGGCTCATCGTGCTCCGGGGCGCGGAGAAGGCAGTTCATCTCCGCGTGCGTGCTGGGGCAGTTGTCGTAGGACGGGCCAGCTGGCTGCCCCGGGGGCACCGTAGCCGCCCGCTGGCACCAGTTCCGGCACCAGCGCCCGTCGTCGTCCTGGTGGTCCCGTGGTGCCCCGTTGTAGCCCACGGAGAGCAGTCTGTGGTCCGCGTAGCCGACCAGCACCGCCCCCACCTGGTCCCGGTCGCAGCGGGAGCGCCGTGCCACCAGGTGGGCCATGGTCAGCCACAGGTCGGGCCACTCGATGCGCTCACCCTTCCAGGCGTCCGTGAGGGCCTCGACCACCGTGGACCGTGAACTCGTCATGTCTTCCTCGCCTTCTTCTCCTTGGTGCGCAGACTCGCCAGGAACGCCTTGCGCTCCTCCCCCGAGACAGGATCGTATACGACCGGGAGTCCGAGTGCCGCGAGGCAGTGCTGCAGGTACAGCACGTCGCGCGGGTGGTTGCGGTGGGCGCACGGCTCCCCCGTGGACGCCTCGCGGCACTGGTGGTCCCGCTGGTTGCACGTCCGGCGCACCACCTGCGCGGCCAGCCTCACCGCCATGTCGGCCTGGTCAGCGGACGCCCGGAACCGCGTGTCCGCGTTCCCCTCTTCCAGCATGACGAGGCCCTCCAGGAGAGCCTTCTCCTGGAGGGACACATCCGCCGTGGGCTCAGTCACCCGTGGCACACTCCTCAGTCGTCATCGGTCCCGAACAGCTTGGTCTGCAGGAAGTCCAGCTGCCCCTTGAGCTTGGCGCGCTTGGCCTCCAGCGCGGCCAGCTCCGTCGCGTGCTTGGTCGCGGTCGCGACCTTGTCCGTCTTCAGCCGCTCGTTCTCGCTGCGCAGCTCCGCATTCTGCGCGACAGCGGTGTCCCGCTCACGGGACACCCGCAGCATCTCCAGACGCACATGGGACAGGTCCTCCAGCTCCCGCAGGATGGCGGACAGGTCGGACATGAACCCCCGTGCCCGGTCCATGAAGCCGTTCGCGGGCACGGCCGCTTTCTGCTCGTCCTCCCACTCCTGGTCAACGCGCTCGTAGTCGTACAAAACCTGTGCGGCATGCGCTTCCTCGATCGCAGACGCAGCCCCGACCGGGACCACCACGGGCAGCTCCCCGACGTTCACAGGTCCGACCAACGACGACCCCAGGACCTCCTTGAATGCCTCCTTGGACGCAGGCCGGAGGAAGTAGCGCTCACTCGCCTTGGTACCCCGGGAGCTGATCGTCCCCTCGTCCGTCAGCTCCCGCAGGACGTCGCGGATCAGCTGCTTGGATGCCCGGGGGTCGACGCGCTTGACCTTGTCGATGACGTACATGGCTGCGGTGGGCTCTCCCAGCTCCAGCAGCCCTGCCACCACCATCTCCACAACAGCCTCACGGGTGGGGCGCGGGGACGACGGATCGAACGTGACGATCGTCCCGTCGTCCAGGTAGTGGAACCCGTGGGAGAACTCGTGCTGGGAGCGGATGCCGGAGTGCCGCAGTTCCATCCCGCAGCCCTGCGCACGGCACACCACGGGCCCTCCCAGGCTCACAGGAGCATTGTCCAGCGGTTCGGCCACTGCCGCGTCCGCAAGCTCCTTGAGCGTGGGCTCAGCCTCGACCGCAGCAGGCTCCCGCACCGTCTCGAACGGGGACTCGGGGTCGAATTCCTCCAGGGTCTCCGCACGGTCCTGCAACCGGGAGACCGTCACCGGGTTCCACTTCTCGCTGATCCACCAGGTGGCCTTCACGCCCTTGCGGATGTTGCCCTGTCCACGGCACACCAGGTTGCGGGAATTGCGCAGGTACTTGTTGAGCGCCAGCTTGACTGCTTCCGCCTCGGACGCCTCGGTCAGCATCCGGTCGTCCAACGCGGGCCACAGCCGGGAGACCAGTGCGTTGACCGAGCCCGTCCACTGGTAGCCGTTGACGCCGTCGTACGTCTGCGCGTCACGCCCCTTGCGCAGGTCCGGGTGCTCCTGGATCAGCGACCAGACCAGCCATGCGCTTGTGTTGATCTCGTTGCCCGAGATGCTGGGCACTGATGTGTCGGCCATCATTCCTCTTCCTTGTCGATTCTGCGGTCAGTGTAGCACGGGGTGGTGATCGGTTTAGCTGGCCATGCAGGACGCGACCCTGCGCCATCCCGGGGTGGGACGCACAGCAACGGTCAGTGCCGCAGCCTGGGCTGCCAGCTCGGCATCCTGCAACTCCTCCAGGAACTCCTCCAGCGCCGCCTCCAGTTCCGGGCACAGCGGGGTCCTGGCAGGGCCCACGAAAGCGCTCCGGTGCACGGAGTAGGCCAGGACCCGATCCGCCCTCCAGGACTGCACCTGGCCCTTCTGGCGGTCCCAGCCGTAGAGCAGGACGTCCCCGGCTTCACTCAGCCCAATGTCGTGGATCTCGATGGTGCGGACGGTGGCGACCAGCTTGGCGACCTTGTGGCCGTCTGCGTCGATGGTGTAGACGAGGTGGTCATTCAGGTCCTTCTCGCGCTTCATGTACGAGATGGTGACCGGCTGCCCCTTGTCCGCTGCTTTGAACATGGCGACCATGAGACGGCCGATGTCGGTGACCTTGCGCATGATGTCCTGCCCTTCGTTCCTTGCTTCCTGTTCCTGATGGGTTGAGCCTAGCAGCTGTGGACCGTGGTGTCTACAGCTTAGTCCTCGTCGTCCCAGGGCTGGCGCGGCACGCCTTCCAGCGCGCACTCCAACCTGTCCACACCGATGGCAAGAGGCCCGTCCACCCACGACGACAAGTAGTTCCACTGGTTCGCGGCTTCGCGCACCGAGGGGGGAATCGCGCACATCCCGTCCGTGGGGTCCAGGAAGATCCTCAAAGATGCCTGGGCCTCCTTCAGCTGCCGCAGGATCTCGTCCACCTGGGCGAGCGTAGGACGGTTGCGTCGTGTCATGATCATTCCTCTTCCTTGTGCTGATGGGTAAGGACTACAGGGTGCGGACACGGATGTCCGCACCCTGTAGCGTGCTAGTCCTCCAGTGCGGCGTACCCCGCGTCCGTCATCCTGACCCGCAGGTACCAGGTCAGCCGCCCCTCCGCGTCACGGAGCATGCGCTCGTCCGCGTCGCGCTTGGTGCCGAGGTTCTCCAGGAGTCCCTGACGGATCAGTTTCGGGGTGGACTGGCAGTAGAACCCGGGCTGCCCCGCGAAGCCGTTCATCTCTCCGCCGTGGGCCTTGACGGCCATCAGTGTGCTCCGTGCGGCCCTGCTGAGCTTGACCACCATCGTGTGCTCCTTTGTCGCTTCCTTGTGCTGATGGGTAAAGACTACAGGGTGCGGACACGGATGTCCACACCCTGTACCTACGTGAATCCTCAGAGCCGCCGAACCGCCTGCGAAGCCTCCAGGAGCTGTGCGTCGACCTTCTTCGCGGTCTCCAGCAACCGGGAACCGATCCCGCTCACCCCGCCCGCGCTGTGCACCGAGGTGCCCTTGGGGTCCCTCAGCCTGTTCAGGACACCCTTGGCGTCCTGGCACACGTACACCCGGGGCCAGTCGGTCTCCATCGCCACGTTGTCCTCTACGGGCCACCCGTCGTCCAGCATCGCGGGCGAGCAGTCGCGGCACGGCTGCGCGTTCTCGTCCAGGTCGTCCACATGGGTCCTGACGCCCTTCTCGCAGGCACCTCCCAGCTCATGGAACACCCGGGACCTCCCCACCACGGACAGCACATAGCACCCGCTGCTGGGGCCGTCCGTGACCCGGTACAGACTCATGTTCGTCCACCGCAGCGGTTCGCGTACATCGTCCGTCGTCGCTGCCGCCAGCAGAACCCCGAAAAACTCCGTGGTTCCCGTCGCGTCAGGGAGTGTGTACAGCCGTCCTCCCGCAGGTGCGCTCGTCGTAGTCGTCTTCGCCATGCCCTCCGAACCTGTCATCGTGCCTGACCCCTTCCTCACTTCGTCCATTACACGCAACCGCATGATCATACACACTCGTTCAGGATATCGGCATATGCTGCCTTCAGCATGTCCAAGTACCCCCGCGCCGTAGCCGACCTGGACGTCTTCCTGCCGCGCCCCTCGTAGGGCGTGTAGGAGGCGTCCAGGAACCGCGCCCGGTGCCCCGCCTCGCGCTGCTCGCTCCAGTGCGCCACCAGTCGCAGCCGATGCAGCCGCGCGGCCTGCGCCGGAAAAGTCCCTTTCGGCACGGGGGCCGTGACCGTGACCTTCACCGAGAAGACCGGTGCCAGCATCAGCTGCCCGTCCTCGAAGAAGAGCGGCGCTGTGGTCCTCGACTCCATGGCCACCACCAGCCCTGCCGCCCGTGCCACAGCAGCCAGGGCGTCCGCTCCGGCAATACCTGCTGTCCTGTCCTCCATAACCTTCCTCTTCCTTCTTTCGTTCCTCTTCCTTCCAGCATACAGCGAGGGGTGGCCGACGGCCACCCCTCGTCCGGTCTTTCTGTCCAGGTCAGAGCGTGCTGACGAGCTTCTTCCACACGGTCTGGAGGTCCTGGATACGCTGGTCGTTCAACGTGCTGGATTCACTGTCGAACCCCAGCGCGTACGACCGCTCCGCGTCATCCATCAGGTCCAGGGCCTGGAGTCCGTTGTCGTAGCTCCCGTACAGCTGACCGAGAACGCACATGTGCTCGTCCGACATAGCCAGTATCGTCGGATCCACCCAGTCCCGCCATCCCGGGGACTTCTCGTCCAGGAAGGCGGCTCCTGCCGCAGCCGCCTCTTCTGCGGTGTTGGTGTAGAACACGTCCATGATAATGCTCTCCTCTGTCGCTTCCTTGATCGTTCCTGGGTGTCCGGCCGCGCCCTCACCATCGAGTTTCGGGGGGAGCCTCTCAAGAGAGAGCGCGACCGGACAGCTACAAGCTTAGCTGGCCTGGGGTCAGCTGTCGACCTTCTTGACGGCCTTCTTCTTGATCTCCGGCACCGGTCCCAGCACACTGCGGTCCCAGCGGGTCACCGTGTACCGGCCGTATCCCTGGGAACGGCTGGCACCGATCCCCTGCTCCTGGCCGGTCAGCATGATCATCGCCAGTTGCTCGGTCGTGAAGTCGTGATCCATGCGCAGCGTGAAGGAGAACCGCGCGTTGAACAGGACCTCGGTGTTCTGGATCCCGGTCTGGCCCGTCCTCGGGTTCTTCGGGAACGACTGGACGATCTGGTCCGGCTCGGTCACCGGGGCAGGGACCCCGAGCGCGTCCGGCAGGTACAGCGGGAGCCGTTCATCCATGACGACGATGTGCTCCGTGGTGTACCCCTGGATGAACTTGTTGGTCATCCCCCAGCCCTGCATGGCGATCTTGCCGGACGCGGCAGCGATCGACACGGCTTCCTTGAGCGCCGCCTTGAACTGACGGCCCTCGATGTACAGCTGCCCGGTGTCGTCGTCACGCTTGAAGCCGTTGGTGTGCTTCATCTCGTCCACGATTTTGGCAGCCGCATTCGCGTCGACCCCCCGGGCAGCCATGGTGTCGGCGACCATTTCACGGACCAGGTCGTCCCGGTTGTTGGTCAGCTTGGTCTTCAGCCAGCCCTCAGCCACCTTGGGGTCCGAGGGGACCCCACCGGCCAGGTTGTGGACGTGGATCTCGCCCTTGACCTCGATCGGCCACGCCTGGTCACGCAGCGACTCGAAGACGGAGACGGGTGCCTCGACAGTAGAGCTCATGGATTGTTCCTTCCGATGAATCATTCCTGGTCGTTCCTGGTGGTGCGGTCCTTCGTGACACCTACGGAACCATAAACGGATCGTGGTGTCAAGGGTTGGGGCGGGCAGTCGGCTGGGGGTGGCTAAGGTAGTCGGTACGGGGCTGGGACGTCGGGCGGTCGTAGTGACGGAAGCTGGTGAGGGACTGGGTGGGGAGTCGACTCGGGAAGGCACGGAGCGCGAGGGGTAGTCGTGAAGGGAAGGGTGGGGCGGAGAGGGGTAGTCGGGCGAGGCGAGACGGGTACAGGGGAGTCGCTGGGAGTGGGAGGGGTGGAGAGGGGTAGTCGGGCGAGGCGAGACAGGTACAGGGGAGTCGCTGGGAGTGGGAGGGGTGGGACGTGCAC
>Ga0302311_10001367_pt1 | contig 29111 bp, 30 predicted proteins | sample III_Palsa_N1_3_FD_200449 | JGI IMG/M metagenome (GOLD analysis project Ga0302311, IMG submission 200449) | Peat permafrost microbial communities from Stordalen Mire near Abisko, Sweden - III_Palsa_N1_3 | ecosystem: Environmental > Terrestrial > Soil > Palsa > Peat permafrost | place: Sweden... | reverse complement strand
GAGGTGCAAGGATTTCGGTATTTCGATTCGCGCGATTTACTGGGATTCGTCGACGGCACGGAGAATCCCACAGGCAGTGCGTTGGGACAATCGGCCCTTATCCAGTCCGACGACGGCCCCTTCGAGGGAGGCAGCTACATCGTCGTACAGAAATATCTGCATAGACTCGATCGATGGCAGGCACTTGATACCGGATCCCAAGAGTCCATCATAGGTCGTACCAAATTTGACAATGTGGAACTGGACGACGCGCCCGGCTCAGCATCTCACAAGACCCTGACCACCATTGTCGACGAACACGGGGTGGAACACGATATTTTGCGCGATAACATGCCGTTTGGCCGCCCCGGGCACGCCGAGTACGGCACCTATTTCATCGGCTATGCACGCAATCTTTGGGTCATTGAACAAATGCTGCACAACATGTTCGTGGGCAGTCAGGCGGGTCATCATGACCGCATCCTCGACTATTCGACCCCAATCACCGGCTCCACGTACTTTGCGCCATCCAACTCTCTTTTGATGGAGTTATCGGGCTAGTACTGATCGTGTCGCTTCACCCAATCCATGAGGTTGCCATTCTTGTTCTCATTACGGCCCTTGGGCACCATGTCGAGCCAAGAGTAGACTCCGAGAACCATCTCCCCTCCGCGGCCGTAGCTCGAGTAGGTGTGATATATCCTGCCGTCGTCGTCTTTGAGCCTTTTCTTGCTCGAGAAGCATGCGACTAGCCGTAAGCCATTCATCCTTCGAGACAACCTGGTGGTTGGTCATGACAAACTCCTCTCCGTAGGCTGTAGGAAATGACGTTCAAGCTTGTCGAGCGCACCGTTCCATCCATCGGTATGGCTGGCGCGCGAAATTTCGGTCCGTAGACGCGCATGCGTAAATGTCAGCTCAGTACCGATATCAATGGGACGTAAATCGATCTCGACCCGAGATTCCTCGTCGGCCTCGTCAGGTTCACCACCATGCGTCCAGCGCCAGGTCATCACCAAGCGGGTCGGCTGAACGATTTCGACGTATTCACCGCAGCTCTCGTGCTCCGTGCCATCCAACAAACGAAAGCGCACCCGAAACCTGCCGCCCACACGAACGTCGGTTTCGGCAATGAGCACGGGGCCTTCATCGGGCCCCCACCAGCAGCCAAGGCCTTCAGGGGTTGTCAGCGCAGTGAAGACAATCGAGGGCCGCGCTGCGATCCGACGGACGATGGTCAAGCTGGTCATGGCTCGCGCTGCCGAGAGTCCGCCGACCGTGCCTTCGCTTCCGCAGCCTCGGCATGCGCTGCGAGCCGGTCAAGGCGACCCGTCCAGAACCGTTCGTAGCGCTGCAGCCAATTCATCGCTTCCTTCATAGGTCCCGCGGCAAGCCGAACGGCGACGGTGCGGCCCTGTTTGGAGCGGGTAATCAGACCCGCATCGCTCAACACATCGAGATGCTTCATGACCGCCGGCAGCTTGATTGCGAACGGCCGCGCCAACTCGCTGACCGAGACGCTATTCTCGCGCTCTAGACGCGCCAAAATTGCGCGCCGAGTCGGATCGACCAGCGCGGCAAAGGTACGATCCAACTTCGAGCCTTGATACTTCACCATATGGTGTAGTGTTGAACGGTCGAGCCGCGCTTGTCAAGACACGCGCCGTCTGCGGCGAGGTGAAAGGTCCTCATCCAGCAACCCGCGTCCGAAGTCATCGCGCGCGACCAACTCGAGATCCGCATCCAACCCCAGTACCGACAGGATGCGCACCAGAGTACCGAGCGCAACTGCAGGGCTGCCGCTTTCGGCACGGTAGAGTGTCATGCGCGAAATGCCGGCTGCCCTAGACGTGACCTCGACGCCGAATTTCCGACGGCGTCGCGCCAGGCGCAGGCGCTCCCCAAGATCTGCGAGGCGCGTGTCGAGGCGGATATTCATGGGAGGTTGCTTTGCTGGCATGTAACTCATAATGGACGAAATGGCCATTTTCGTCTATAACGCGATACTGTTTTAAAACGACCTCTATTAGAAGAAAGACTTCGGCGGCTCATTGCGACGCGCTAAGACCTTTACTTGCCCTGCCAAGTCAGCGAGTCTGGGGACTCACCCTTACACCCATCGCACCGAGGTTACCCCCCCTTGCTAGACACCCCAGCCGTGTCGGAGATTGCCGCGCCCGAACTTCAACGCACGCTGAAAACCCGACACATGCAAATGATCGCGCTCGGCGGCGTGATCGGCGCTGGTTTATTTGTGGGCAGCGGAGTGGTCATCCAGGCAACCGGCCCCGCCGCGGTTCTCTCGTTTGCGCTCACCGGTCTGTTGGTGGTGTTGGTGATGCGCATGCTCGGCGAGATGGCATCGGCCTACCCTGCCGTCGGCGGCTTCTACGAATACAATCGACTTGCGCTTGGCGAACTCGCCGGCTTTATGACCGGCTGGATGTACTGGTATTTTTGGATCATCGTCGTGGCACTAGAAGCAGTGGCAGGCGCGCGCCTCATGCTCTACTGGTTCCCCGGTGTCGCCCCCTGGCGTTTCACGCTCGGACTGATGACCCTATTCACGCTACTCAACCTGCTGTCGGTACGCACCTGGGGAGAAACCGAGTTTTGGTTCGCCTCGATCAAGGTCGCAGCGATCATCGTGTTCCTAGGAATTGGGCTGGTCGCGGTCGTCGGCCTATGGCCGGGCGTGCCGGGAGGCATCGCCAACCTGACGTCGCATGGTGGGTTCCTTCCCATGGGTATCGCCCCTGTGCTCACCGGCGCGGTGGCTGCGACGGGCTTTTATTTCGGTTCCGAGATCGTCACCGTGGCAGCTGCCGAGTCGGCCGAACCAGAACGGGCAGTCGCCAAGGCCACGCAATCCGTGGTCTCGCGAGTCTTGGTGTTCTACGTAGGCTCTATCCTGGTGGTGGTGACTCTCGTGCCGTGGAACGTGCCGGGGATACTCCAGCCTTACGTGACCGCTCTCGAGGTGGTGCACGTGCCGGCGGCGGCGCAGATCATGAACGCCGTCATTCTGACCGCGGTACTCTCTGCTCTGAACAGCGGGCTCTTTGCGTCCTCCCGGATGATGATGGCGCTCGCACGCCGCGGCGATGCCCCGCGGGCGGCCGCGCGCCTCAATGGTCGTGGCGTGCCGGCGCGCGCCATCTTGACGAGCACGGTGTTCGGCTATGCCGCCGTGGTCATGAACTACGTATCTCCTGAGCGAATATTCGCATTCTTGGTCGACTCGTACGGCACCGTGGCCATCTTCGTGTATCTCTTGATTGCTTTGGCGCAGCTGCGCCTACGTCGCCGCCTCGAGCGGGATGCACCCGAGAAACTGCGTGTGCGCATGTGGGGCTTTCCGGGATTGACCATCGCAGCCATCCTCACCATGTTGGGCATACTCGCGGCGATGGCGTTCATTCCCGATCAGCGCGCTCCTCTCCTGTTCGGGGTCTTGAGCGCCCTCGCGATGCTGGGAGGGTATGTGCTGCGCCGTCGCTTCGGCGCCGAAAAATGAATCGACCATCTTCGCATCGTGGGTTAGTGGTACTACGCGTAACCTGCGGCAACTTTCTGGAGATGTTCGACTTCTTTCTTTTCGGACTTTACGCCTCTCACATTGCTGCGGCGTTTTTCCCCGCCGGCGACGAAATAGCCTCCCTGATGCGCGCATTTGCCGTGTTCGGGGTGGGGTTTTTGATGCGGCCCCTCGGCGCGGTGATACTGGGCGCTTACGTGGACTCTGTCGGACGTCGAAAAGGCCTCGTCGTTACACTCGCGATTATGGCCTGCGGCACACTGCTGATTGCTGCAGTCCCTGACTATAAGACTATCGGGATTGCCGCGCCGCTCCTCGTATTACTCGGCCGCTTGTTGCAAGGTTTCTCCGCCGGAGTCGAACTCGGCGGCGTCTCCGTCTATTTGGCTGAGATAGCCGCTCCCGGTCGAAAGGGCTTTATGGTTTCCTGGCAATCCGCGAGCCAGCAATTGGCAATTATCGTTGCGGCGGCCATCGGCTATGCCCTCAGCCAATGGATGGCCCCCAGTGACATTGCGCAGTGGGGTTGGCGCATCCCCTTCTTCCTTGGCTGCTGTTTGGTACCATTCCTCTTCTACATCCGGCGGTCGCTGGAAGAAACGTCGGAATTCTTGGCGCGGCGCCGGCATCTCACGCCCGGGGATATTTTCAGATCCCTGGTGGCCAATTGGCGTCTGGTGCTGGGCGGCATGATGATGGTTACCATGACCACGGTGTCCTTCTATTTGATTACCGTCTACACGCCGACTTTCGGCAAAACTGTCTTGAAACTAACCGAAGCCGACAGCCTGCTCGTCACCTGTTGCGTCGGCGTATCTAATTTTGTCTGGTTGCCGTTGATCGGTACTTTGAGCGACCAAATTGGCCGCAAGCCGATCTTGGTCTTCTATGCAACTTTGGCACTCGTGACCACCTATCCCGCCTTGTCTTGGCTGGCTGTGGGGCCTAGCTTCTCCAGAATGTTGGTTGTAGAGCTTTGGCTCTCGTTCCTGTACAGCGGATATAACGCCGCCATGGTCGTCAGCTTGACGGAGGTCATACCGAAGGAGGTTCGCACTGCCGGCTTCTCGCTGGCGTATAGTTTGGCCACCGCGGTCTTTGGCGGCTCGACTGCAGCCGTGTCAACCTGGCTGATTCAAGCAACAAACGATAAGGCGTCGCCGGGATTCTGGATGTCAGGCGCCGCCGCCTGCTCACTGGTCGCCGTGCTGCTCATGCGGCGTCGATTCACTCCCCCAGAACTCGCGCCTTAATCTGCCCGCGGCGCCGTCACCCGAGCGGCCGGCGGGCAGCGGCACGTCATCAGTCAGTTCTGACACTCACTCACGGTCCCAATGCGATAGGCGGCCGGCGATAAAACCGTAATTCTCCCACCACGTCTTTAACAACTCAGGGGGAATATCATGGTGATTGCCCGTAAAAAGTCATCGATCTCTCGCTCTCGCGACATCGATGCAGTAGCGCTGCTGAAAGCAGATCATCGGCAGGTGGAGGAGTGGTTCTCGCAGTTCTCCAAGACCAATAGTAGTGCCAAGAAACAACAGTTGGCCGACAAGATTTGCGAGGCTTTGACGGCCCATACCACCATCGAAGAAGAAATCTTCTATCCCGCGTTTCTCGAAGCCACGGAGGATAAAGACATGCACCACGAGGCCGTCGTCGAACACGATGGCGCCAAAAAGCTAATCGCCGAAATTCAGTCGATGTCCGCGAGTGACGACTATTTTGACGCGAAGGTTACCGTGTTGTCCGAGATGATAAAGCACCACGTCAAGGAAGAGGAGCAGCCAGGCGGTATGTTCGCGGAGGCCAAGAAGTCCGACATGGATCTTCATAGGTTGGGCGCGCAATTGCGCGACCGTAAAAAAGAACTACTCGCCGAGGCAAAGGCGGCCTAGAGGAACAATCATGGCGGCAAAACGCAAGACTGCTTCGCGCAAAGTAAAGCGAGCAATGCACGAAATGAAAGAGGGTACGCTTCGCAGCGGTCGTTCCGGCAAGAAAGTCAAAAGCCGCAAGCAGGCCATCGCGATAGGGCTGTCCGAGGCTAGAAAAGCCGACGCTCGGATTCCTAAAACTAAATAACGGCACGGCGGCGCGCGAACTCGGGCTTAGGGGTTTACGAGTTCGCGTTCCTCCCCAGTGGATGTAGTCATTGGCCGATGGCGTCGGATGTTGGTTGACGGCCGAACGGGGATCCCGCCGATATCAGGCGGTCGTACTCAATGAGACGTTAGGCTCCACTTATCGTCAACGGTGTTTACATGTCGGATCTTGAGGCATCTTTCGCGATTGTTTCTTGTGCAAAGGCCACCCATACGGGCGACCATCCGCGGGCTCCCGTCGCTCAAGAGCCCAGGAAAATAGTGATCGTGGATGATAATCGGGATGCCGCGGATGCACTGGGCGTCCACCTTCAGGCGGCAGGCTATCAAGTGATGGTGACGTATTCCGGAAAGGAAGCGTGGCAAACATGTAAGGCATTTTTGCCGAGCGTCATGGTTGTGGACATTGGCATGCCGCGGCTCAACGGGTTTCAGCTCGCTCGGCGGATACGCCGCACTGGCTGGGGTATGGACGCCCTGCTAATTGCGGTCACTGGCTGGGGAAGATCGGGAGACACCCAACTCGCGAAGTTCGTGGGTTTCGACCACTACTGTGAGAAGCCAATCGATTTCTTGGAAATAGAGCGGCTAGTTCAATCTACAGTGACGTGAACTGGGAGAGATCGACCGGCCCGAGATTGCTCACGAATTCTACGTGCGCCGCATCACTCGCCTGTGAAATGCCTCGGATATCCTCGTTCGATGCCTGCCGCCGAACTTTCAGCCGTTAAGAGGTAAAAGGTCGTTAAGCAGAATTCAACCAGCGCGTATTATAATTGCCGCGGTGTGCGGAATATCGCCGTTGATTTCGATTGCTCGAACTGATCCAGTCGCTTAGTCCAGAACTGCTCGTACTCGTGCACCCAACCGGCCACTTCGCGAAGCGGCTCACCACGAAACGAGATGAATACCTCACGTCCCTGCTTCCGCCGTTCGATGAGACCCGCTCGTTCCAATATCTTAAGATGTTTGGTCACCGCGTTAAGCGCGATAGCGAACGGCTCCGCGATGTCCAGGAATCGAGCCGGCCCCTTCGCCAGCCGCGCGATGATGGCTCGTCGCGTGGGATGAGAGATGGCTGTCAGCACGTCCATTAATTGATCCATGGATACATTACACCCTTTGGTGTAATGTCTTGCAAGCCCATTTTGGAGCAAGGCCTCAATCCCAACTGTAAAATCCAAAGCCCCCGAATACCGCGTCAGCGCGTGAGGTACTTCGCATAATCACGTTTTCCTACGCGCAAGTCGGCCAAAGTCGATAGCACGCGAAGCCATGTCGCGATAACAATCAGCGCATGACTTTCCGGAGCACACCAGCAGTCGACATTTCAACCGCCATGGCTGCCGAGGCGGCGCAGATGGCCGTCGAAGCGGGGCTTCGTTATGTCTCCAGCAATGAGCCCGGCATTCGCCGCATGCGCGCCGGTAAAGGCTTTTACTATCTCACTCCGCAGAATCGCCGTTTGAGGTCTCGCACCGAGTTGAAAAGAATCGCGAGCCTTGCCGTCCCGCCCGCTTATAAAGACGTGTGGATCTGCATGAACCCGCGAGGGCATTTGCAGGCCACCGGTCAAGACGCGCGCGGTCGAAAGCAATATCGTTATCATCCCGAATGGCGGCAGGTGCGGGATAGCGCCAAGTTCGACCGCATGGTTTCCTTTGGCGACGCGCTGCCTAAGCTACGGCGCAAACTCACGCGCAACTTATCGCTTCCCGGATTGCCGCGCGACAAGGTACTCGCGGCTGTGGTTACCCTGCTCGACACCACCCGCATTCGTATAGGCAACGCCGAATATGCCCGCGACAACAAGAGCTTTGGATTAACCACCCTACGAAACCGTCATGTGACATTCGCGAGCGATGGGCGTGCGGTATTGAATTTCCGCGGCAAAGGCGGTGTTCAACACGATATCCCCATTGACGATAAGCGCATCGTACGCATCGTTCAGGATTGCCAAGAACTGCCAGGTCAGCATCTATTCCAATACGTCGCTGAGGACGGCAGACGATGCCCGGTCGGTTCTGCCCAAGTCAACGACTACCTGCGCGAAGCCATGGGCGATGATTTCACGGCCAAGGATTTCCGGACGTGGGGCGCGACCCTCCGCGCTTTGATGTTGCTCGCCCGAATCCCGAGAGAGCCTGAGGCCAGCGAACGCGTTTTGAAGCGCGCCATCGTCAGCGTCGTCAAGCAAGTCGCCGAAGAACTACGCAACACTCCCGCCGTATGCCGCAAGTCGTATATCAATCCGGTGGTGTTCGAAGCGTGGCGCTCCGGCGCTGTTCATCGAGCTTTCAGCACCAAGTCGACCCTCTCTCTGCGTAAAGCCGAGACCTTGGTGCGCGACTTTCTCCGACATCTATGACCGTCTGACGAGTGTCTCGCGACAGGCCGCCGACGAGCAAGCCTGCCGCGTTTCCTCGTCCTGCTCGATTAAAAAGTCTCGTCGAATACCACGATGGCTATCCCGTTCGCTGCGGGATTATCGATGGTCGCCACACCCTTGAGCGTAAAGTTTCCGTCTTCGTCCACGGCAAAGGACGATACGTGCGACAGGGTTCCATTACTATCCACGACGGCCGCCATTCCGTCGCGGTAGGCGATATCCGTGGGATCCCCGTTGAACTTCGCCACCACAGCGGCGTCTTGAATGATCTTTTCCCCATAAACCGCGTAGCGAGACACGGTTTCGCTCGGAGAGTTCGACGAAAACAAGAAAGGACCGTCGAGCGCCAGCCAGCAAGGTGCGCTCTGAGTGCCGGATCCCGTCACCGTCAACACGGCGTCATGACGTACCAGACTGATTTCGTTGGCGTGCGCAATCGTCACATAGGCATCGTTGCCGCGGGTCGCCAGACCGAATGGCGCGTTGACGTTCGAAGGAATATTCGCCACCATGCCGGCCCTGCCCGCGATGGCGCCTCGTTCGTCCAACTTCACCGTCTCTATGGCATTGGATTTCTCGCTGAATACGAGCTGGTGAGGGAGGACACCGACCTGGGCCGCGGACCCATCGCCAACCAATAGCGCCGCCGAGCCGTCTGCGATTTTCGATACCCCGTCGCGATCCATTCGGTGAGACTCGACATGGGTGGTCGTCAGAATATACAAATGATCCTTACCGAAGGCCACGCTCACCGGGCTCGCGAGCGCGGGAACCGTTTGGGAGAATGATAGGCGGGCGCGCTCGGCATCCTTGAAGAATACCGACACGTTTGTCGATCCGAAATTGACGACGGCAAGCCGGTCATGATTTTGGGCGATGCCGCCGGCATTTCCGCTGGCGCCGCCCTGGCCTTCCGTCTGCAGTGTCTTGATCAGCGTCCCATCGGAGCCATAAATCAATAATTCATTGCTGGCGGTATTGGATGCCGTAACAATCACCACCTGTTGGTCCTGAAGCCAATCGCCGTCGTGGGCGCCGGCTGCTCCCGCGATGACCAGCGTGATCGCACCAATTCCATAGAGTGCCGTATTCATTTGCGTCTCCCGATAAAGTTTGGCGGCGGCGCGTAGCGTCGTCGCGTCGAAGAATGATTCAACGATCGATGTAACGACCGTTGAGTAGTTCGCCAGGGGATCACCGTGGGTTACAGAGCTGAGCAACTTAAGTCGCGCTGCCGGCCTGCGCTCACCAGCGAAGCAGCCTCGGTCCCAGGGCGGCCCCCACGCCAGTGGGAATAGCCATGCCGAGCAAATACCACAGCCCCACGAACGGGGCCGCAAGTTCTGGGCAGTGCAGCGAATATACCAACGCACCGGTGGCACCCGCAGCGAAGCCGCCACCGGCGCCCGCCCACCGAAGCCGAGTCGGCGCCAGGCCGCGCATGACCCCCAGATAGCTGAGCCATACGGGAACAGACAACAGCGCAATCAGCAAGGGACACACGGCAGCCGTCGAACCCATGACCAGGTGTACCCGCTCCGCAGGTGGAGCACTCAACACCCCGATTAGCCCACAGACCCACATGGCAGCCAACACACCGCCAATCCCGACAATCGCTCGTCTAGAGGATCGACCGGGGCGCGACAGGTGCGAGACGGCGATAAATCCCAAGACGGTCAGGGCGGTACAGTAAGCCTCTTTGAGCCAGAAACTCCCCTCCGCCGTCTCGGCCCGGAGGCGCGGGTTGATGCCCAGCAGGACCAGGCATAGAACGAACGACGCTAATATCCCGCCGGCGAGTACCATCGCCCGACCGCGCCCGAGTCTCCTCGGGTCGATGGGCTCGACTCCGGTGGACAGCAGCGTTACCAATCGGTCCGTCTTCAAGCCAACCCCCGCACCTTGGCCGCCAGGGCCTTCAGGCCCCGATGAATGCCGATTTTGACGGCTGACTCCGACAGGCCGGTGCGCAGCGCCGTCTCCGCCACCGAGTTGCCTTCGATTTTAACGTGCACAATGGGCAGCCGCTGCTTGTCGGGCAGCACTTTGAGCAGTTTGGCCAGATCATAGCGTGCATCGGCTGCAGCAATATCGCTGCCGGCGAACAGCTCCTGACTGTCATCCAGCGGATCGTTGAGCAGATCTGTACGCGAACGACGTCTCAGCAGGTCGATTAGCTTGTAGCGGGCGATGGCGTGCACCCAGGGCGTCACCGGCTGCCCGGGGTCGTAGGTATGCCGGCAATTATGTACGGCCATCAAAAGTTCCTGGACGAGGTCCTCGACGTCATCGGGCAAACCCGCGAGACGCCGGCGCAAGAAATAGCGCAAGTGCGCCGACAACTCGCTCAAAAACTGCTGATAGGCCGGCGCGTGCCCAGCGAGACCCCCTAGTAGCAGGTTTCTGAGATGCTCCTCCTTCAACGGGATTTCTTCTGTAATGAGTTCGCCGAGAATGGCAATTCGGTTACAAGAGTGCCCTCCTGCCCGGATTTCTCCCCGTAGCCTAGTCCCCGTGATCGCATACCGCAGTCGACCGGAGATGCGAGGCTTTTATTACCCGTCAGTCGCCATTGTTTGCAAGGCTGCTACCGATCGCGAACGCCAGCGCCGCGGCAGCGGTATGCGCGTTGGCCAGCGCGTCTTCCACCTGGGTGTCGGCTTCGACGACGGCGTTCTCCTCCGTCGCGAGATCCGTGTACGTGCCTACACCTTGCTGATAAGCGTGTAGCGCGGCATCGTAGGCGGTATGCGCGGCCGCGCTCAGGGCATGTGCCGCCTCGCCTTCCGCCAAACTCGTCGTCAACGCGTTGTAGGCCTTGACCACCTGCTGCGCCGTGGCGTCTCGCGCTTCCGCCAGCTTATCTTCCGCCTCGTGCATCTTGGCGGCCGCCATGGAGATGCGGCTGGCGCGCATGCCGCCGTCGAAAATCGGTACGCTCAGGGACAACATGATATCGCCCCCTGGCTTGTCGACCGAGGAATAGGGCTTGCCGTCGGAGCTGACGCTGCCCATGTTTTGAAAGCCGCGGCCTGCGAGTTCGATGGTCGGATAATAGGAGCGCCGTTCGCTCTCGAGCATCGCTTCCGAGGCGTCGACTTTCCCCAGCGCGGCGATGATTTGCGGCTGATGGACTAGAGCTTGATCGACTGCGGCCGCCACGGAATCTTGCGGACCGGGCGGCATGGGAAACTGTGAACTGTCGAGAACGGACAAGAGGGTGCCGGCGTGCAGCCCCATGGCGGTCACGAGATTCGCCAACCCGATGCGCTCGGCGCCCTCCGCGGCGGCCAACTGGTAGCGAGCCTGCGCCGACTGCCGCCGCGCCTGTGCGACCGATACCACGGTGGCGAGGCCGTTGGTCTGCTTGGCCACCGCCGCGTCTTCGATGCTGGTCGCGGTGGACACGGCCTTGTGTGCCGCGCGCAGCCCGCCGCGCGCAGCGCCCAAATCGAAATAGGCCTTGGTGACCGTGTAGACGAGCTTCTCATGCGCCGCCGTAAAGGCCACGTTGGCGACGAAGGAGTCGGAACGGGCCGCCGATAATAGGGCGGTGCGTCGACCGAAGTCGAAGAGCAGCCACTTGACGCCGATGGACGGAATGAATTCGCGCGCGTTCGAAACGAAATAGCCCTGCGGTACCAGGTCCTTCGGCGCGGGCAAGGGCGTGTGCTCAAGGCCCCCAAGCACCTGCAGCGATAGCTGTGGCAAATAGGCACTCTTCACCAAGCCCACCGCGGCCGCGGCCGCGCGCGCCTGCTCCCAAGCTTCGCGCGTCTCGGGGTTCGCGCTCTCCGCCAAATCGATCAATTCCGCGAGATCGTATTGTTTACTGGTATCGATACCGGCGGTGTCTGCCTCCACTGCGTTGTCATGCGCCGGGCGCTCCGGAATCGGCCATGGACGATCCGGTGTCGGAGGAGCCTGCGCCGCGGCGGTGCCGGCGCAACTCGCCGCCATGAACGCCGCGACCGCCATGACTACGGCGGGAATGGAGTTATTCTGTCGCGCGGACGACATTGTCGATCTCGTGCTGCAATGCCTGGTCGGCGAGCAAGGCTGCGCTAAGCCCATGGGCAGGGTCCGGATCCCGTGCAGCGGCAGTGATAGAGGGCACCGCCGGCAAGCCCCCGGACGCCAACAGGCGAGTCGCGGTCTCGTCGGCCCAGCGCGCCCGCGCCTCCATGAGGTCGGGGCGCGCGTAGGGCAGCAACGCCCCGCGCGAAGCGACCAGCGCCGCGCCGGCGAGTTTATCGAAGGCATGCATGCCGCCGCGAAACCGATCCAAGGCATCGCCCTCCAGCATGCGAAGCTCGAAGGCCTGCATCACACTATAGTCACGGACCCGTACCAGCGCCGCCGCAGTGTGCAGGCGCGCTTCGTCATCCCCCTGCCCTTGCGCCCGGATGAGCGCAGCGATGGCGTGGAACAAATCAGCCAGCGCGGCACGCAGGCGCTGCCGGACGGACTCGGGCCACAAGAGGGTAAACACGACGGTAACAATGACGTTGCCGATCAGAATCCCTGCCACCCGGTCCCGCAGTACCGTGAGGTCGGTTGCCGGTGCGTAGCCGTTGAGAACTCCTAGAAAAAACGCAAAGGCAATTTGCATTCCCGCGTAGGAGAGTCGCTCACTGCTGGTGGCGATCCAGGCACAGCCGGCCGACACACAGAGGATCAAAATACTCAATTGCCCAATATCCGTGAGCCAGGGCAGCACGAACACAATGCACAGCGCTGCGAGGATGCCGCCGATAATGGCGCCCGAGACCCGCAGTAATAGCTTGTGCACGGTTTCTCCCAGCGTACCCAGCGCCACGAAGAAGCAGGTGACGATGGCCGTCCGCGCGCCCGGATAATCGAGCAGCGTGTAAATGCTGTACGCCGCCATGACGGCAATAGAGCTTTTGAGTGCGAACCGCAGGTACGCCGGATTCGTGAAGGCATCCGGCACGAAGAGACTGTGCGGTCCCTGAGACGGGTGCGGACCCTCCGGCGGGTGTGGACCCTCCGGGGGTTGCCAACCGAGACTGCCCTCCAGTTGATCGATGGTCTGCGCCAGCGCCATGAGCGCCGGCGTGCTCCTATTTTCCAAGGGCTGAATGGGGTGGATTTCTTCCAGCGTTGCCGTCCCCTGTTGGATGCGTAGCCGGCTGGCGCGCACCCGATCTGCCAATCCCTGCGTTATCGCCGGAGACAGCTCGCTCTCGAGTCCTTCAGCCAAGGTTAGGGCGTCGAGCAGGCGCCTGACCGTCTCCTCGCCGATGAGGTCGCCGGCGTTCGCGGGGGACGACGCATGTCGGCTCAGGGGAAGAACAGCCAGTACTTCCGCACGTGAATCGGTCAAGTTCTTGCGTACGGCTGGGTCCCGTAGGAGCGCTTCGATGCGCTCCAGTGCTCGAAGAACCGTGCGCTTGAGCAACACCGCGGAGTGCTGGCCCGCCAGCAGATTGGTCACGATCGCGATGGATACCGGCACGAGAATGACCACCCATAACCATAGGGTCGCACGCGTCAGGGCTTCCAAGTGGGGCAGGTCGTCCACCAAGGATTGCACCAGCACCAACACGAAGCCTGCCAGGAAAGATATGGGGCCCAGCGCGAATACCCGCGAGGTGTACATCGCCCCAAAAGTCACCAGAGCCATGGCGGGGAGCCGTAACGCGGGCTCCGCCGCGTCGATCATGAAAAGCAGCAGGCAGAGGATGACGGCGAGGGTCACCGCGACAAAACCACCCAGAGCCGACTTGATGGTGGCGGACTGCTCATCCTTGCTGATGAGCAGGACCACGTAGGCCATGTAGGCCGGCTCCGGAATGCGAAATAGCATCGCAATCATGACCGTGATCGCACATCCGATGCTGATGCGTGCCACGGCGGCGCCCCGCCCCTCGCGCGGCGCGAGTTCTCGGGCGAGGAACCGGGTGAACGAGAGAGGCTCTCGGCCCGACTCAGCGGAGGCCGTCATGATGCACTTTGACCGAGGCGGTCATTCCCACATGCATGGCGTCGGGCGGCGGCAGGTCGAGGCGCACCCAGACAGGGAATCGCTGCGCGACCACCACCCAATTGAGGTCTCGCGCCGCGGTGGGCAGTCCGGGCCCATCGAGATCTGCCGACTGTACTCCGGCTCCGAGACTCTCGACATGACCCGATAGCGGCACATCCGCTTCCGCCATGGTCCAAATGGTGGCCGGATCACCGATCCTGATGTGCGGCAATTCGGTTTCTCGAAAATCCGCAATGGCATACCAGACATCCGACTTGATGAGGCTGAACAACGGGTGGGCCGCCACGGCAAAGGCCCCCTCCGCGATCGACAGGCCCACGACTCGGCCGGCGAACGGCGCACGCAGTGTGGTCAAATCCAGGTTTCGCTGCGCCAAGGCCACCGCTGCCTCTGCGCCCTGAAGCTGCGCCTGCAGGCTGTCGGTATCGCCCACCGCCTGCCGCGCTTGAACCGCATTCTTCTGGAGCGCCTCGAGTGCCGCCTGCGCCGACAACTCGTTGGTACGCGCTTCATCCAATTGCTGTCTCGTGACGAAACCCGGCTCCACGAGGGGCTCGAGACGTTGCCGGGTGCCGCGCGCATAGTTCACCTGTTCGCGCGCCTTTTGCACATTGCTTTCGACGACCCGGACACCGGAACCCTGCGAAGTGACCTGTCGACCGGTGAGCGCTATTTGCGCGGTCAGCGCTGCCTCCTGCGCCCGCGCCTGTCGCAACTGCAATTCGAAGGGCACTGGGTCAATCACAATGAGCGGATCACCCTGTGCGACCAGTTGATTGTTCTTCACGAGTACTTGGGTAATTCGGCCATTGATTTCCAGTGCCATGCCCGCGCTGTAGGCGAACAAGCGCGCGTCATGGGTACGCGGCCGGCGGTCGATGGCGGACACCACCAAGACGACGGACACCACGGCTGCGCCGATGATCACCCAGGCAATTAACCGCCCGCGCAGGGTAACGCGGCTCAGGGAGGCGGTCACGCGAGCCACACCAACCAAATGCCCAGGGTGACGGCGACGGCGAGCACCATGAGCACGACGGCAGGCGCGGGGATTTCTTCCAGTAGGCCCGTGGAACTCAGCACCGTACGCGCAATGAGCGCCCCGGCGACTCCCGCCGCGGCGCAAATCATCCAAGAGGGAAAATACGCACCCAGAATATTCCGCGATGGCGATGCGCTGCAGGCGCTGATCGTGGCCGCCATCGCTCCCACACTGACACTGCGACACCGATTGGACACGGACAGCACTCCTCCCGCGCGTGCGATGCACGCTCTGCGCAATATTCTATTAAACAATCGGAGGCACGCTCTCACCATCCCCCCGATGGGGGTAAGCCGTCGGCGATCGCGCCTGCGCGAGTCCTCTGATGACGGCCACTTCCTTCGAGTCGCGCACTTCCGCCAGGTGAGGGAACGAACCGGCGCCATAGCTTTCTGCAAGTTGATGCAATAGGAGCGTCTTGGTCACTCCGTCCAATCGCGCCTTGCCGAGGTGCCCCCAGGCAGCTTCCATCGCGGGCCCCAAATGGTCGATAAAGTGCGCAAGACCACCCAGGCCTCCGCCCAGATGGAACGATAGAAACGGGCCGGACGTGGCCCAGCGAATTCCCAATGAACTGGTGACGATGTCATCCAGCTGATCCAAGGCCACGACCCCTTCCGCAACCAAGTAAACCGCTTCTTGGAATATCGCAGCCTGCAGGCGATTCGCTACGAAACCCGGGATCTCCTTTTTGATCTCCAAGGCGACCTTGCCGACGCTTCGATAGAAAGACAATGCGCGCGCCACGATATCTGCTTGAGTCTCCGGGGAGGGCACCACTTCGACCAGCGGCATGAGATGCGGGGGATTGAATGGATGGCCGATGAGCAGGCGCGATCGATCCACCATCTCCGTGTACTGGACGGACGCCGGGATGGTCGAACTCGATGAGCATAGCAACGCGTCTTTAGGCGCTGCCGCTTCGACGGTCTTCCACAGCGCTCTCTTGAAAGTGACCATCTCAGGACCGCATTCCTGAACAACGTCGGCCTGGGCCACCGCCTTCGCAGTGTCGCTCTGAAAGGAAAGCTGCCTCATGGCATCGAGCACCTCGTACCCCAGCGCTTGCAGTGCCGGCAGTGCGGCCTGGATGATGCCTCGCACCTGGTTACCGATCGCAGCATCCGGATCGCTGAGTACGACCTTGAGGCCATTGACCAGGAAGAGTGCCGCCCAAGATGCACCGATGACGCCGCCGCCAATGACGACCGCGGTCATTCCGGAGACCGGACGCTTCGGCGAGGTTGTTGACATCGTTGGCTCCCTCTATGAATGACGCCGCCCTACCCGCCCTAAGCATGATTGAGCGGTCCGGCAATGCTCATCTATCCCCCATACGGGGGTGAATAGAACCGATACGACGGGCACAGCGCGGGAGCACCCCCTTTCAGGGGATGGCCCTCCGGCGAGGGCTCAGTCATACAAGGGGTTGTTATCGCGCGAGAAATCATCATGTCGCCCATCAGCCTCTGTCGTGAGTGCGACACCGTCTACAGGGACGTCACGGTTGGCCGAAACGAAATCGCGCGCTGCCCGTGCTGCCGCACCGTCGTGGCTCGTCACCCGACCGTGGACATCGACAAGGCATTGGCCATCGCGTTGGCCTGCGGCATCCTGTTGATTATCGCGAACTTGACGCCGGTCCTAGGCATTCAAATCGCTGGAACCCACACCGAGGTCAATATCTGGGAAGCCGCGCTGTCCATGGAAACCGGCTGGATTTCCGTATCGGCTTTAGTCCTGCTCGCCACCATGCTCGTGATTCCGGCCACGCAGATTGTGGGCATCGTATGGCTCATGGGGTTCGCCCGGGCGCAGCGACGCGTCCCCGGGTTCGCTCGACTCCTGGTTATCCTGCACCTTCTGCGGCCCTGGAGCATGTCGGAAGTGTTCCTGTTGGGCGCTCTCGTGGCCATCGTGAAATTGTCGAACTTCTTACCGATTAGCATCGGGCACGGCATCTGGGCCCTGGCGCTGCTCACCGGTTTGATTGCGGCATTGGGTCGCTTTGATCCCGGCTCCTGGTGGCGACTGCAAGCGGGCGACACGCCATGACAGCCTATCCTCGAGGCATCGCTCACGGACTCTGGAGCTGCGTAATTTGCGGCCAGGTCGCGAACTCCGGCGCTACCTCGAGTGCCATCCCGTGCGGGCGCTGCGGTAGCTTGGTTACCGATCGCCGGCCTGGAAGTAGCGAGAAAACCCTCGCGTGGCTGACGGCGGGTATCATCCTTTACGTCCCCGCCAACGTTCTGCCCGTCATGCACACGCACAGCGTCAAGGGCGACGAGGACAGCACCATCGTGGGCGGCATACTCGAATTTTGGCAGGGAGGCTCCTGGGATATTGCGACCCTCATTTTCGTCGCCAGCGTCGCCGTCCCGGTCACCAAGTTTATCGCGTTGGGACTGTTGCTCTGGTCGGCCCGATGGCGCAGTACCTGGGCCCGACATGAACGAGCCAAGTTGTACCGCTTCGTCGAATCCATTGGCTACTGGTCCATGTTGGACGTCGTCGTCGTAGCCATTACCTGTTCGCTACTGCAATTCCGCGGTCTGGCCGACGCTGAACCACGGCCCGGAATTCTGTTTTTTTGCTGCGTCGTCGTGTCGACCATGATGGCCGCCATGAGTTTCGATCCCCGGCTCATTTGGGACTCGCCGGTGACTTCTCGATGAATGCCTCGGACCCGACCCTAGAGCGTCATAAGTCCGGCATGCGGCTCGTGTGGGTGGTACCCATCGCCGCGGCCGTCGTGGGCATCATCTTGCTGGTCAATACTTGGCGCGAACGCGGACCCACCGTGACGATTACCTTCGAAAACGGCGAAGGCCTCGAGGTGGGCAAAACGCTGGTGAAATACCGCAACGTCACCATCGGCCGCGTCAGCCAAGTCAAACTGGATGCGGACCGTACTCATGTGGAGGTGGTGGCGGATCTTGCCAAGAGCGCGGCGGATCTCGCCGCGGATGGAACCCACTTCTGGGTAGTTCGACCGAGAATCGGCGTGGGCTGGGCCACGGGTCTCGATACCTTGTTATCGGGAGCCTATATCGGCGTCGAAAGCGGGGCCGGCGGAGCCAAGCGCACCCAGTTCTCCGGCATGGAATCTCCCCCACCCCTGCCGCACCGTGCAGCCGGCAGGCAATTGGTCTTGGAAGCGACCGAACTCGGCTCGGTCAGCGTCGGTGCCCCGGTCTATTTCCGTCGATTTCACGTGGGGCAGGTGATCGATGAGTATTTGGACGACAAGAGCCATGCCGCGCGCATTGTGCTTTTCATCGATGCGCCGCATGACCAGGCCATTACTCGTGCCACCCGCTTCTGGAACGCCAGCGGAGTCGATGTCAGCATCAACTCCGACGGCCTGAAGGTCAGATCGCAGTCCGTGGCCTCGGTGCTCGCAGGCGGAGTAGCCTTCGAAGAAGGTCCCGATGTCGCGGATGCCGACGCGCCCTCCGCCGGCGCCGATTTCCTGCTGTACAAGGATGAGCCGTCGGCCATGGCGCCGCCCGACGGTGAACCCCATATGGTGAGAATGCGCTTCGATAAGGCCCTACGGGGTCTCACCGTCGGAGCGCCTATAGAGTTCGTCGGTGTGGACATCGGCAGCGTGACCGCCATTGACGTTGGATACGATGCCGTCAGCCAGCGGTTTCCCGTGTTCGTGACGGGTAAGGTGTTCCCCCGACGCATGGGACTGGCCTACACGACGATTCACGCCGGCGGCAAGAGCGACACGGACGACGATCTGGCGAGATTGACGGCGCAGCTCGTGGCGCGCGGACTGCGGGTCCAGCCACACTCCGGAAGTCTATTGACCGGTCGTCTGTACCTGGCCCTCGATTTCGTCCCGGCCTCGCCCAAGATCGCCTTCAACCCCGGCGCCCGCCCCATCGAACTGCCCACTCTCGACGGCAACTTGGGCGAGCTCGAGACCGGGCTCAACCATATTGTCGCGAAGATCAATGCGTTGCCGCTTCATGAGGTCGTCGCCCAGGCAAACGAGGATCTACGGGACCTGCACGGCACGTTGCAAAGCGTGAATGGCGGCCTCCTCCCGAGAGCCGTCACGACATTGGGCACCCTTGAGGATACCTTGCAAACGGCCGACGCGCTGCTGACGGATGACTCGCCATTCCGCAGCAACATCGAGGACACGCTGGGTGATCTGCAATACACGCTGCGATCGGTAAAGGCGCTGGCCGATACGCTGAATCGCCACCCGGAGGCACTCATTAGAGGCCGTTCCAAGGATGCATCGCCGACGCCCGCTACCCCACAGGCCCCGAGTCCATGACGTATTACCGTACGATTCCGCTCGCGCTCTTGACTTTGTGCGTTGGCGCCTGCGCGTCGACGCCAATGCGCTACTACACGCTCACGCCGCCGCTCTCGGGCGCCGACGCCATCGCGCCCAGCTGTTGCAAAATACAAATACGCCGCGTGGCGGTGCCGCCCGAGATGGATCGGGCCGACATCGTGACGAGGAGCGGCGCGGATCAGGTCGTGGTCCACAGCAATGACGCGTGGCTGGCACCGCTCGCAGACGAGATCCGCGGTGCGCTGGGCAGCGAAATTAATCGGCACTTATCCACAGTGACGCCGCTCGCACCGGGACCCACGGTTCGAGACTTCGCGGTCTGGGTGAACATCACCCGATTCGACGCGGTATTCGCACAATACATCGTGGTGACAGCAGACTGGCGTATTCAAGCATCGATCCCACCGAAGTCGACCTCCACCGTGTGCGCGATGACGGTAAGATTGAACGTTACGGACGGCATGCCGGCGCTCGTGCAGGGCTATCAGCAAGCCATCGCCCAAATCGCCGACCACATGGCAAGGGGCGCCTGCGCGCCCCCGTCGATGAACATCAAGACTGAATAAAGGCCAACAGATCCTTGTTGATGGTGGGTGCCTCCGTCGTGCACATGCCGTGCGGAAAGCCTTCATAGCTCTTCAGCGTGCCGTTCTTGACCAACTTGGCGCTGAGCGGGCCCGCGTCGGCATACGGAACGATCTGATCGTCGATGCCATGCATCACCAAGGTCGGGACGGTGATCTTCTTGAGATCCGGGGTGAAGTCGGTCTGCGAGAAGGCCACGATGCCGTCGTAGTGCGCCTTGATCCCGCCCATCATGCCCTGCCGCCACCAATTCTGGATGACGCCTTCGTAAACCTTCGCGCCAGGGCGGTTGAATCCATAGAAGGGCCCGGCGGGCAAGTCCCGATAGAACTGAGCGCGGTTGGCCGCGCATTGCTGCTGCAGACCATCGAATACCGATTTGTCGAGGCCGCCGGGATTGTCGGCCGTTTTAACCATGATAGGAGGAACGGCGCTGATGAGCACGGCCTTGGCCACCCTGCTCTCACCGTGACGGCCAATGTAGTGGGCGACTTCTCCACCGCCGGTGGAGTGTCCCACATGCACTGCATTTTTGAGATTCAAATGTGCGGTGAGATCAGCCAGATCGTCCGCGTAATGGTCCATGTCATGGCCGTCAGACGTTTGCGTGGAACGGCCGTGGCCGCGGCGATCGTGCGCGATGACCCGAAAGCCATGGCCCAAGAAGAACATCATCTGGGCATCCCAATCGTCCGCCGACAGGGGCCAGCCATGAGAGAACACGATGGGCTGAGCGGTCTTCGGGCCCCAATCCTTGTAGAACAGTCGAATGCCGCCTTTGGTGGTAATGGTGTCTTCGGTCATGGGAAAATTCTCCTGAGGTGTAAGCGCTTTCGATAGGGCAGTGTGCGGAAGGGACCAGTCGGTCACCGCCAGCGATGCCGCGGCAATCCCGGTCAGCACCGTCCGACGGGAGACGGTGGGGTTCGGTAGTTTAGTGTTCATTGGGCTATCTGGGAAATCACGAAATCATGGGCATCAGGCGGCGGCATCGCCGTGTTCCCGTTGTGGGTTTTTGCCCGAGCCGGTCTCGCGAAGCAGCAAGACCAGGACAAGGGCAAGGACGAGTGCGAAAATCCAGAACTGGTTCGACTGCCGTAGATGCAAGGCATGGTTATTGGTCGCGCCCAAGGTTTTGCCAAAATTGGCCGCGAATATGGGCCCAATCAGCGCCGTCACACTGAAAGTCAAGAAGTTCATAGCCCCTATTGCGCTTCCCTTGACCCGGTCGGGGTTCACTTCCTTGATAATGGTGTACGGGATCATGGCAGCGCCCGACCCGACGCCGAACATCAACAAGGTCGACCAAGTCGGCAGCATACCGGGTAGGTACGTGAGTTGAAGGATGCAGGCGAGCATCACAACCGCGCCGGCTATCAGCGCCCACTTCCGTCGATGGCAGTAGTCAGCCAGCCATCCTAGCAAGGGACAACCGATCACCCAGCCCATGGGCACCATGGCGGCCGTGAAGACAGCGCGCGAGTAGGCAAAGGCGGCGTCCTCTTGCAAAAATCGGACGCCCCAGACCATATCCAATACGGTGGTGGGGGCGAACAGCAATCCCGCGACCGCACCGCAAAGATACGACTGGGGGTTGGAAAACACCACTTTGTAGGGCTCCAGCCAACTCGACGGACCCGCGGCAGTCACGGGTTCCCGTGGCTCCTTCGGCGTGATGGACAGGAGCACAACGGCGACCACAATGACCAGCAAGCCCAACAAGCTCCAAAATACCGGTGCTTTCAAGAACTCTTTGATCAACGGTCCGGCAACGAGTTGCCCTGCGGACCCACCCAGCATGCCGAAGCATTGCGTAAAGCCCACGGCCGTTGCCAGACGCTGCGCCGGGAATCCATGCGAGGCAAGATACACCGCACCGGTAAAGGCAAACGCGGAGCCCGCGCCCTGAAGCAGCCGGCCGGCATCCCCCAGGAGCGGATACGGCAGGGAGAAAAGCAAACACCCCAGTCCCAGAACGAATGCGCCGCCCGCGATCACATACTTGGCACCGAAGTGATCCAGCAATACACCGGCAATGAGGCTGGTGGTCGCGTAGGTGTAGTAATAGGTGCCGACAATGGAACTGACACCCAGGACGGATACGCCAAACAGGGTGGCCAACTCGGGGACCATGACGGCCGGCGCGGACCGCACCGCGTACTCGAGGAAATAGAAGACCGTGCAGCAGCCCCAGGCGATGATGAAGGCTCGCTTGAGTACGGTAGCGCGGCCCCCGGTCGAACCCATCACATCGTTCGACATTACCGGGACCATGCGGTTTCGGCGAGATGAATGAGTTCGTTGCCGCGCCCGCTCAGCACCACCTTCATCATCCAGGCGCTGAATCCCTTGGCCTGTTCGAAATTAATTGCCGGCGGCATCACCAATTCCAGCGGATCGGTCTTGACGTCGATGACTGCCGGACCATCATGCTGGAACGCCGCGGTCACGGCGCTGACCAGGTCCTTCGGATCCTCGATCCGAACACTGTAAATGCCCATGGATTCGGCCATGGCGGCGAAGTTGGGATTGTCCAACTGAGTGCCGCTGGGAACGAAGCCCGACGCCTTCATTTCTATATCGACGAAACCCAAGAGCCCGTTGTTGAAAATCACGATTTTCACCGGCAGCTTCAAGTGTCGGATGGTGAGCAAGTCACCCATCAGCATGGTGAAGCCCCCGTCGCCCGACATCGAAATCACCTGCCGGCCGGGGCAGCTCACTTGAGCGCCGATGGCCTGCGGCATGGCGTTGGCCATGGAACCATGCAGGAAAGAGCCGATCAGCCGGCGCTTGCCGTTCATGCGTAGATATCGGGCCGCCCAGACGGTCGGCTCGCCCACATCCGCCGTAAAAATGGCATCGGCACTGGCCGCGTCGCTGACGACTTTCGCCAACAGCTGAGGATGGATCGGCTTGTGGCGAGAACCTTCCGTGACCGAATCGAGATCAGCTCGGGCGCTCTTGTAGTGCGCCACCGCCGTGGTCAAGTGACTACTGTCGGTGCTCTGCTTGAGCTCAGGCTCGAGCAAGCGCAGCGTTTCTTTGACATCCCCGATGACACCGAGTTCCAAGCGGCAGCGCTTGCCCAGGTTCTCGCCTCGGATATCGATCTGGGCGATGCGCGCCTTGAGCGGATAGAACTGGCGGTAGGGAAAGTCGGTTCCCAGCATGAGCAATGTGTCGCACGCCAGCATGGCGTGGTATCCGGACGAGAAGCCGATCAATCCGGTCATACCCACATCGAAGGGATTTTCCCATTCCACATGCTCCTTGCCGCGCAGCGCATGCACCACGGGCGCGTTGAGCTTTTTGGCCAGCGCCACGACCTGGTCATGAGCGCCCACGCAACCCGCGCCGCAGAGTATCGTGGTCCGTGTACCCGCATTGAGCAGATCGGCCAGCGCCTTCACGTCGGCCTCTGCGGGAATCACGCGGGGCAAACGTGGAATCATGCGGGGGCTAGGCAGCTGCGGACCGGCCTCGCGCAGCGCAATGTCTCCGGAAATGACGATGACTGCCACGCCCTGCTTGATGACGGCCTCGCGAATGGCGGTCTCGACGATACGAGGTACCTGGTTCGCATCGGAAATCACCCCGATGTAGTGGCTGCAATCCTTGAAGAGCGCCTGGGGCTGAGTTTCCTGGAAATAGCCGGTACCGACTTCGGTGCTGGGAATATGAGCCGCGATGGCAAGAACCGGCACGCGATTGCGATGACAGTCGAATAGACCGTTGATCAGGTGAAGATTTCCCGGACCGCAGCTACCGGCGCAAACCGCGATATTCCCCGTCATGGTGGCCTCGGCGCCCGCCGCGAATGCCGCGACTTCTTCATGCCGCACGGGTATCCACGCAATATGGTCGTGACCCCGGAGCGAGTCCGTAATACCATTCAACGAGTCCCCGACGAGCCCGAATATGCGCGCAATGCCGGCGGCCTCGAGGGTCTGCACCAGTCGTTCAGCTACGGTAGTCATGAGTAAAAGCCTCCCTAGAAGTGCGGCAAGTGTCGTCGTCAACCCCTCGGATGAAAATCCCCCGTTAAGGGGATTCAACGACGAGATGCATGGGCAGATGCTGCTCCCCAGCCCGCATCACGCGTCGGCGAGGTCCAGCCCGTGATTGCCGACTTGTTGCTCGATATCGGCCTGGTGGTGGCGTTGATCGGCGGGGTCGTCGGACTGCAACGCTTCTCGAATCGCGTGCGTCTCGTCTTCGACCTGGCTTGCTTCTGCACCATCAGCGCATTCCTGTTCAAGCAAGGCATCTCTCCTCTACTGCCGTCCGACAATACGCTGGCCGACGGCGCCGCCATGTGGCACCGATTGGTTGCCGGCGCCTGGTGGGTGTTGGGGGCCCGTGTACTCGTCGCTGTGCTGCGATTTACCGTTCGCGCCGGGCGCCAATCTCGGCAAGCACGGCTGTCCTCCGACGTGCTTGCCGCCATTGTCTACATTGCTGCCGGCGTCGTGGTGGTCAAGTTGGTGTTCTTGTTGCCGGTATCCGGCGTGTTGGCGACCTCGGGTGTGCTTGCCATCGTCATCGGCTTGGCACTGCAGAACACCTTGGGCGACGTCTTTGCCGGCATCGCCGTGGACGTCGAGTCCCCCTTCAAGATCGGCGATCGCATCCTCTTGGGTGACAAGATCGAGGGTCAGGTCATCCAGGTCAACTGGCGTTCCATCTGGGTGCAAACAGACGGCGACGATGTGGCCATTATTCCCAATAGCACGGTCGCCAAGTCCGACATCATTAATCGCAGCTATCCCACCGAGCGGCGCGCCGCGTCGGTGCAGGTCAGCTGCCCGACCAGTGCCGCCCCGGCGCGCGTACTGGAGTGCATTCTGAATGCCACCCTGCTGTGTCCCGCCATTCTTCGCAATCCGGGTCCTTCCGCCGCCATGAACGAATTTGGCGCGAAGACCAGCCTCTACTCCGTGTCATTTTATGTTGCCGATACCCGGACGCTCGGCGCCACCAAGGGGTTGCTGCTTCAGTACTGTCATCGGCAACTGTATTACGCCGGCCTGTTGGCCGACGCGCGGGGGTCCCAGCCCAAGTCCACGCCGCCGGATCAGTCCCTGTCGCCGGCGCAGCGGCTATTGCACGACCTCACATTGTTCGAAGCCTTGGAACGGCCGCAAGTCGAGGAATTGGCGCGGCAAGCCAAGGAGGTTTTCCTGGAGCCCGGCGAGGTTCTGTTCAAACAAGCCGCCGCCGACGCAACTCTTTACTTCATCGCCTCCGGGATCGTACGTATGGACCGCGCTACCTCGCCTGGGAGCACCGATCTTCTGGGCTATCTCGGGGCCGGGGAGTACATCGGAGAGATCGGACTCTTTACCGGCGCTCCGCACGCTGCGACCGCCACCGCCCTCACTTCCTGCCGTATTCACCGACTGTCCCGCGAGGCGATTGCGCCTTTGCTGGCCACCAACGCCGACCTGGCCGCCGCTTTCGACAAATCCGTACGGCGCGGCCTCAGTATTCTGCACCGCGACGTCGCTATTCGTGCCACCGAAGACATCGGAGGCGGAGGTCAACTGCTCCAACGCATTCGCCAGTTTTTCAGCCGAAATACATCGGCATGAACGCCACTCGCATCTTGGTTGTGGACGATCACCCGGTATTCCGGATGGGCATGACGGCGCTGGTCACCTCCGAGCCCGACATGCAAGTAGTCGGCGAAGCCTCCAACGGCCGCGAGGCCGTGGCCCAGCATGACGCGTTGCGGCCGGATGTGACGCTGCTCGACCTTCAAATGCCGGCCATGGACGGCATGGATGCCCTCGTCGCCATTCGCGAAGGCTACCCTTCCGCGCGAGTCATCGTGCTCACCACGTACGGCGGCGATGTATTGGCGCGCCGCGCCTTGGAGGCCGGTGCGCAGGGATATGTACTGAAAGGCATGGTGCGTGCTGAGTTGCTGGATACCATCCGAGCCGTCCGCAGCGGACACAGGAAGGTAAGCTCCGATGTGGCGGAGCGGCTCGCGTCTCACGTGGGAGATGACGAATTATCCCCGCGCGAAACCGACGTGCTGCGCCTTATGGCGGAGGGAAACTCGAATCGCCGTATCGGCGAGGCGCTGACCATCTCGGAAGCGACGACAAAGTCTCATGTGCAGAGCATTCTATCGAAGCTGCGCGCGCGCGATCGCAGCCACGCCGTTGCTTTGGGCCTCACGCGCGGCATCATTCGCCTTTGAGATCTTTTCAAATGAACCCCAATTGAACGGCACGGGCTACCGCCTGGGCGCGTGTTTTCGTGCCCAGCTTGACGAAAATACGTTTTGCATGCGACTTGACCGTCTCGGGTGCGATACCGAGTTCGCGCGCGATGCCTTTATTCGATAGCCCTTGGCCAATCGATCGCAGCACCGACTGTTCCCGCGCCGTCAACGCGCCGGCCGGGGATTGCTCCCGGGTCGCACTGGGTGCCGGCTTTTCGTCATGCGGCCTTAACCGCCGGACGATGGTGCGAACCATGGGTCCCAATGCCAAGACGTCGGCGGCGCCATTCAGAGACATCTTTTCGAGCAAGGTTCGGACGCCGGGGCCCGCATCTATAATGGATTGAAATACGCCTCGATTCATGCCGGTCCGCAGCAATTCGAGCAGCAGTCTGGAAGCTTCTTGCGTATTTCCTATGGCGCCTTGGGCATCCACCAAGCGCAAGCCCAATTGCATGGCGGAGTACTGGTCGTTTCGGTCGAGAGCCTCGCGGTGTAGACACCGAATTGTCTCGCAGGCATCCGTGGACGCGTGCTCCAGCAACGTAAGCTGAGCCCGGGCGAGCGCGTGCGCCGACGCGATTTCCGACTCTTGACCATTGGGCGCTGCCGCTTGCCGGCACGCCAGATTCGCGAGTCGTTTGAGGCTAAGGTGTGCGGCGTCCAGATCACCGGCGGTACCATGGCGTTCGACTTGGTCGCGTAGACACACCGCCGTCAGCCGCGGATAGGCCCGTTCCTCGCCGATACGTTCGCCTTCCAGCAGGTATCGCGTGGCCGCCGCCGGGCCCGATCGATGAGCCTGGAGCCGCGACATCAAGGGATATACGATGACCAAGGCCTCCAAGGGCACTTTGCGCTCGCCGGCGCGCATGATCTGCCGAGCGAGTCGGTCAGCCTCGACGAAATCGCACTCTTCGTAGGCCAACTGCGCGAGGAGACTCAAGGAAACGGTTGCGGCGATGAGGCCCTTCGCCCCGGACTCGCCGACGGGTGCTAGATCTATCGCGAGCATGGCTGCCGAAACCTGTGCATAGGATCCCCTGACTTGTTGCGGCCCACCGTACAGCGGGTCACCGGTTGGCGATTCCCCCGTTCTCAGGAGAGCCGAGTCATCATTTTGACGGATGCGCAACAGCACCGATGCCCGTTAGGATCGCGGTCCGTCGCTCACTCCGTGTCGATGAGCGCCAACAGACTCGTATAGTCGCGGCCCAACGCCGCTGACATGAGCTGGAACGGCGGCGCACCCGAGGTTGCCTTCCTCGCGTACCAAAGACCAGCGACCGCCAGCGCAGCCCAAGCGCCGCATACTACCCAGGCCGTCGTAATGCGATGGCCGCTGTCCCACGCAGAGACAATGACCGCCACCGAAAGGAAGCAGGCGAAAATCAGGCCAGACACCGCAGCGATGCCCGCCCCGACCGTCGCGCTGACGATTTCCTCGCGAAACGCGTGCAGGTCTGCGCCACCGGCGCATTGAGGCGGGCGGCCAGTGCGACCACCTCGTCATGGGCGTTGACACACCCGGAGCCCGCATAAATGGTCACATTCGTGCCCGCGGCAAGTATCTCGGCCATGTGGTCGAGATCGGCGTCACTGGGGCGTATGACCGGCCGATTGACATGCACGCGAAAAGGCGGCTCGTCGACCGCGGGCGAATCGGCCACATCGACGGGTAATATGAGCACGGCGACGCCGCGTTTGGAAATCGCGGCCTGACACGCCATGACTGTCTTTCGCAATGCCTGGTCTGGTGTCATGACCATTTCGCAGAAGACGCTGCAGCCCTTGAAGACTTCCTTGAAATCCACTTCCTGGATGAAATCGAAGCCCAGCTCGCTGCGTGTCACTTGGCTGGCAATCAGGATCACCGGAGCCCGATTGCGGTTGGCTTCGTACAATCCATTGATGAAATGCAGGCTGCCCGGGCCGCAACTGCCCGCCATCGCAGTCAATCGGTCCATCAGCAGAGCCTCGCCCTGTGCCGCGAAGGCGCCGACCTCCTCATGCCGCAGATGCACGAACTTGATCTCGCTGCGCGAAAGACAGGAAGCAAAATTATTCAGCGTATCGCCGACAATGCCATAGCAATTCTTGACGCCCGCGGATTGCAGCGTATCGACAATGACCTGCGCTACTTTTTTGCTCATGTCAGATCTCCTGGTAATCGGAATCTGTCACTGTGCCGTGGTGCTGGGCTCAGCCGTATCCCCCCTATGGGTGTACGCAAGGACTTTTTCTAAGGGTAGCCGCCGCTATCCAGAATCTTGCCGCTGAATGCCCGGTATGAAACCGCGGTGTAGGCAAGCGTCAGGGGGAACGCGAAGAGACCGGCGCCCCAAAACATGAATCGCAGGCTCTCCGGCGGAGACGCTGCCTCCTGAATGGTGATTTGGAACGGAATCATGTAAGGCCAGAAGGAGATGAGAAACACGGCGAACATGGCCGTGACAATAATCATGGAGGTCACGATGGGCAGGGAATCGAAGCGCCGGCCGATACCGACCAAGAGGCCGCCTAATGCGACGACGCCGATCGCTGGAAAGAGCCACAGGACCTTCTCCTGCTCCCAGCGGTGCATGATGGGCAAATGATTGGCTAGCGATAAGAGAAAAATCACGGTCAGACAAATCACCACCGCCACAATGAGCCAAGGCAGGGCCCGGTAGGCTCGAGCGCGAACCTCTCCTTCACACTTCACAACCAACCAGCTGGCACCCAGCAGCGCATATCCAAGACAGAGGCTGATACCGCAGAACACGGAGAACGGACTCAGCCACCCAAACGTTCCCCCGACGTACTGACCGTCGACCAGCGGCAAGCCCTGAACCAAGCCGCCGACGGCCGCTCCTTGAATGAACGCGGCCACGACCGATCCACCCGAAAAGGCGGCATTCCACA
>Ga0302311_10001365_pt1 | contig 29124 bp, 30 predicted proteins | sample III_Palsa_N1_3_FD_200449 | JGI IMG/M metagenome (GOLD analysis project Ga0302311, IMG submission 200449) | Peat permafrost microbial communities from Stordalen Mire near Abisko, Sweden - III_Palsa_N1_3 | ecosystem: Environmental > Terrestrial > Soil > Palsa > Peat permafrost | place: Sweden... | reverse complement strand
ACGGGCGGCGAAGAATGCGCCGATCCCGGAGACCCGGTTCGGCGTCTTCAGGATGTGACGAGGAACCAAACGTGCCAAATCCGATCGCCGATCCGCTCGTAGAGGGCCGCGACACCAACGACGAGTCATCGTTCGTGGTCATCGATGCGACGCCGGAGGGCTTGGCCACGGTGGCGATCAACCGGCCCGCGCAGCACAACGCCCTGAATGCCGAGGTGATCGGAGCGCTGAAGAGCGCCTTCGACACCCTTGAAGGCGCGGACGGAGTGCGGGTGGCCCTCATCACCGGCGTCGGCGAGGCATTTTCCAGCGGCCCGGACCTGCAGTGGCTGAGGGACTCCGGCGACTACACGACAAGCGAACTGCACGAGGACGCCATGGCTCTTGGCGCGATGCTGCAGCGACTCTACGACCTACCGATGTTGACCGTGTGCGTGGTGCATGGCGCGGCGCACGGGGTGGGTTTGGGACTGGTCGCGGCTTGCGACTTCGTCATCGCCACGGAAGACGCCAGTTTCGCCTCCCCGGAGGCGCGGCTCGGCCTCGTGCCGGCGGTGATTGCGCCGTTCGTGGTGCAGGCGATCGGCGCCAAGCGCGCCCGGGCGCTGTTCGCGACCGGCCGGTCGTTCAACGCCGCCTATGCCCGCGACATCGGCCTGGTGGACGAAATCACCTCCGATCTAAGCGCCACCCTGGAACGGGTCGGTGAGATGTCGGCAGACGCTGCGCCGGCCGCCGCGGCCGAAGCCAAGCGGGCGGTGGCCCATGCCGCCGGCCGGGAGATCGACCATGGCCTCGTCGAGGAGATGGCGCGACGGTCGGTGCGAGCTCGGCTGAGCGAGGAAGCGCGGGAGGGCGTGGCGGCATTGCTGGCCGGCCGGGCGCCCCCGTGGCAGGCGCCGTGATCGGGTCGGTCCTGATCGCCAACCGCGGCGAGATCGCCCGCAGGGTTATTCGCACCGCCCGCCGCCTCGGCGTGCGGACGATCGCGGTCTATTCCGACGCCGACGCTCAGGCTCTCCACGTCAAGGAAGCTGACGCCGCCGTCCGTCTCGGGCCCGCCCCAGCTCGCGAGAGCTATCTGGTCGCCGAGGCGGTTCTGGAAGCGGCGAGGGCGACCGGCGCCGAGGCGATCCATCCCGGCTACGGTTTTCTCTCCGAAAACGCCGCCTTCGCCGAGGCGGTGGAGGCGGCCGGACTGATCTGGGTCGGTCCGCCGGCAAGCGCGATCCGCGCCATGGGACTGAAGGACGCCGCCAAGCGCCTGATGGCCGAGGCCGGCGTGCCGGTGACGCCCGGCTACCTCGGCGAGGACCAGGACCCCGCGACGCTGGCGCGCGAAGCCGAAGCGATCGGCTGGCCGGTGCTGATCAAGGCCGTGGCCGGCGGCGGCGGCAAGGGCATGCGCAAGGTCGAAGGCGCCGCTGACTTCCACGAAGCGCTCACGGCCGCCAAGCGCGAGGCGCGATCCGCGTTCGGCGACGACCGCGTGCTGCTGGAGAAGTTCGTCACCAGGCCCCGGCATATCGAGGTGCAGGTGTTCGGCGACGCCCACGGCAACGTCGTCCATCTGTTCGAACGCGACTGCTCGCTGCAGCGCCGCCACCAGAAGGTGATCGAGGAGGCGCCGGCCCCAGGCATGGACGCAATGACTCGCGAACAGCTCTGCGCCGCCGCCGTGCGCGCCGCCCAGGCGGTCGACTATCGCGGGGCCGGCACTGTGGAGTTCATCGCCGACGCCTCGGAGGGTCTGCGCGCCGATCGCATCTGGTTCATGGAGATGAACACCCGGCTGCAGGTGGAGCATCCGGTCACCGAAGCGGTCACTGGCCTGGACCTCGTTGAGTGGCAGCTGCGGGTGGCGTCCGGCGAGCCGCTGCCGCTGGCGCAGGACGAAATCCGCCTGGATGGCCACGCGATCGAAGCACGACTCTATGCCGAGGACCCCGCCAACGGTTTTTTGCCTTCCACCGGGCGCCTGGCGGCCTTCACGTTGCCGCGCGATGTCCGCGTCGACTCTGCCGTTGAGGCCGGAGACGCGGTTACGCCCTACTACGATCCAATGCTGGCCAAGCTGATCTCGCATGCGCCGGTGCGCGCCGCAGCGGCCGAGGCGCTGGCGGCGGCCTGCGCCAAGATCGAGATCTGGCCCGTGAAATCCAATTCGTGGTTTCTCGCCCGTTGTTTGGCTGAACCTGCCTTTGTCGCCGGCGATGTCGACACCGGCTTCATCGGCGCACGGCTAGAGCGACTGACAGAACCGCCGGCGCCCACCCCGGATGCCGCTGCTGGAGCTGCGGAAGCCATGGTCTCGCGCGCCTCGCCGGCCGGGTTCCGTCTCAATGCTCCGCCGGTTACGGCCGCGACGCTGTGGCGCGGCGACGAGGCGATCGAGGCCGCGATCCGCCGGACAGCGACTCCGACGCTGGACCTCGGCGATGACACGATCGTTGCGTTCGAGGGCGGCCAGGGCTTTGGGTTTACCCGCTTCAGACCTCGAGCAGCCACCGCCAAGGGCGGCGGAGACGGCGCTCTGATCGCGCCTATGCCTGGGCGCATCGTGTCGGTCGCCAAGGCGGTGGGCGAGGCCGTCAAGGCTGGCGAAACCGTGCTGGCGCTCGAGGCCATGAAGATGGAGCACGGCCTGAAGGCGCCCTTCGACGGGACCGTGGCAGAGCTTGCCGCCGTCGAGGGCGCGCAGGTGACCGAGGGCCAGGTGCTGGCGCGCATCGCCCCGGCGGCATGACCCTTCACCTCATCAAGCTTTGCGTCGGCTGCGATACGGTTGAAGAGCTGCTGGCGTGGCGCGCCGAACATGCCTCTACCGGCGATGTCGAGGAAGCCGCGCCGGGCAAACCATGGATCCTTCGCACGCGACAGACGCCGAAGCGGGCGGCCGAACTTACGGACGGCGGCTCGCTCTATCGCGTGTACCGTGGCCAGATCTTGTCGCGGCAGCGCATCCTCGACGTGCGCACCGTCGCCGAAGGCGTCACGGCGCGCTGCGAGATCCGGCTCGACGAGACCGTGGTGCGCACCTTGCCAACGCCTCGGCGCGCCTTCCAGGGCTGGCGCTACCTGGCGGCGACCGATGCGCCGCCGGACCTCGCTGACGGCGGCTTCGCCGAGGGCGCGCCCGAACATCTTGTGCGCCAGTTGCGCGAACTGGGGGCTTGGTAGGCATCGCGGCTTGCGCCCGCGCGTCCCCTGACGCAATCAAAACGGACCCGGAGGCCTCACGCCGATTCGACCGGGAGAGGTTGCTTGGCCAAGGCTCACGTCATCGTTGTCGGCAATGAGAAGGGTGGGGCGGGGAAGTCCACCGTGGCCACGCACCTCGCCGTGGCTCTGATGCACGAAGGCGCCCGGGTTGCCGTCCTGGATCTCGACGTGCGGCAGCGCTCGACCGAGCGATTTTTCACCAGCCGCGCGGCCTGGGCCGCGGCCAAGGCCGCCGATCTCGTCCATCCGACCGCTTGTCTAAAGGTCGGCGAGGGCCTCGAGGCCGCTCTGGCGTGCGACGCCGACTTCCTGATGGTGGATACGCCCGGCGCCGATACCGAACTGTCGCGCGCCGCCCACCAGGCGGCTGACCTGATCGTCACCCCCATGAACGACAGCTTTGTCGATTTCGACGTGCTTGGCGAGGTCGACCCGGTGTCCCTGGAGGTGCTGCGGCCGAGCCTCTATTCGGAAACGGTCTGGGATGCGCGCAAGCGCCGCGCCGCAGCGCGCGGTCGCTCCATCGACTGGGTCATCTTGCGCAATCGCCTGGCGCCGGTCGAGGCGCGAAACCGCCGGCGCGTGGACGAGAAGCTGGCCGCGCTGAGCCGCCGCGTCGGTTTCCGCGTCGTCGCCGGTCTGCGCGACCGGGTCATCTATCGCGAGCTGTTTCCCTTCGGCCTGACGGTCAGCGATCTGACGCGCGGCGTGCGCCCGCTGCCGGTCTCCATGGGCCATGTCGTGGCCCGACAGGAACTGCGGATGCTGATGTATGAACTGGGTCTGACGGCGATGGCCGCCGCCGCCGAATAGCGGCCGAATTCAGGAATCGCTCAGGCCGGACCGCCGACAGCGCAGGGAACACCCTGCGAGCGCACCGCCCCGCAGGCTTCGCGCGCCGCGCCTTCGGTGAAGCCGGTGAAGCGGGCGCGATAGGTGCGGCCAGACGCATCGACGGAACCTTCGACGTCATCGAATTGCTGCGAGAAGCGCTTGGCGACCTGCTCCAGCTGGGTGCGCGCATCACGCTGGGCGCGGAATTCGCCAACCTGCACCCACCAGTTTCCGTGGCTGTGGGCCGCCGCCTTGGCGGCAGGCATGGTCTGGGACACGGCCAGGGGTCCAGAGGTCTGGGTCGTACGGGTCAGGACCACGCCGATCGGATCGGCATCGCCTTCGCCCTCCGCCCCGGCCGTCATGGTCGTGACGGCGCCGCCGACGTGGGTGGCGCCGAACATGTTCTGGGTGAGTTGGACGCGTTCGCCGCGATCGCGGCGGTCCATGATGTCGAAACCGGTCAGAAGCAGGTTCTCCACGTCGGCGTTGCGCACCGACCCCGAGGAGCTGCCCATGACCACGGCGATCAGACGGTGACCATTGCGCATGGCCGAGGCGTCGAGATTGAAGCCGGCCGCATTGGTGAATCCGGTCTTCACGCCGTCAACCCCCGCCATCTTGCCGAGCAGGTGATTGGTGTTGACGTAGGTCCGGCCGCGGTAGGCGAACTCCTGCGTGCCGAAGATGTAATAGTACTGCGGGAAATCCTTGAGCAGGGCGCGGGTCAGGATGGCGATGTCGTGCGCCGAGCTGATGTGGCGGCTGTCGGGCAGGCCATTGGGATTCACGAAGTGGCTGTTCGCCATGCCCAGTTGCTGCGCCTTCAGATTCATCATCTGGGCGAAGCGGGACTCGGTGCCACCGACGCGTTCGGCGAGCGCCATGGCCATGTCGTTGGCCGAGTGGACGGCCATGCCATAGAGCGCATTTTCAACCGTTATCGTCTCGCCAGGCCGCAAGCCGAGCTTCGTCGGTGGTTGTGAGGCGGCCAGTGGTGAGACGACGATCTGTTCATCCAAGCGGAGACGGCCCGCGGCCAAGGCTTCGAACGTCAAGTAGAAGGTCATCACCTTGGTGACGGACGCTGGATACCGGGGACTGTCGGCGCGTTCCGAGTAAAGAATCTCGCCTGTACGTGAGTCCATGACGATTGCGGTATTCTTGGGCTCATACCGGGGCACTTCCAGGTAAGGAAGCTGAGCAAGAGCCAAAGTCGGGGAACAGCCGAGCGCGACGCCCAGAACTATCGTGGCGGTGACACGGGCGATTCGGCCGACGGGTGCGATCAACGGGCTGGCTCCGGAATCGGTGAACAGGCGAGGTCTAATTAACGTCTCTGGTATGCCAATCTCAACATCGCTCAGGCATCCTTTCGTTAAGGTAAACGAATCTTGACCAACGGGAACCCGCCTCTAGGTCGCAGGGCGCCCACATGACGGGCATGTTGCACTGCACAAAAACGCCTTGACTTTTGCAGTGCAGCATGGGACTGAGCCTCCGCGCGCGCCGTGTTGGCGCGCATTGACGCAATCATCGCGCGGGCCCTGGTCCGCGCCAATCTGGGAGTTTCAACATGGCCGCCGCCGAAACCGCCGCCAACGCCGTCGAGCAGTTCACCACCGCCAGCAACAAGGCCTTCAAGGACTCGTTCGAGAAGAGCCTCACCGCGTTTTCTGACCTCAACGCTCATTCGAAGAAGAACTTCGAAGCCATGGTCGCCTCCGCCACCGCCGCCACCAAGGGCGCGGAAACGGTTGGCGCGGCCGCGGTCGCCTTCTCCAAGAAGGCCGCTGAGGATCATGTCGCCGCAATCAAGACGATCGCCGGCGCCAAGAGCGTGCAGGAAGTGATCGAATTGCAGACGGGCTTCGCCAAGACCGCGTTCGAAACCTACATCGCCGAGGTCAGCAAGATCGCCGAGACCGTCGCCGCCGCGGTCAAGGAATCGGCCGCGCCGATCAACCAACGCGTCACCGCCGTTGTCGAGCACTTCCAAGCCGCTCGCTGAGCCGCGACGTCCTCGACGACCTATGATTTGAGGCCCGGACCGAAAGGTCCGGGCCTTTGTCTTTCATGGCCCCCGCGCTCGCGGTATCAGTGGGTCATGACAACGCCTCAGGATCGTCTCGCCGCACTTGGCGTCAGCCTGCCCGAGCCCATCGCTCCGGTGGCCAACTACGTCCCCTTCGTGCGCAGCGGCAGGCTGGTCCACGTCTCTGGCCAGGTATCGGTCGACGCTTCAGGTGGGGTTCGCGGGATCGTGGGCGAGGATGTCGACCTGGAGACAGGTCAGCGGGCCGCGCGTCTCTGCGCCATCAATCTCATCGCTCAGTTCCGCGCCGCCTGCGATGGCGATCTTGCGCGCGTGACACGTGTCGTGAAGCTCGGCGGCTTCGTCCAGGCCGGCCCAAGTTTCTTCGACATCCCCAAGGTGGTGAACGGCTGCTCGGATCTGATGGTCGAGGTGTTCGGCGAGGCGGGCCGGCACGCACGTTCGGCCGTCGGCGTTTACCGCCTGCCTCTGAACTTTGCGGTCGAAGTCGACGCGGTGATCGAAACCGAATGAGGGACACATTCGGCGAGGCCTGGGATCTTCTGTTCACACCCCCGGTTGCGCATCGGGGACTGTGGGCTCCGACCGGTTATCCTGAGAACTCGCTGGGGGCGTTCAAGGCGGCGTGCATCGACGGCTACGGCATCGAGCTCGACGTCCAGCTGACCGCTGACGGAGAGGCGGTCGTCTTCCACGACGCGACGCTGGAGCGGATGACCGGCCGGCCGGGCCGGGTTCGCGACCACACGGCCGAAGACCTCGGCAGTCTCCGGCTGGCCGGCTCTGACGAGGCCATTCCCACCCTCGCTGACGCCCTGGCCCTGATCGGCCACGGGGCCATGGTCTATATCGAAATCAAGTCGTCGTTCGGCCAGGTGGGCCGACTGGAGCGGCGGGTGCATGAGGTTCTGATCGACCACAACGGTCCGACCTGCATCATCGGCTTCAACCCCTACTCGTTGGCCTGGTTCGCGGATCGTCACCCGAAGGTGATGCGCGGCCTCAACAGTCATGCCTATCGCGACGTCGAGGCCGGGCGCCTGGCCCCGGAAGTCGTCAAATCCTACGCCCGACTGGAGCACGTCTCGATCGCCAAGCCGCACTTCCTGTCGCTCGGTCTCGACTTGTTGCCGAGCGCCAAGGCCGACACCTTGCGCGGCAAGGGCATGCCGGTGATCGCCTGGACCGCTCGGAAACCCGAGCAGTGGGAGGCGGTCAAGGCGCACTGCGACAACCTGATCTTCGAGGGCTGGCGCGCGTGACGGCCCTCAAGGCCGAAGTGGAAGTCCATTCCAGGATCGCCGAGGTCGGCCGCGAAGCCTGGGACCGCTGCGCAGCGGCCTGGCCGGCCAATCCTTTCGTCGCTTTCGACTTCCTGGACATCGTCGAGGAGTCCGGCTGCGCGACGGCGCGCACCGGCTGGGCGCCGCGGCATCTCAGCATCAAGGACGAGGCGGGCGTCGTCGCCGCGGTCATGCCGCTTTACGCCAAGTCGCACAGCCAGGGCGAATACGTCTTCGACCACGGCTGGGCTGACGCCTACGAGCGGGCGGGAGGGCGTTACTACCCCAAGCTCGTCTGCGCTTCGCCGTTCTCGCCAGCGACCGGTCCGCGGTTTCTCGTGCGGCCGGACGTTGACCGCGACATCGGCCGTCGGATGCTGTTGCGCGGCGCGGTGGAGCTGTGCGCTCGCCTGCGCGCCTCCGGGGTCGGGGTCAATTTCCCACTTGATGACGAGTGGCGTTTCATGGGCGGCGAAGGCCTGCTGCTGCGCCAGAATCAGCAGTACCACTGGTTGAATGCAAGCTATGCCAGCTTCGAGGATTTCCTCGCTCAGCTGTCTTCAGGCCGCCGCAAGACCATCCGCCGCGAACGCCGCGAGGCGACCGCGGATCTGGAAATCATCCGATTGACCGGCGCCGAGATCACCGAGGACCACTGGGACGCCTTCTTCGCCTTCTACATGGACACTGGCGCTCGCAAATGGGGGCGCCCCTATCTCAATCGGTTGTTCTTCTCTCTGCTCGGCGAGCGGATGTCCGACAACGTGCTGCTCGTCATGGCGCGCCGCGACGGACGCTGGATCGCCGGCGCGCTCAACCTGATCGGCGGCGACTGCCTCTTCGGCCGCAACTGGGGCTGCCTGGAGGAGGTTCCGTTCCTCCACTTCGAGCTCTGCTACTATCAGGCCATTGAGTACGCCATCGAACGTGGCTTGCCGCGCGTCGAAGCCGGCGCGCAGGGACAGCACAAGATCTCTCGCGGCTATCTGCCGACGGCGGTCTATTCGGCCCACTTCATCGCTGATCCCGCGCTGCGCGCACCGGTGGCGCGGTTTCTGGAGGAGGAGCGGCGGGCCGTGCAGGGCGAGATGGACTGGCTGGCGGAGGAGTACTCGCCATTCCGCAAGGTGGCGTCATGATTTGGCCGCCCGACATTGTTCTGGAAGGCCGCCACGCGCGCCTGGAGCCGCTGCGGTCCGAGCACGCATCGGCGCTGGCCGAGGCTGTGCAGGACGGAGAGCTTTGGAAGCTCTGGTACACCTTCATCCCAAGGCCTGAGGACATGGCCGCCGAGGTCGAGCGCCGGCTCGCCTTGCGCGCCGCGGGATCCATGCTGCCGTTCGCGGTCATCGAGCCGGCAAGTGGTGAGCCGGTGGGCATGACCACCTACATGAACATCGACCCCGTCAATCGGCGGGTGGAGATCGGGTCGACCTGGTATCGCAGCCGCGTCCAGCGCACGCCGCTCAACACCGAAAGCAAGCGCATGCTGCTCGCCCACGCCTTCGAGGCGCTGGATTGCATCGCCGTGGAATTCCGCACCCATTTCTTCAACCACCAGAGCCGCCGCGCGATCGAACGGCTCGGCGCCAAGCAGGACGGGGTGCTGCGCAATCACATCCACATGCCTGACGGCTCGCTGCGCGACACCTGCGTCTATTCGATCATCGCCACCGAATGGCCAGCGGTGCGCGCGCACCTGGATTTCAAGCTGGCGCAAGGGGACCGGCTGGAAGGTTGATGTCTATGCCGTGAGGGCGGCGCTAGGCCTTGTCCCAGGCAGCCCTGAGCAATGCTTGTAAGCGCTCGTCCAGGCTGTCCGGCGCATCGAGGCGCACGCGCGCCTTGAGCCGCTCGGACCAGGACTCGTTTTTCGGCGCCTCGAGAGCCGGATCGGCGTCGGGCGGGACAGCCAGACCGAGCATGACGCCACCGCCTTTCAGAGGTCGCGCCGCGGCGAACTGCACCTTCCGCGACCAGGCGGTGTATCCCTTGCGGGCCGTTCGAACGGTGTCGGGCAACGCCTGCGCCGCCGCATCGACGGCCGCGTAGATCGCTCGCGAAGCGGGATCTGTCCATAGGGCGTCGATCAGGGTGTCGGCCTCCGCCCAGGGCATGCTGGTTCCGAAGGCCTGGTCGAGCACATATGAGGCGCGGTTCTGTAACAGTCCGTGGGTTTCCTTGAACCATTTCAGCCGCGCCCGGTGACCGGTCTCGGGGCAGGTGTGGGCGATGGCCACCCATTCCTCGAGCGTCTTGCCGGTTGAGGTCTCGAGGCTGGCGCGCACGGAGGCGAACCACTTGGCCTGCCGCTCGGTGACGTTCTCCACCATGGCCTGGAGCCCTCCGGATTGTTAGGAGGGGATCATAACAACTTGGAGCCGAGCGGCCATGAGCCTCGATGGCGTCTACGATCCGGACAACATCTTCGCCAAGATCGTACGCGGCGAGGCATCATGTCATCGCGTGTTCGAGGACGCCGACACCCTGGCGTTCATGGACCTCTTCCCGCAGGCGCCGGGACACGCCCTGGTGATCCACAAGCAAGCCACGGCGCGCAATCTATTGGAGGTCGATCTCGCCGACCTCGCACCGGTCATGGCCACGGTTCAAAAGGTCGGGCGCGCGATGGTCAAGGCGTTCAAGCCCGACGGCCTGGCCGTGATGCAGTTCAACGGCGCGGCCTCAGGCCAGACCATTTTCCACCTGCATGTGCATCTGCTCCCCCGGTGGGCGGGCCGGCCGCTGGGTCTGCACGCCCAGAAGATGGCCGACCCCGCCGAACTGGCCGAGCAGGCGAGGGCGATCGCCGCCGCGATCGAGGCCTGATCTACTTCGGCGACAGCGTCCGCACGAAGGCGAGCGCGCTGTCGAAAAGTCGGCGGCGCAGCGTGTCGTCGCCAAAGGCGTCGGCGGAAGCTCTCACCCAGCCCTCCATTGTCCGGCCGCCCATGACCGCCGAAGCGATCCCAGGTGTCTCCAGAGCCCAACCGTCCAGGCCTTTTCCAAGTCTTACGAGCAGGCCTCTCTGGCTGGCGGCGCAGAGCAGGTTGCCGTCGAGCAGCCAAGCGATGCCGCCAAACATCCGCTGTTCCGAGACCCCGGCCTCGGCCTCGATCTCCTCGCGGACCAGCTCTTCCAGCCCTTCGTCGCGGGCCACGAGAAACTAGCTGGCGAGAACCGGCTCCTCGATCTCAGGATCCTCGTCAACCGTCGGCCGAGTAGCCGTCGGCGCGGCCTTCTCGTCGATCTCGAAAACGAGCTTGCCGTCTTTCAGGTCGACTTTGACGTGCCCACCCTTGGCCAGACGGCCGAACAGGATGTCGTCGGCCAGCGGACGCTTGATCTGCTCCTGGATCACCCGGCCGAGCGGCCGCGCGCCGTAGAGCTCGTCGTAGCCATTCTTGGCCAGCCAATCGATGGCCGCGTCGGTGGACTCGATGGTCACGTGACGGTCGGCGAGCTGAGCCTCGAGCTGCAGGATGAACTTCTGCACCACCATCCGGATCACCTCGGGGGTCAGCGGCTTGAAGGCGACAACGGCGTCCAGTCGGTTGCGGAATTCCGGCGTGAACAGGCGCTTGATGGCCTCCTCATCCTGATCTTCCAGCTTGCCACGCCCGAAGCCGATGGAGTTGCGCTGCGAGTCTGAGGCGCCGGCATTGGTGGTCATGATCAGGATTACGTTCCTGAAATCGACCTTCTTGCCGTTGGCGTCGGTCAAGGTGCCGTGGTCCATGACCTGCAGCAGGATGTTGAAGACGTCCTGGTGCGCCTTCTCGATCTCGTCGAGCAGGACGACGGCGTGCGGATGCTGATCGACGGCGTCGGTCAAGAGGCCGCCCTGGTCGAAGCCGACATAACCCGGAGGGGCGCCGATCAGTCGGCTGACGGTATGACGCTCCATGTACTCGCTCATGTCGAAGCGCAGGAGTTCGATGCCGAGCGTTCCGGCGAGCTGACGGGCGGTTTCGGTCTTGCCGGTGCCGGTCGGGCCGGAGAACAGGTACGAGCCGATCGGCTTATTGGCGTCGCGCAGGCCTGCCCGGGCCATCTTCATGGCGCTGGACAGTTGCTTGATCGCCTCTTCCTGACCGAACACCGCGCCGGCCAGATCGGCCTCCAGCTCCCGCAAAGCCTCGGTGTCTGACTTGGAGACCGACTTCGGCGGTATGCGGGCGATTTTGGCCACCACCGCCTCGATTTCCTTGACGCCGATGATCTTCTTGCGCCGCATTTCGGGCAGCAGCATCTGCGAGGCGCCGGCCTCGTCGATGACGTCGATGGCTTTGTCCGGCAGCTTGCGGTCGGTGATGTACTTGGCCGACAGTTCGACAGCCACGCGGATCGCCTCGGCCGTGTACTTCAGCTTGTGAAAATCCTCGTAGTAGCTCTTGAGCCCCTTGAGAATCTTGACGGTGTCCTCGACCGAGGGCTCGTTGACGTCGATTTTCTGGAACCGGCGGACCAGCGCCCGGTCCTTCTCGAAGTGTTGCCGGAATTCCTTGTACGTGGTCGAGCCCATGCACTTGAGGGTGCCGGAGGCGAGCGCGGGCTTGAGCAGGTTCGAGGCGTCCATGGCCCCGCCGCTCGTGGCGCCGGCGCCGATGACCGTGTGGATCTCGTCGATGAACAGGATCGCCCCGGCGTGGTGTTCCAGCTCCTTGATCACCTGTTTCACGCGCTCTTCGAAGTCGCCGCGGTAGCGGGTGCCGGCCAGCAGGGCGCCCATGTCGAGGCTGAAGATGGTCGCCTTGGCCAGGACGTCGGGCACCTGGTGGCTGATGATCTTGCGCGCCAGGCCCTCGGCAATGGCCGTCTTGCCGACTCCGGGATCGCCGACCAGCAGCGGATTATTCTTGGTGCGCCGGCAAAGGATCTGGATGCAGCGCTCGACCTCAGGCGCGCGGCCGATCAGCGGGTCGACCTTTCCCTGCCGCGCCTTCTCGTTGAGGTTGACGCAGTAGGCTTCGAGCGCCTCGCCGCCCGTTTTGACCTGGGCTTTTTCGTCTTCTTCGCCGGTCCCTTTTGCGGGGCGCGGCTCCGAAGCGCCCGGCTTCTTGGCGATGCCGTGGGCGATGAAGTTCACCGCGTCGTAACGGGTCATTTCCTGCTGCTGCAGGAAGTAGGCCGCGTGGCTCTCGCGCTCGGAGAAGACGGCCACGAGCACGTTGGCGCCGGTCACGTCGTCGCGGCCAGAGGACTGGACGTGGATCACCGCCCGCTGGATCACCCGCTGGAAGCCGGCGGTGGGCTTGGCGTCCTCGCCGTCGTCGACGATGAGCGACTTGAGCTCGGTGTCCACGTAGTGAGTCAGGTTCTTGCGCAGGACGTCGAGGTCGACGTCGCACGCCCGCATCACCGCCGACGCTTCAGCGTCGTCGACCAGCGACAAAAGCAGATGTTCCAGCGTCGCGTATTCGTGCTTTCGCTGGGTGGCGTAAGCCACAGCCCGGTGAAGCGACTCTTCGAGATTGCGCGACAGGGACGGCAAATTGGGCCTCTCAGTCCTTTTCCATAGTGCATTGCAGCGGATGCTGGTGGCGGCGGGCGGCCTCGATCACCTGGGCGACCTTGGTCTCCGCGACCTCGTAGGTGAAGACTCCGCACACGCCGACGCCGTTCTGGTGCACGTGCAACATGATGCGGACCGCAGTTTCGCGGGATTTGTTGAAATAACGCTCCAGGACGTAGGTGACGAATTCCATCGGCGTGTAGTCATCATTGAGAATCAACACGCGATACATGGACGGCTTCTGAGTCTTCGGCTTAGTGCGCGTGACGACGGCGGCGCCCGTCCCGATCTCCTGTCCGTTCTGCTGCTTGTCCGCCACGTTAAACTCTCCAGCGCAGGCGGCGCCAACGCCCACGCTCATTAGATATGGGATGTTCGCCCCATTAAAAGGGTGGTTTCAAGCCCCCTCGGGATCACTTCGCAGCGCGACCTGTGGAACGTCGCCGAAGCTGGCGGGGATTGACTACCGCTTGGGCGCCGAAACGGTCGCGCAGGCCGTCGGCGACTCGCTCGCTCAGCCGGGCGCGTGATTCGGCGTCCGGGAACAACTCAACCTCCTCTGCGGCGGCCGGAATCAGCGCCGTGAGTCCAACGCCCACAAGCCGATAGGCTTCGCCATTAATCTCGGCCGCCAAGAGTCGCCGGCTTTCGGCGAACAGGGTGCGGGCGGTCTGGGTGGGCGCGGGCAACGTCCTTCGCCGGGTGAAGATGCGAAAGTCGGCCCGCCGCAGCTTCAGGGTCACGACCTGGCCGGCCAGCCCGTCGGCGCGGGCGTGGCGCGCCACTTTGTCGCACAATGGCGAGAGCCGGTCTTCGAGGTCTTCCAGCCGGGTGAGATCGACCGGGAAGGTGGTCTCGGCGCTGATGCTCTTGCGCTCCTGGTCGGGGTTGACGGGGCGGCCGTCCTGGCCGTGGGCCAGCCGCCAGAGCCGGGCTCCATTGGCTCCGAATTGACGCTGGAGGTCCGCCGGCGTGGCGCGGGCAAGATCGCCGACGGTGCGGTAGCCGGCTTCTTCCAGCGTCTCGGCTGAGACCGCCCCGACACCCGGCAGGATCCCGACCGGCCGCTGGGCGAGCACCCGATCGGCGTCCGAAGCGCCGATCACCGCAAACCCGCGGGGCTTGTCCAGATCGGAGGCGATCTTGGCCAGGAAGCGGTTGGGCGCCAGGCCGATGGAGACCGTCACGCCGACATCGCGTTCGATCTCCTGCTGCAGCTTCGCCAGGGTGACAGCGTTCGGCGCCCGGTGCAGGCGTTCGGCGCCGGAAAGGTCGATCCAGGCTTCGTCGAGGGACAGACTCTGGACCAGGGGGGTGAGGGCGCGGACCTTGTCGAAGATCTGCCGACTGGCGGCATGATATTTGTGAAAGTCCGGGCGGATGACCACGGCATGGGGACAGAGCCGCCGGGCCTGGAACATCGGCATGGCCGAACGGACGCCCGACAGGCGGGCGATGTAGCAGGCGGTGGTGACCACGCCACGCACCTCGCCGCCGACAATGACGGCCTTGTCGCGCAACTCGGGCCGGTCGCGTTTTTCGACGGAGGCGTAGAACGCGTCGCAATCGAGGTGAGCGATGGCGAGTGTGGTCAGCTCCGGATGCGCCACCAGGCGGGGCGAGGCGCAGGCGAGGCAGCGGGCTGGGGCCTCATCGAAGAGTGCAAGACAGTCGCGGCAGAGGGCGGTCACGTGAGGCGCAGGGCGCGCGAGATCGCCTCGGCCAGCGCCGGCCAGTCGTCGATGCGCGCGTGGCGCTCGGGGTCGGTGGGGGCGAGCGGACGCAAGCGCTCGTCAGCCACATGCTGGAAGCGCAGCACGGCGGGCGCGTCCTGTTCCACCGAAGCGAGATTGGTCAGCAGGTCGTCGACGAAAGCGACGGGCCCGGATGTCCTTGCCGCCAGCGCCGCCACGGCCGGGCCCTTGGGGCCGGCATTGACGATCAGCGGGTAGGGGAAGCCACAGCGTTCGAGCCAGCGCGCTCTGGGTTCGCGGCACTGTTCAGGCGCATTGGTGAGAACGACGATGCTCGCCTGACCGGCCAGACGCCCCAGCGCCTCACTGGCGCCCGGCGCCGGCTCGATATCGCCGACGCCCTCGGCGAAGAAGCGGTGAAACAGCGTGCGGCCCTCGTCCAGGTCCATCTCCGCGCCGTCGGAGGATCGGTAGAGGTTCTGGAAGAGCGCGAAGCGGGTGATCCGCATCTCGTAGCCGTGCGGGGCCACGAACTGTTCGAAGCCCCTCATGAACAGGGCGAGCACCTCGTCAACGTCGACCACCAGCAGCGGCGCGGTCGGATCGACCAGCGCCTCGGCAAGGTCCCGCGGGACAGGGGGCGACTCCAGGACGGCCCTCCTCAGGCTAACGTGAGGTTAAGACTATTAAGTCCACGGTGGAGAATACACCCGCGGAGGCCGAGTCGAAGGGCCGACGGGCTGGTCGAGGCCGCATGACGAAGACCATCCTCATTGTCGAGGATAACGACCTCAACATGAAGCTGTTCGTCGACGTATTGGAAGGCGCGGGCTACCGCGTCCTGCAGAGCGGCGAGGGGGTGGCGGGATTCCAGCTCGCGCGCGCTGAGCGGCCCGACCTCATCGTCATGGACATCCAGTTGCCGGCCATTTCCGGCCTCGAGGTGACGCGCTGGCTGAAGGAAGATCCGGAACTGCGCCACATCCCGGTGGTGGCGGTCACCGCCTACGCCATGAAAGGCGACAAGGCGCGGATGCTCGAAGGCGGCTGTGAGGCCTATCTCGCCAAGCCGATTTCGGTGACGAGTTTCCTGGAAACGATCCGGCGGCTCATCGAGCGCACGCCGGCCTGATCCAGGCTATTTGATCTTGCCTTCTTTGAACTCGACGTGCTTGCGCGCGACCGGGTCGTACTTCTTGACCACCATTTTCTCGGTCATGGTGCGGGCGTTCTTCTTGGTGACGTAGAAGAAGCCGGTATCCGCCGTCGAATTGAGGCGGATCTTGATGGAAGCCGGTTTGGCCATGGCAAAACTCTGTGCGGGCGGGCTGGCCGCGAAGCCAGGGATTTTTAGGGAGCGCGGACATTACGAATCGCGCGCCCAAAGTCAACGTCGGCCGCTCAGAGCCGCGTAAGTTCCTGCTTGCCGCGCGTGAAACGCAGCGAGGGGACTGGCCGCTCAGGGTCGACGAGGCGCTCGGGTAGCTCGCGAAGCACGAAGCGGGTGACGCTCGGCAGGTCGAGTTTCAGCGCCTCCTCGAGATTGACCCAGACGATCTCATCAAGCTCGCCGCAATCCGCGGCCCGGTCGAGGCCGATCAGGGCCTCGGCGTCGGCCAGGAAGAAACGGGCGTCGAAGCGCTTGGGTGACAGGGGCGGGGTGATCGCCCGGGCGACGAAGCGAAGGGCGGCCAGGTCCGGGGCTGCGCCGAGGGCGAAGAACTCCTTCCAGGGACCCTTGACGGTGCGAGTCGGCGCTGGCCGGGCGAGCAGCAGGCCGGCCTCTTCGAAAGTCTCGCGTATGGCGGCAAGGGCCAGGGCGCGGGCCCGGCCGGCCGGCGCGGTCTGCTCCAGCCGTCGCGCGACTTCCGGCTGCAACTCGCTGGCGCTCGCGGCGCGATAGTCGGCGGGATCGATCCGACCGCCCGGAAAGACCCATTTGTCCGGCATAAAGTCGTGGCCGCCATGCCGGCGCCCCATCAGCACCCGCGGCTGCGGCCCATCGCGGCGCACCAGGATCAGAGTCGCCGCATGGCGCGGCCTCACCGCCCGGGTCGCCGACGAACGCCGCGGCGTCTCGAGCGATCCGATGTCTTCAAACGCTTGTTCGGTCATCGTCCGACCCTAGTCCCAGGGAATGACGGGTGGAAGGCCGCCGTGTTGACTTCCACCTTGGATGGCTTACGGAAGCCGGCAATTGAGAATTATTCGCAACAATAGTTGGCATGAGCGGCGCACCAGTGCGGCTGGACGAATCCCGACTGGGTGAGCCCCCGACCGCCACGTCGCACAGGCGCCGAGGCGGCGGACGGCTGGCGCGTTTCCTGGCCGTCTTGGGACCAGGCGTCGTGGTCATGCTGGCCGACACTGACGTTGGCAGCATCATCACCGCCGGCCAGAGCGGCGTGCAATGGGGCTATCGCCTGCTGCTCCTGCAGGCGGTGCTGATTCCCATCCTCTACATGGTCCAGGAGCTGACGGTGCGGCTCGGCGTCTTCACCGGGCGAGGCCACGGCGAGCTGATCAAGGAGACGTTTGGCCGCTTCTGGGCGTGGGTCTCGGTCGCGGGGCTGGGGGTGGCGACCGCAGGCGCCCTGCTGACCGAACTCTCCGGCGTGGCCGGCGTCGGCGAGCTTTACGGCGTGCCGCGATGGGTCAGTCTGGCGCTGACCACGGTCGCGCTGCTGCTGATTGTCATCACCGGCTCCTATCGCCGTGTCGAGCGGGCGGCGATCGCCATCGGCCTCTTCGAGTTCGCCTTCTTCGGCGTGGCCTGGTTCGCCCATCCGGACGTGAGCGCCGTTGTCCGGCAATCGGTCGACATCCCCATAGACGATCGGAAGTATCTGTACCTGGTGGCGGCCAACATCGGGGCCGTGATCATGCCCTGGATGGTGTTCTACCAGCAGTCGGCCGTGGCCGATAAGAAGCTGCGTCCCGAACACCTCGGCGCGGCGCGCCTGGATACGGCCATCGGGGCGGTGTTGACCCAACTGGTCATGGCGGCGGTGCTGATGGCCGCGGCGGCCACCCTCGGCGCGCACCATGCGGACGCGACACTCAACACGGTCGGCGATCTCAGCAAGGCCCTGACGCCCTTCCTCGGAGAAGGGGTGGGAAAACTGGTGTTCGGTCTCGGCATCATCGGCGCCGGCATGGTGGCGGCGATCGTCGCCTCGCTGGCGCTGGCCTGGGGCCTCGGCGAAGTCACCGGCTTCAAGCACTCGCTCGAACATCACCCGCTCGAAGCGCGCTGGTTCTACGCCATCTACGCCGTCACCGTGGTGGGCGCGGCGGTGATCATCGGCATCGCCCCCGATCTCGTCTCGCTCAACGTGGGCGTGCAGGTGATGAACGCCTTCCTCCTGCCGCTCGTGCTCGGTTTCCTGATCGCCCTGGCGATTCGCGCCTTGCCGCCGGAGCAGCGGCTGCGCGGCCCCTATCTCTGGCTGGTCATCGCGGTGTCGGCGGCCACCTGCGCCCTGGGCGTTTTCGGCGGCCTCAACGGCGCGAACCTGGTCTAGAAGGCGAGCCGGCCTTTCAGTTCGTCATAGGAGCGCATGACGCCGGACCGGTAGGCCGGGCGTTCCGTGAGTTCGTCATACCAGGCCTGGAGGCGCGGCAGCCGCGGTCGCTCGATATCCAGGGTGTAGTACCGGTAGAGTTGGGCGCCCATGGGGATGTCGCCCATGGCCAGAGGCTCGCTGTTGCGTTCCGCCAGCGCCGCGTCGAGCGTCGCGAAGGCGGCATGGGCTTCGGCGAGCAGGTCGGCGCAGCGCTTCGCATCGCGTTGGGTCTGGGGTGTCCGATACCAGTTCCAGAAAAAACCGATGAAAGCTGGCTGCAGCGTTGTCGCCGTCCAGTCCATCCACTGATCCTCGGCGGCGCGCGCGGCGGGATCGGCCGGGCACAGGCCGCCCGGCGAATAGCGCCCGCAGAGGTAGCGAACGATGGCGTTGGACTCCCACAGCGCCTGTCCTCCGTCCTCCAGCACCGGGATGCGGCCGTGCGGGTTCATGGCCAGGAACCCTGGCGTGGCGAGGCCGCCGAACCGGCCACCGACCTCCACGTGCTCGAAATCGAGTCCGAGTTCGCCGAGCGTCCAGAGCACCTTCTGGACATTGAGCGAACTGCCGCGGCCCCAGAGTTTCAATGCCGCCGCCGCCGGATCGGCTTGTGGCGTCCCTGCGGCGGCGATGGCCGGCGGCGCACGCCAGGCGTCGACGGCTCGGGGTCGCTGAGCATTTCGAAGAGCAGGCCGCCGGTCACCGGATTGGCCTCCTTGAGCCGCACCTCGACCTTGGCGCCCAATCGCCAGCGCCCGCCGGTGCGTTCGCCGACCAGGGCATGGCTCGCCTCGTCATGGACGAAATATTCGTCGCCGAGCGTCGAGATCGGGGCCAGACCGTCGGCCCCGGTCTCTGTCAGGCGCAGGAAGAGGCCGAAACGGGTCACCCCGGTGATCGAAGCCTGGAAGGTCGCGCCGACGCGGTCCTCGAGATAGGCGGCGACGTAGCGCTCGCCGGCCTCGCGTTCGGCGGCCATCGCCCGCCGCTCGGTGACGGTGATGTGCTCGGCGGTCTCGGTGAGGCGTTGGACATCGGCCGGCGACAGGCCGTCGTTCCCCAGCCCCAGGGCCGCGATCAGCGAGCGATGGACCAGCAGGTCGGCGTAGCGGCGGATGGGCGAGGTAAAGTGGGCGTAGCGGTCGAGGTTGAGACCGAAGTGGCCGATATTTTCGATCGAATAGATCGCCTGCATCTGGGTGCGCAGGACCACCTCGTTGACGATCTCGGCGTGCGGCCCTTCGCGCGTCTCGGCCAGAAGGTGGTTGAAACGACGCGGCGTTGCCGCCTCGCCGGCTGACCACGGCAGGCCGAGGGTCTCGAGGAAGTCCTTGAGCGCCACCAGCTTGTCGGCGGCGGGCGTGTCGTGCACCCGGTAGACCACCGGCGCGCGCCGCCGCTCCAGGGTCTCGGCGGCGCAGACGTTGGCCTGGATCATAAACTCTTCGATAAGCTTGTGCGCCTCCAGCGACAGGCGCGGGGTGATCGAGGCCACCTTGCCGTCTTCGCCAAGGATGACCCGCCGCTCCTGGGAATTGATCTCCAGCGGCGAGCGCGCGGCGCGACCCTTCGCCAGCGTGGCGTAGGCCGCCCACAGCGGCTTCAGCACCGCATCGAGCAAAGGCTGCGTCGCCGCGTCCGGAACCCCGTCGATGGCCGCCTGGGCCTGTTCGTAGGCGAGGCTCGCCGCCGAGCGCATCAGGCCGCGCTCGAAGCGGTGGGATCGCTTCTTGCCGCCGGCGTCGAACACCATGCGCACGGCCAGCGTCGCCCGCGGCTCGCCTTCGGAGAGCGAGCACAGCCCGGCCGACAGCGCCTCGGGCAACATCGGTTCGACACGGTCGGGGAAATAGACGCTGTTGCCCTTCTCGCGCGCATCGCGGTCGAGCGCCGAGCCGGGCCGCACGTAGGCGGCGACGTCTGCGATGGCGACCCAGACGATCCAGCCGCCTGGGTTCTTCGCATCCTCGTCCGGTTCGGCGAAGACGGCGTCGTCGTGGTCGCGGGCGTCGGCCGGATCGATGGTGACGAGCGGCAGGTGGCGGAGATCCGTCCGGCCTTCCAGGGTCGGGGGCTTCGCGGCCTCCGCCTCGGTCAGGGCTTCGGGCGAGAAGCCCATGGGGACGCCGTTGACGTGGGCGGCGATCAGGGAGGCGGCGCGCGGGTCGTCCTCGCGACCGAGCTTGGAGACCAGTCGGGCGCGCTTGGGGCCGTAGGAGCGATGGCCGTCGAGGTCGACCTGAACGAGCACCAGATCGCCGTCGATAAGATCGCGCGCCTCCGAGTCCGGCAGGGTCAGCGAGGATTTGGCGCGGCGATCGACCGGCTCGATGCGCGTCTCGCGGCGAACGCGGCGGACGACGCCGAGCACGCGATGGGCGCTCTGGCCGAGCCGCTTGACGAGGCGGGCCTCCCGAACGCCGTCGGATGAGGTCTCCAGCCGCACCAGCAGCCGATCGCCGAGACCGGGCGCGCCGCCGGCGCGCTCATCCCGGGAAGGCGCGAGGCGGATGAGCGGGGCGTCGGCGCCGGCGCGGGTGGGACGAACGAAGAGGTCGCCGTCGGCGTCGCGCTCGGTGACGTCGGCCACGATCACCGGCGGCAGCTCGCCGGGCCGCGAGTCCCGTCGCGGTCGCGGACCATCGCGCTCGCGGCGGCCCGGGCGCTTCACGCGCGAGCTTTGGCGCGCGTCGCGCGTCGCTTGGGCTTGGCCGGCGCGCCCTCGCGGGCGGCGAGGAGCGCCACCGCCTCATCCAGCGTGAGCGCCTGAGGATCGGCGCCGCGCGGCAGGTTGGCGTTGACCGCGGCGTGCTTGACGTAGGGACCGAAGCGGCCGGCGAGAATCCGCACCGGCTCGCCGGTCTTCGGGTGGGCGCCCAGCTCGCGCAGCGCGCCGTTGGACCCGCCGCGACGGCCGCCGCCGGCGGCCTTCTCGGCCAGGACGGCGACGGCGCGGTTGATTCCGACGTCGAACACCTCATCGGCGGTGGGCAAGTTGGCGTAGACCTTGTTGTGCTGGACGTAGGGGCCGTAGCGGCCGACGCCGGCGAGAATATCGCCGCCGTCAGGGTGGACGCCGACGACGCGCGGCAGACGCAGGAGCCGCAGAGCCCGCTCGAGGTCGATGATCGCCGGCGGCCAGTCCTTGGGCAGGCTCGCGCGCTTGACCGGACTCGACAGCTCCTCGACATAGGGGCCGAAGCGCCCGACCTTGAGCCAGACGGCGTTGCCGGTCTCCGGATCGACGCCGAGTTCGCGGTCGCCGGACTCCGCCGCGGCCTCCTCCGAGACGCCGATCTGGCGGGTGAAGCGGCACTCCGGATAGTTCGAGCAGCCGATGAAGGCCCCGTAGCGGCCGGCTTTCAGCGACAGCCGCCCGTCACCGCAGGACGGACAGGCGCGCGGATCGGCGCCATCGCCCTTGTCAGGAAAGAGATGGGGGCCGAGCGCCTCGTTGAGCGCGTCGAGCACCTGGCCCATGCGCAGATCGCCGATGTCGCCGACAGCGGCTTCGAAGCCTTGCCAGAACTCACGCAGCAGCGCCTTCCAGTCGAGCTCGCCGGCCGAAACCAGGTCGAGCTTCTCCTCCAGGCCGGCGGTGAAGCCGTACTCGACGTAGCGGGAGAAGAAGCGCTCGAGGAAGGCGGTGACCAACAGTCCAGCCGGTTCGGCCACGAACCGCGCCTTGTCCATCGTCACATAGCCGCGGTCGCGTAGCACCGAGAGGATGGTGGCGTAGGTCGAGGGTCGGCCGATGCCGAGCTCTTCGAGCTTCTTGACCAGGCTCGCCTCGGAATAGCGCGGCGGCGGCTCGGTGAAGTGCTGGTCGGCCCGCGCCTCGCGCACCTCGGCCGTCGCGCCCTGGCGGACCTTGGGCAGACGGCCGCTGTCATCCTCGGCCGGGTCGCCGCCGCCGTTGCGGGCATCGGGGGCGTCGCGACCTTCCTCGTAGACCGCGAGATAACCGGGAAACAGCACCACCTGGCCGCTGGCCCGCAGGCCGGTCTGGCCGTCGGCGCTCTCAAGATCGACAGTCGTGCGTTCGACCCTGGCCGCCTCCATCTGCGAGGCGATCATCCGCTTCCAGACCAGCTCGTAGAGGCGCGCGAGGTCGCCATCGAGGCGCAGATCGGAAGGATGCCGGGCCAGACTGGTCGGTCGGATCGCCTCGTGCGCCTCCTGAGCATTCTTGGCCTTCGTTTTGTAAAGACGGGGCGAGTCCGGAACATTGTCGCGCCCGTAGAGGCGTTCGATCACCGCGCGCGTCTCGGCGATAGCCTCGGGGGCCGACTGCACGCCGTCGGTGCGCATGTAGGTGATGAGACCGACGGTCTCGCCGCCGATGTCGATGCCTTCGTAGAGCTTCTGCGCCGCCTGCATGGTGCGCTGGGCGGCGAAGCCGAGCTTGCGGGCGGCCTCCTGTTGCAAGGTCGAGGTGGTGAACGGCGGCGGCGGGTTGCGCCGACCGGGCTTGGTTTCAACGGCCGCGATGCGAAAGGTTCCGCGCTCCACCGCCGCCTTGGCGTCCAGCGCCGCCGTGTCGTTCGCCAGATCCAGCCGACCCAGCTTGGCGCCGCGATGCTTCACGAGACGGGTGGTGAAAGGCTCGCTCTCGGCGGTGACGTCGGCTTCGATCGTCCAGTATTCCTGGCTGCGGAAGGCCTCGATCTCGAGTTCGCGGTCGACGACGAGGCGCAGGGCCACCGACTGCACGCGGCCGGCCGAGCGGGCGCCCGGCAGCTTGCGCCACAGCACCGGCGAGAGGGTGAAACCGACCAGGTAGTCGAGGGCGCGGCGGGCGAGGTAGGCGTCGACCAGCTCCATGTCGATGTCGCGGGGATGCTTCATCGCCTCGGTGACGGCGGACTTGGTGATGGCGTTGAACACCACCCGCTCGACCTTCGCCTTGCCGAGGGCGCGGCGGCGGCGCAGGTCCTCCAGCACATGCCAGCTGATCGCCTCGCCCTCGCGATCCGGGTCGGTGGCGAGGATCAGGCGGTCGGCGCCCTTGAGCGCCTTGGCGATGTCGGTGAGCCGCTTGGCCGACTTGCCGTCGACCTCCCAGGTCATGGCGAAATCCTCGGCCGGCCGCACCGAGCCGTCCTTGGACGGCAGGTCACGCACATGGCCGTAGGACGCCAGCACCGTGTAGTCGGAGCCGAGGTACTTGTTGATGGTCTTGGCCTTGGCGGGGCTCTCGACGACGACGAGGTTCATGCAGGTCTTCTTGGGATCCGGACTGTCTTACGCGCACGAAGGTTGGGGAGCGCCCCGCGGGCTGTCAACGCGGCGGGTAAGCTCAAGTTTCAGGCTGTGTTACCGTAAATCACCGTTAAATACGGTTGTTGGCCTCCATTTCTGCGCGTGGCTGTCGCTCGAACAGGGCAGTCTGAAACGCGGCGGCTGCCGGAATAGCGGGCGGCGTGTGGGTCGACGGACATAATTTTCCAAATTCTGCTGTGTGAACAATTAGAGAACAATGATTGCAAAACGTCAAGAGATCCCGGAAAGCCAGCGCCGGGTGTCCGCCGGCGACGTGAACCGGTGCTTGCGGGCGTGATCGAGTTCAGAACTGGCGAAGCGCGCGGCGCGGCGGGCGTTGGCAGGGCGATAGGTGTCCCATGTCCAGCGGATCGGATGCTCCTTGTCTAGCCAGCGGCGGAAGTCCTCGCGGTTGCCCGTGCCGGGCCACAGCTCCTGACCGGTGATCGCCCGCACGAAGGAGCGGCGCAGGACGCGGGCCATGATCAGGCCGCGGGAATAGTCGAGCCAGACGACGTCCGTGGCGCGCGGCAGGATCTGCGGCAGGGCGCCCGCGGTATAGTTGCCGTCGGTGACCCAGGCGTCGGCGGCGATCGCCTCGGCGACGGCGGCGGCGAAGGCGTCTGGGTCCTCGAGGTGCAGGGCGCGCCAGCCCGGCTGCCAGGTCAGGGCGTCAAGCTCGACATGGGGGATTTTCAGCCGCGCCGACAGTGCGCGGGCCAGGGTCGACTTGCCCGAACCCGAGTTGCCGATGACCGCGATGCGGCGACCTTGCAGGCCCTCGTGCGGCACGGTGATGCCCCTCTGCTCCAGCATGAAACACCCCCTCCACCGCTTCGCGGTCCCCCTCCCCCAATGGGGAGGAGAGCGCCAGCGCCTCTCTCCCACCTGTGGGGGGAGTACGGCCGAAGGCCGGGAGGGGGGCAGCGGTGTTGTTTAGGTCGCGATCCCTACCACGAACCCGCCCGGCAGGAACTCGGCGCGGCCGGCGATGGCGAGTTCGACGGCGGCGGCGGCCGTCTGGCCGACCGAGAGGCCGAGATCGCGGGCCAGCTGGTCGAGGCTGGCGGGGGCCGGAGAGAGCAGGGCGGCCAGGCGCTCGATGGCATCTTCGGGCGGCGCCGGTTCGTCGCCTCTCGACTCATAGGCAGACGGCGGTTCGGCGACGCCGAGGCCGGCGTCTAGCACGCGGCGGACGTCTTCGGCTTCTTCGACCAGCACCGCGCCCTGCCGCAGCAGGTTGTTGCAGCCGCGGGCGCGCGGATCGATCGGCGAGCCTGGCACGGCGAAGACGTCGCGGCCCTGCTCGCCAGCCAGCCGCGCCGTGATCAGGGAGCCGGAGCGAACCTCCGCCTCGACGACCACGACACCGAGCGAGAGGCCGGAAATGATCCGGTTGCGGCGCGGGAAATCCTGGGCGCGGGCGCGAAAGCCGGGTGGTCGCTCGCTGACGATGCAGCCTTTGAGGCGGACGGCGTCGGCCAGATCGGCGTTCTCCGGCGGGTAGATATCGTCGACGCCGCCGGCCAGCACCGCCGCCGTGCCGGTGGCGAGCGACCCTCGATGCGCGGCAGCGTCGATGCCGCGGGCAAGCCCTGAGACGACAACGAAGCCCATCGCGCCGAGCTCGGCCGCCAGGACGCCGGCGAAGCGCCGGCCGGCGGTGGAGGCCGAGCGAGCGCCGACGATCGCCACCGTCCTGCGGGCCAATAGCATCGGGTCGCCGATGACCCAGATCAGCGGCGGCGGGGCGTCGAGCACCGCCAGCAGCCGTGGAAAGCCCGCTTCGCAGCCGAGGATCAGGCGCGCGCCGATAGCTTCGCCGGCCGCCAGCTCGCGGGCCGCCTCGTCGCGGGTGACGATCTTGAGCGGGCCGCTGCGACCGCCGCGCTTGGCCATCTCAGGTAAGGCGTCGAGGGCGTCAGCGGCGGTTCCGAAATGTCCGAGCAGCCAGGCGAAGGTGGCCGCGCCGACCGCCTCGGTCCTGGCCAACCGCAGCCAGTCGAGACGCTCGCTCAAGCGGCCTTCTTCGAGGCGCCGATCTTCGGCTCTTCGCCCTTGAGGAGCCGTGCGATGTTCTCGCGGTGGCGGATGAAGATCAGCACGGCCATGCCGAGGCTGAGCCAGAAGGCCGGCGCGCCCCAGCCGACCAGGACGCCGAAGAGGACCGGCGCCACGGCCGCGGCGGTGAGCGAGGCGAGGGACGACCTGCGGAAAATCAAGGCCATGGCGATCCAGGACGCGCCAGACAGAAGTCCGGCGCGCCAGTCGGCGGCGATGGCGACGCCGAAGAAGGTCGCCACGCCCTTGCCGCCACGAAACTTCAGCCAGACCGGAAAGAGGTGGCCAAGGAAGGCCGCGCCGCCGGCAATGGCGGCGGCCAAGGGCGAGACAAGGGCGGCGATCAATACGGCGACCGCGCCCTTGCCGCCATCGCCGAGCAGGGTGATCGCCGCCAGATCGCGGCGACCGGTGCGCAGGACGTTGGTGGCGCCGATGTTGCCGGAGCCGATTTTGCGGACGTCGCCGACGCCGCCGAGGCGCGTGGCGATCACCCCGAACGGGATCGAGCCGAGGAGATAGCCACCGCCCGCGCAGAGGATGAGCGTCAGCCAGTTGGTCATGAGGGCGATCCGTCGCGGTCATAGATGACGCGGCCGTCGACCAGGGTCATGCGCACCTCCCCTTGCAGCCGCCGCCCGTCGAAGGCGGAGTTCTTGGACTTGGAGAGCAGGCGCGCGGCGTCGACCAGGATCGGCGTCCCGATGTCGCAGAGCACCAGATCGGCCGGGGCGCCGGCGGCGAGGCGGCCGGTCGGCAGGCCGACGGCCTGGGCCGGCGCGAAGGTGACGGCGCGCAGCAGGGTCGCCAACGGCGCCCCCAGCTCGTGATGCAGTGTGAGCAGCGCCGGCAGCAGGGTCTGCAGGCCCACTGAGCCAGGCGCCGCCTCGTCGTAGGGCAGGCGCTTGTCTTCCGGCGGGGCCGGCGCGTGGGCCGAGACGACGATATCCACCAGTCCGGAGAGCAGGCCTTCGACCAGGGCCTTGCGGTCGTCCTCGCTGCGCAGGGGCGGGGTCAGTTTGCAGAAGGTGCGGTAGTCGCCGATGTCGATCTCATTGAAGGTCAGGTGATTGATCGAGGCGGTGGCGATGACTGGCAGGCCGCGGGCCTTGGCCGCCGCGAGACGGTCGAGCGGCTCGGCGGCGCTGATCTGGTCGACCATCAGGCGCGCGCCGGTGATGGCGGCCAGGGCCATGTCGCGCTCGAGCATGATGGTTTCCGCCGCCACCGGCTCGGCCGGCAGACCCATGCGGCCGGCGAATTCGCCCTCCGTGGCCGCGGCGCCATCGCTGAGCCAGGGGTCGGACGGCCGGTGGGCGACCAGCACGCCGAGCGCGCCGGCGTAAGCCAGGACCCGGCGCATGACCTTAGAATTGACGATCGGACGGTCAGCGTTGGTCACGTAGAGACAGCCGGCCTCGCGCATCAGGCCAATCTCGGCCATGGCTTCGCCGGCCAGCCCGTTGGTGGCGGCGCCGGCGGGATAGACCCGCACCAGACCGATGTCGCGGGCCCGGCGGAGGATGAAGTCGACGACCGAGGGGTCGTCGATCACCGGGTCGGTGTCGGGCTGCACGACGATCGAGGTGACGCCGCCGGCCGCCGCCGCCAGGGCCGCAGATTTCAGGGTCTCCTTGGGTTCGGCCCCCGGCTCGCCGGTCTTGACCCGCAGGTCGACGAGGCCGGGCGCGAGCAGCGCGCCGCCGGCGTCGATCGGATGGACGCCGTCGGGCGCCTCGATCGGGTCTTCGCCCCTGCGGACTTCGGCGATGCGGCCGTCGAGGACCAGCAGGGAGCCCGGCCCATCCCAGCCCGTTTCCGGATCGACCAGCCGGGCGTTCGAGAACAGGAGGGGACGGCGGCTCATCGGTTGTCGAGCCTCGCGGCCAGGGAGGTCAGCACCGCCATGCGGACGGCAACGCCCATCTCCACCTGGTCCTGGATGAGGCTGACGGCGAGGTCGTCGGCGACGTCGGAGTCGATCTCGACCCCGCGGTTCATCGGGCCGGGATGCATGACACGCACTCCGGGCGCGGCCCGCGCCAGCTTCTCGCGGTCGAGACCCCAGAACCGGAAGTACTCGCGCATCGAGGGCACCAGCGCGCCCTGCATGCGCTCGAGCTGCAGGCGCAGCATCATCACCACATCGACGCCGGCGATGCCGGTCTTCATGTCGTGGTGCACCTCGACTCCCCAGCGGGTGACGTCGGCCGGCATCAGGGTCGGCGGGCCGACGACGCGGACGTGGGCGCCCAGCATGGTCAAGAGGGCGACGTTGGAGCGGGCGACCCGGCTGTGCAGCACGTCGCCGCAGATCGCCACCTTCAGGCCGTCGACATGACCGAAGGCCCGCCGCATCGAAAGCGCGTCCAGCAGGGCCTGGGAGGGATGCTCGTGCTGGCCATCGCCGGCGTTGATCACCGAGCAGTCGACCTTCTGGGAGAGCAGCGAGGCGGCGCCGGACGAGCCATGGCGGACGACGAGAATGTCCGGCTGCATGGCGTTCAGGGTCACTGCGGTGTCGATCAGGGTCTCGCCCTTCACGATCGACGAGGCCCTGGGGCTCATGTTGACGACGTCGGCGCCGAGGCGCTTGCCGGCCAGCTCGAAGGAGCTCTGGGTGCGCGTCGAAGCCTCGAAGAACAGGTTGATCAGGGTGCGACCCTTGAGGAGGTCGAGCTTCTTGTTCTTCTGGCGGTTGAGGGCGACGAAACCGTCGGCCAGGGCCAGGAGATCGGCCACGGTCGGCGGATCGAGGTCGGTGACCGAGAGGAAGTGCTTCGCCGGAAACGGAAAAGCCCGCGCGCGGATGTCGTCGACGCCGAGGGCCTGATTGGTCATTAAAGCGGCGTTGTATGAGGCCCTTGGGCGCTACGCAACCGATCAAGCGCGCCCTGCAGGATCCAGGCCGCCGCCATCTTGTCGACGGTCTCGGCGCGGCGGGCGCGGCTGGCGTCGGCCTCGTCGATCAGCACGCGATTGACAGCCATGGTGGAGAGACGCTCGTCCCAGAAGGCAATCGGCAGGTCGCGAAGGCGCAGCAGATTGCGCCCGAAGGCGCGGGCCGACTGGCATCGCGGGCCTTCGCTGCCGTCCATGTTGATCGGCAGGCCGATGACGAGGCCGCCGGCGCCGCGCGCGTCCATCAGGGCGAAGAGCGCTTCAGCGTCCTTGGTGAACTTGACCTTGTTGATCAGCGCCGCTGGGCTGGCGATCATCAGCGAGATGTCGGAGATCGCCACGCCGACGGTCTTTTCGCCAAGGTCGAGTCCAGCCACGGCCTGACCCTTGGGGAGGGCGTTCGGCAGCTCAAGAAGATCGACAACGGCCATGGGGCCGGTGGCGGCTCTCAACCCGCTCTTGTCAAGTGGGGCGGCCGGCGCGCCTAGGGCCTCAACCTCTACCGTCATGGCCGGGCTTGTCCCGGCCACCCATGAACTCCCCCGAAGGTGCGACCGCGTCTAGCGGTCGTGGCGCGGCCTCGTCGTGGCCATGGGGCATGGCCACCCAACCTTCGGCGCGCATGGGTTGCATGATGATGGCCTCTCCTGAAGGAGGGGACGCTGGCGGACACTCGGTCATGGGTGGGTCTTACGACCGTGGCGACCTAGAGCCCGCCAGCGTCACGGTC
>Ga0302311_10001363_pt1 | contig 29132 bp, 21 predicted proteins | sample III_Palsa_N1_3_FD_200449 | JGI IMG/M metagenome (GOLD analysis project Ga0302311, IMG submission 200449) | Peat permafrost microbial communities from Stordalen Mire near Abisko, Sweden - III_Palsa_N1_3 | ecosystem: Environmental > Terrestrial > Soil > Palsa > Peat permafrost | place: Sweden... | reverse complement strand
TTGGCCGGGCCGGCGGAACCCTCGAAAACATCCTGCCGAACGGCGCTCTTGCGGGCGCCATGGCTGGGTTCATCGGGTCCCCGCGATTCGGATAGGTGTCCGAACCTGGCCGCGGGGGTTCATAAAAGGATCCGCTGAGGGTCTACGCCCCCGCCGGGAACCAGGTCGGAGCGCTATGGGCCGCATCCGACGATCGGGTTCTCCGAGGCGACGTCGCCCGATCGATCAGATCGACGGGGCTTCCCCAGGGATTTTCGCAAGGCCGACAATAAAGAGCGATGACGCAATCGACAACCCTTAAAGCGCGGGGAGACGAGCAGCAATGTGTGGCGTCATTGCGGCAGCCGATCCGGCGGAACCTTCGGGGCTGCCGCGACGTAAATACGCTTGGCAAGTCCGTCGCCCACGGGCGATACCCAACGGGCCGGCAAAGGGTGTAAAATCCGCCGGTCGCCGTTGTTCGGCGTCCGCTCTTATCAAATGAGCCATTGCCGCGCATGCGCTATATCCAATCGCTGCTCTTCACGCTGTTCCTGCTGCTGGTGCTCGGCTCCGGCGCGGCCTTCGTCGTCTATGAGCATTACGCGTCGGACCTGCCGGATTTCGAACAGCTGGCTGACTATCAGCCGCCGATCATGACCCGCGTCCATGCCGGCGACGGCAGGCTCTTGGCCGAATATGCGACCGAGCGCCGCGTGTTCGTGCCGATCTCCGCCATTCCGCCGCGCGTGGTCCAGGCGATGCTGGCGGCGGAGGATCGCGAGTTCTTCACCCATGGCGGCGTCAATCCCGCGGCCATGGTGCGCGCCGCCATCCAGAATTTCATGCATGTGGGCCAGGGCCGCCGCCAGATCGGCGCCTCCACCATCACCCAGCAGGTCGCGAAGAACATGCTGCTCGGCAACGAGTACAGCTTCGCCCGCAAGATCAAGGAAGCGATCCTCGCCGTCCGCATGGAGCAGGCGCTGTCGAAGGAACGCATCCTCGAACTCTACATGAACGAGATCAATTTCGGCCGCGGCGCTTATGGCATCGCCACCGGTGCCTTGGTCTATTTCAACAAGTCGGTCGACGAGCTGAGCGTGTCCGAGGCGGCATTCCTCGCTGGCACGGTCAAGGGCCCGACCAACTACGATCCGGCCCGCCACTATGACGCGGCCAAGGGCCGGCGCGACTATGTCATCGACGGCATGGCCAAGATCGGCGCCATCAGCGAGGCCGAGGCCAAGGCGGCCGAGGCCGAGCCGATCGTGCTGAAGAAGCGCGACGAGACCCAGGTGTTCTCCGCCCCCTATTTCACCGAAGAGGTCCGGCGCGAGCTGATCGCCCGCTTCGGCGAGGACAAGGTCTACAAGTCCGGCCTGTCGGTCCGCACCAGCCTGGACCCGACCCTGCAATCCTATGCCGACAAGGCGCTTCGGGACGGCTTGGTCAGCTATGACCGCCGCCACGGCTGGCGCGGCCCGGTGACCCACCTGGAGATCAATCCCGAGACCAAGGGCTGGCAGCAGGCGCTCGCATCCGTGCCGGTGCCGGGCGGGGCGGCCCCCTGGAAGCTGGCGCTGGTGCGCGAGGTCAAGCCGGACGCGGCCGAGATCGGTTTCGCCGACGGTTCGACCGGCACCGTGCCGATGAAGGAAATGGAATGGGCCCGGCCGACGCTCGACGACCAGCGCGTCGGCGCCACGCCCAAGACCGCCGATCAGGTGGTGAAGCGCGGCGACGTGATCCTGGTCGAAGCGGTCATGACCGAGGTGGCGGCAACGAAGCCCGCTCCGACCCAGAAGGGCAAGCAGCCGGTGAAGGCGGCTGAGCCCGCGGCGCCGGCCGCCCCGGCGACCTTCTCCCATTGGGCGCTCCGGCAGATCCCGAACGTGTCCGGCGCCATGGTGGCGCTCGATCCCCATACCGGTCGGGTGCTGGCCATGGATGGCGGCTGGTCCTACGACACCAGCCAGTTCAACCGCGCCACCCAGGCCTATCGCCAGATCGGCTCGACCTTCAAGCCCTTCGCCTATCTGGCGGCCCTCGACAATGGCATGACGCCGTCGACGCTGATCCTGGACGATCCGATCGAGCTGGAGCAGGGCCCAGGATTGCCGCTATGGCGGCCGCATAATTTCGAGGGCGGCGAGGCCCCCGGCCCGCAGCCGCTGCGCGTCGCGATCGAAAAATCCTTGAACCTGATGACGGTGCGCATGGCGACCACCATCGGCATCGACAAGATCGCGCCCTATGTCGAGCGGCTGGGCCTGATGGACAAGATGCCGCTGCTCTATGCCCAGGTGCTGGGCGCCGGCCAGACCACGCCGCTGAAGCTCGGCACCGCCTATGCCATGCTCGACAATGGCGGCAAGAAGATCACGCCGTCGCTGATCGACCGGGTCGAGGACCGCGAGGGCAAGATCATCTTCAAGCACGACACCCGCGATTGCCCGCGCTGCGGCGACTATAGCTGGGGCGACGACGGCGAAGTGCCGAGCCTGCCGGACGAGCGCGAGCAGATCCTGGATCCGGCGACCGCCTACCAGATGGTCAACATCATGGAAGGCGTGATCCAGCGCGGCACGGCCGCCTATTCGGTCGGCAATTTTCTGAAGATGCCGCTCGCCGGCAAGACCGGAACCACCAACGACATCAACGACACCTGGTTCGTGGGCTTCACCCCCGACCTGGTGGTGGCGGTCTATGTCGGCTTCGATACGCCGCGCACGCTCGGCCGTCAGGAGCAGGGCGCGCGCACGGCGGCACCCCTCTTCACCGAATTCATGACCGACGCCTTGAAGGACAAGCCGGCGGTCGATTTCCGCATTCCGCCGGGCGTGCGCCTGGTCCGGGTCAATCCGGCCAACGGCCAATTGGCCGACGGCAGCGAGCGCAACACGATCTGGGAAGCGTTCAAGCCCGGCACGGAGCCGACGCCCAGCGACCAGGTCGTCGACGGCGGCGATCTCAACGCCGGCCTGATCGGCGACGTCAGCCAGACCAACGCCCCGGTCGAGGACGATCAGCCGCTGCTGCATGTGGGCCAGCCGCAGCAGCCGGCCCAGCCCTATAATCCGGCGGTCCCCGGCAGCGTGCCGCAGCCGGGCTATCTGGCGATTCCGCCTGCCCCCCGGGCGCCGACCGCAGCCGCGGCCGTACCGCCGCCGCCGCAACCGGCGACAGCCCCATCGACGGGGACGGGCGGTCTGTATTAGAAACCGGCTCCGCCCGACGATCGGGCCAGCCTTTTGTGACCTATGGAGAGACGCATGCGTGCGGAAATTCTAGCGGTGGCCGACGAGATCCGCTCGTCGTTGGCCCTGCTGAGGAGGCATCTTTGACTGGGAGAAATCTCTCCGTCGCTTCGATGAGCTGAACGCCAAGGCCGAAGACCCGAACCTGTGGAACGACGCCGCCGCCGCCCAGGAGGTGATGCGCGAGCGCAACCGGCTCGACAATGCCATCAACGGCTATCGCAAGATCGAGGCCCAGCTGGCCGACGCGCTCGAAATGATCGAGCTGGCGGAAGCCGAGGAGGAGCCCGAGCTGGTGGCCGAAGCCGAGGCCAATCTGGCCGCGCTCAAGACCGAGGTCGCCAAGCGCGAGCTGGAAAGCCTGCTGTCGGGCGATGCCGACGCCAATGACTGCTATATCGAAATCCATGCCGGCGCCGGCGGGACCGAGGCGCAGGACTGGGCCTTGATGCTGGTGCGCATGTATACGCGCTGGGCCGAGGATCACGGCTACAAGACCGAATGGCTGGAAGAAAGCCCGGGCGAAGAGGCCGGACTGAAGTCGGCGACGCTGAAATTCATCGGCACCAACGCCTATGGCTGGCTGAAGACCGAGAGCGGCGTGCATCGCCTGGTGCGCATCTCGCCGTTCGACAGCCAGGCGCGGCGCCAGACCAGTTTTGCGTCGGCCTGGGTCTATCCGGTGGTCGACGACAAGATCGAGGTCGACGTCCAGGAAAAGGACTGCCGCATCGATACGTTCCGCGCATCGGGCGCCGGCGGCCAGCACGTCAACAAGACCGACAGCGCCATCCGCATCACCCATATCCCGTCCGGGATCGTGGTGTCGTGCCAGCAGGACCGCTCCCAGCATCGCAACCGCGCGATCGCCTGGGACATGCTGCGTGCCCGCCTCTACGAGGCGGAGCTGCAGAAGCGCGAGGCCGCGGCTGATGCGCTCAATTCGACCAAGACCGACATCGGCTGGGGCCACCAGATCCGGTCCTACGTGCTGCAGCCGTACCAGATGGTCAAGGACCTGCGCACGGGTGCCGAAACCGGCAATTCCGGCGCGGTGTTGGACGGCGACATCGACCTGTTCCTGGAAGCCTCGCTCGCCTCGCGCCTCAAGGGCGTCGAAGGCGCGGTCAGCGATCTGGACTAAGGCAAACCCTCATTCCCGCCTGCGCGGGAATGACGACGCAGACTTACTTCGCCATCGAGATGAAGCGGCTGGGGAAGACCATGAGTGGGCTCAGGTCCCAGCCGCGGATGCGCGGGCTCAGCAGATAGCGTGTGCGCTCGCTGGCCCAGGGGATCACGCCCTGGTCGGCCAGCAACAGCCGTTCGGCCTGCTGGTAGAGCGCATTGCGTTCGCCCAGGCTGCCGGCCGCCCGGCTTTTGGACAGCAGCGCGTCATAGGCCGGGTTGTTGTAGCCGCCGGCATTGAGCGGGCCGCCTTCAGACTGGAAATTGGCGAGATAGGTCCAGGGGTCGGCATAGTCGGCGTACCAGGTGTAATCCGCGAGATCGAACTCGCCCCGATGCAGCACGCCGTCGAACACGCGGAATTCCGGCTCGATCAGTTCGACCTCGACCGGCAGTGCCGCCTCCCACATCAGTTTGAGCGCCAACACGTCGCGATGGGTGATCTGCTCGCGCCCGGCCAGCAGGCGGATATGCAATTTCGGCCCGGCCGGCCATGCCTGGTCAAAGAGTTTCTTTGCCTCGGCGAGACGTTGCGGCTGGGTCCAGGTGGCGGCGGGATCGGCGGGCGGCACATAGCCGGGCATGCCGCGCGGCACCAGCGTCGTCGTCGCCTCCTCGCGGCGCGTATCGATCTTGGTGGTCAGCACCGCGCGGTCGATGGCGAGCGACAGCGCCCGGCGCAACCGCACGTCCTTGGCCAGCGATCCCTTCGCCATATTGACGATCAGATAATCGGTCGCGAGCGCCGGGATCGGGTGCAACTCCGCCGCCCGGTTCTGCTCGGCCCAGGCGAGATCGTCGCCCTGCAGCGTGATCGCGTCGATCTCGCCGTTCAGATAGCGCTTCAGTGTCGCATGCCGGTCGTCGGCGAACAGATAGCGCACCCGGTCGAGCTTGACCGAAGCCGCGTCATGGAAGGTCGGGCTGCGCACATAGGCGATCTCGCCGTTCGGGACCCATTCCGCAAGCTTGAACGGCCCGTTCGAGACCATGTGCTCCGGCCGGGTCCAATGGTCGCCGAACTCCTCGACCACGGTCCGCGGCACCGGCATGCCGACCTGGGTCGCCAGCACATTGGGCAGGAACGGCGTCGGCTCCGCGAGCGTGACGACCAGGTGCAGCGGGTCGGGCGCCGCGACGCCCAGCGTATCGGGCGGCGCCTTGCCGGCGATGATTTCGGCCGCGTTGCGGATCGGCAGCAGGGCGGACGCATAGCTCGCCGCCGTCTTCGGATCGACGATGCGGCGCAGGCTATAGAGGAAATCCGCAGACGTGACCGGCGTCCCGTCCGACCAGCGCTCGTCGGCGCGCAGCGTGAAATTCCAGGACAGGTGGTCCGGACTGTCGCTCCAGCTTTCGGCGGCACCCGGCATGAGCCCGCCGACCGGGTCGAGCGTCACCAGTGGCTCGAACAGATCGTTGCAGATGCGGAAATCGATCAGGCCGTCGATGAGGTGCGGGTCGAGCGCCGTGGGCTCGTAGAGCAGCGGCACGCGCAGGACCTGCTCGGCGTGGACTGGGGGAGTGAGGAGGATGAGGGCGGCGACTACCGGAAAGAGCGACCGAAACGCCATGCTGCCTCCGCGCGAGATGATTGAGGGAGCAGAGCGTGTTGGGGGCGGGGTTGGCAAGAGCTTGAGATCGCGCGAGTGCGTGTAGAAACCCGATCGTGCTACCTTTTGCTAGCAGGAGACGTGTCATGGCGATCAATAGTGCCGTTCACGAGAGAGCCCGTAGAAGGGCTATGTTTGCGGCCCCTAGAAATTTGGGTGCCTGACGTTCACTCTCCTGGCTTTGCCGACGAGTGTCGTCGCCAGTCTCGATTGCTGCGGGACGATCCGGTCGAGCGCGAGCTTCTGCAGCGGCTAGAGGCAATCGTCGATACGTCGGGCTGGCGGTAAGGTGTGGGCAAAAATGGGCCTGATCGCGAATTGGCGCAGACGAAGAGCGCTGTATCGATATTCGCGGCGGCTGCCGGCGGAACTCGCTAAGAACTATGGGGCATCTGCCTTCTATACAGCCCGTCAGATCGAAGCGGCCGTCGGTCGGCAGAAACTATCACCGGAGTTCCTGTGGCTCGGCTATGCGGCGTTCCTATCCGAGCCAGATTTTATTGTAGCGACCCAGGATATGGCGGTACCGCTCGCTTATGGCCGAGCACGAGCACTGATGGAAAAGTACCGCCCGGCACACCAGCCCAACGCGAATTGGGAAAATCCGAACTTCATCGCGGATTGGAGCGATCCCGCAAGTCGGCCATAGCGGGGCGGTTCTTTTGTCCGTTTCCGCGAACTAGGCACAAAAGCATATATTCAGAGCAGTACAACCAGATGATCTTTCCGAATATTCCGATGACATTCGTCAGTCGCCGCTCAGTGCGTTCGGCAGCGCTACGGCTAAGCGCCGTAGTTGAGACGAACCCATTTCTGATGCTGATTAAACCGGCAATCTACGGTTCCGTCTCTGAAGAACGGGTAAGATTGCCCTACTCCTTTCCGCTCCTGGGTAACAGCTCTAAGCCGTATTACTACGGGCGTTTTATCGAACGCGCAGAAGGGGCGGAGTTGGTCGGGCAGTTTACGGTCTGCTCTCTCAGTAAAATCCTCATAAGAATCTGGTTCGGCCTCGTCGTACTGGTGACGATACTGACGTCCACGATCTTATTTTCCGAGCTGATACGTCGCGGCATCTCCGGAGTCATCGATGATGATGCCTGGCTGGGCCCAACTGTATGTACGGCCTTTCTCGTCTTCGGCTTGTTTCTTGTCAGAGGGGGCTGGTGGTTGTCGCGCGGCGACATCGCCCGCATTTCGACAGTCATCGACGAGGCATTGGGGACCACTTCGCAGGAAATGACCCCTCCTGAGTAAACCTACCCCCGCCGCGCCCGATCCCCCGGCCCAGCCTTCCGCGCGCTCTTCTGCTGCATGAACGGCGTCGTCCCGCCCGGCTTGCGGCTGCTCGGCCGCGCGGAGGGCGCGCCCTTGCCCGTGCCCGGCGGCTGCCAGGCCGGCACCAGCTGGTGGGCGCCGGGGCCGATCAGGTCGGCGCGGCCCATGGCTTTCAAAGCATCGCGCAGCACGGGCCAGTTTTCCGGGTCGTGGTAGCGCAGGAACGCCTTGTGCAATCTCCGCTGCTTCAGCCCGCGGGCGGAGAACACCTGCTCGCCATCCTTGCGGCGGATCGGCCGGAGCGGGTTCTGCTCGGTATGGAACATGGTCGCGGACAGCGACATGGGCGAGGGCAGGAAGGTCTGGACCTGGTCGGCGCGGAACTTGTTGCGCTTCAGCCAGAGCGCCAGGTTCATCATGTCTTCGTCCGTCGTACCCGGATGGGCCGCGATGAAATACGGGATCAGATAGTACTGCTTGCCGGCTTCCTTGGCGTATTTGTCGAACAGTTCCTTGAACCGATCGTACGCACCCATGCCCGGCTTCATCATCTTGGACAGCGGCCCGCTCTCGGTATGCTCGGGCGCGATCTTCAGGTAGCCCCCGACATGGTGGGTGACCAGCTCCTTGATGTACTCGGGGCTCTTGACCGCCAGGTCGTAGCGCAGGCCGGACGCGACATGGATCTTCTTGATGCCCTTGATGGCGCGCGCCTTGCGATAGAGCTCGATCAGCGGCTGATGGTCGGTGTTGAGATTCTTGCAGATATCCGGATAGACGCAGGACGGCCGGCGGCACACCGCCTCGATCTTCGGGTCCTTGCAGGCGAGCCGATACATGTTCGCGGTCGGGCCGCCGATGTCGGAGATGACGCCGGTGAAGCCGTCGACCTTGTCGCGGATCTCCTCGATCTCGCGCAGGATCGATGTTTCCGAGCGGCTCTGGATGATACGGCCCTCATGCTCGGTGATCGAGCAGAAGGAGCAGCCGCCGAAGCAGCCGCGCATGATGTTGACCGAGAAGCGGATCATGTCCCAGGCCGGGATCTTGGCCTCACCGTATGACGGGTGCTGGGCGCGGGCATAGGGCAGGTCGTAGACCCCATCCATCTCCGGCGTCTGGAGCGGGATCGGCGGGGCGGTCAGCCACAGTTCCTTGTCGCCATGGCGCTGCACCAAGGGCCGCGCGTTCCCGGGATTGCTCTCCTGATGCAGGATGCGGCTGGCGTGGGCATAGAGGATCTTATCGTCCTTGACCTGTTCGAACGCCGGCAGGCGCACCACGGTCGCCGACGGATCCGGGCGGGCGCGGGCCAAGGCCGCCGCGTCGGGGGCGACCCGCTCGCCGTTCTCGTCCAGGTCCAGTTCATCGACGTCCGGCCCGGTCGGCGCCGGGGTCTTGCGCAGGCTTTCGGGCACGACCCAGGGGCCGCTGTCGGCGGTCAGTTCCGGCACGGCCTCATCGACCAGGTCCGGCGCCACCACGGTGAAGCCGTCCGGCACGCGGTCGAGGATGAAGGCGGTGCCGCGGATATCGTGGATCTCGCGCACCTTCTCGCCGGCGGCCACGCGATGGGCGATCTCTGAGATCGCGCGCTCGGCATTGCCATAGACCAGGATGTCGGCCTTGGCATCGACCAGGACCGAGCGGCGGACCTTCTCCGACCAATGATCGTACTGGGCGATGCGGCGCAGCGAGGCCTCGATGCCGCCCAGCACGATCGGCACGTCCTTATAGGCCTCGCGGCAGCGCTGGCTATAGACCAGCACGGCGCGGTCCGGCCGCTTGCCCATGGCGCCGTCGGGCGTATAGCTGTCGTTGTGGCGCAGGCGACGGTCGGACGTGTAGTGATTGACCATCGAATCCATGTTGCCGGCGGTGACGCCGAAGAACAGGTTCGGCCGGCCCAATTCCTTGAACGCGTCGGCGCTGGTCCAGTCGGGCTGGGCGATGATGCCGACGCGGAAGCCCTGGGCCTCCAACAGCCGGCCGATGATCGCCATGCCGAAGCTCGGATGGTCGATATAGGCGTCGCCGGTGACGATGATGACGTCGCAGCTGTCCCAGCCGAGCTTCACCATTTCGGCGCGGGTCATCGGCAGGAACGGCGCCGGTCCAAAGCGCTTCGCCCAGAACTTGGAATAGGTGAACAGGTTCTTGGCGTCGAGCATGGCTCCGCTCCGACCGGCTCCGGTCACATCGGCAAATCAGAATCCGCCACTAATAACGCTCGGGCGCCGGGGCGCAAGGGGTTGGAGGGCAGGGGCGCGCTGGATGCGGGGGTCCTCAAGCAGCGTGCGGACGGACCCGTTCAACGATCGACGGGCCCGTCTTGGCCGCCGCCAGCTTCAGATCGTACTGGTCCTGCAGGTTCAGCCAAAACTTGGCACTCGTACCGAAGAAGCGACCGAGGCGCAGAGCGGTGTCTGCGGTCACGGCCCGCTTGCCGGCGAGGATGGTGCTGATCCGATTGGCCGGCACGTCAAGGGCTCCCGCGAAGGCTGCGGCGGAAAGACCGAGCGCGTCCAACTCGTCGCGCAAGACCTCGCCAGGATGGGTCGGCGGCAGACCGTCGACAACGCCCTGATCAATGGTAATCGACAATTTCGACATCGGTCGGTCCTTCGCCGTCCCAGCGGAAGCAGATCCGCCACTGCATATTGATACGAATGCTGAATTGCCCCGCCCGATCACCGGACAGCATTTCCAATCTGTTCGACGGCAGGCCCGCCAAATCCTCGATCCGGGTTGCGGCCGTCAGGATCGCCACGCGCCGCCGGGCTTGATCGGCAAAGGATTCGAATTCCTTCACGCGGTCACCCGCGATGAAACGTTCGGTCCGTTTGTCGGCACAACGCTTGATCATGATGCAATATAGGGAACGGTACGCGATACGTCTAGCGTACAGGCCTTCAAGCTCGCTCCAGCATCGTGCGGAGCGTGCGCTCGACCAGGCCCGCGAGCGGGTCCGGATCGGTCTCGGCCAACAGACCGTCGATCACCAGCAGGGCCAGGCCATGGATCAGCGACCAGCAGCCGACCGCCAGTTCGGGGCTGCACCGGTCCGGCGCCTCGATGGCGAGCCGGTGCAGCAGCACCTGCCGGACCGCCTCGGATGCGGCACAGATCGCCCCGCCGGCGCGCGGCCTGGCGGGCCCGAACATCAGGCGGAACAGCACGGGATGGTCGGCGGCATAGCGCACATAGGCGAGACCCAGGGCCAGCAGGCCGCGACCGGCGGGCGCGGCCGCGTCGGCTGCCGAGACAACCTGATGCAGACCCTCGATCCCGCGCAAGGCTACGGCGGTCAGCAGGGCGTCCTTGTCCGGATAATGCCGATAGGGGGCCATGGGCGACACGCCGGCGTGCCGGGCGACGGCGCGCAGCGATGGCTCCTCGCCCCGGGCCAGCAGCGCCAGCGTCGCATCGAGCAGGCTCTGGCGCAGATCGCCGTGGTGATAGGGGGGCTTTTCGGTCTGGCTCACGTTCCAGTCCTCCCACAACAGAATTCGGCGGTCAATGTTGACAATGCATACATAATGCTTATGTTGTCATCGTAAACATTAACCGGAGCCCCCAGATGACCGCCTTGCTGTTCACGCCGCTCGACCTGCCGAACGGCGCTCGCCTGCCCAACCGGATCGCCAAGGCCGCGACCGAGGAAAATCTGGCGGGTCCGGCCCAGGTGCCCGACGATCGGCTGGTGACACTCTATCGTCGCTGGTCGGCCGGCGGGGCGGGTCTGCTGATCAGCGGCAACGTCATGGTCGACGGGCGGGCGCTGACCGGCCCGGCCGGTATCGTGCTGGAGGCCGATACGGACCTGGCGCCGTTCCGGCGCTGGGCCGAGGCGGCCAAGTCCGGCGGCGCCCAGGTCTGGATGCAGATCAGTCACCCCGGCCGTCAGGTCCAGGCGGCCCAGGGCGGCCTCACCTGGTCGCCGTCGGACGTGGCGCTGGATCTCGGCAAACATTCCAAGCTGTTCGCGCGGCCGACGCCGATGAGCGCCGACGACATCGCCCGGACCATCGCCCGCTTTGCCGCGACGGCGCGCCAAGCCGAGGCCGCCGGCTTCGACGGTGTCGAGATTCACGGCGCCCATGGCTATCTCCTGTCGCAATTCCTGTCGCCGCTGACCAACCGCCGAACCGACCAATGGGGCGGGTCGATCGAGAACCGGGCGCGGCTGCTGACCCAGGTGGTGAAGGCGGTCCGCGCCGCGGTTCGGCCGGGGTTCACGGTCGCGGTCAAGCTGAACTCGGCCGATTTCCAGCGCGGCGGCTTCGACCAGGCCGACGCGGTCCAGGTGATCGGGATGCTGAACGACTTGCCCGTCGATCTGATCGAACTGTCCGGCGGCAGCTACGAAAGCCCGGCGATGCAGGGCCGCACCGCCGATGGGCGCACGCTGGCGCGCGAGGCCTATTTCCTGGAATTCGCGGTCGAGCTGCAGCGGGCGGCCCGCATGCCGGTCATGGTCACCGGCGGTATCCGTAGCCGCGCCACCGCCGAAAGGGTGATCGCGAGCGGCATGGCGGTCGCAGGTATGGCAACCAGCTTGGCGCTGGCGCCGGATCTGCCCCGGCAGTGGCGCACGGATGAGCGACCCGCACCGGCGCTGCCGATGCTGAAATCGAAGAACAAGGTGATGGTTTCGCTCGCCGGGCAAGCGGTCGTGCTGCGACAGTTGCGCCGGTTGGCCAGGGGCATGGCACCCAAGCTATCCGTGTCGCCGTTGGTCTCGCTGCTGATCAATCAGTATCTAAGCAAGCAGGCAGGCAAGCGCTATCAGCTGTGGCTGGCGGGGCGGTATCCCGGGTTGGGATAAAGCACGCCGGGCGTTCCGGGTGCTCTATGCGATCTCGATCACCTTGCCATCCTCGGCCGCATCGATGCCCAGTTCCGCGACCCGGCCCAGCATCTCCGGCGACATGTGGGTGACGATGACCCGCTTGGCGCCGATCTCGGGCAGGTGGGCCTGCAGCGTCGCGTAATCCAGGTGGAAGCGGACCTGGCGATCGTAGAAATAGGCTTCCGCGATCAGCAGGTCGGCGTTCTTCCCGGCATCGATCAGGGCCGGCACCCATTCGGTATCGCCGGTATAGGCGATCACCTTGCCGTCGACGCCCAGGCGGAGCGCCAGCGACGGTGCGCCGCTCGGGTGCAGCACCTCGAAGCCGGTCACGGTCAGATCCTCCACGGCCGTGGCCGTCCCGGGTTCCAGCTCGACCACCGACACCGTGAACTTGCGCGCGGCCTTGGTCGAGCCGGCGAACATCGCCTCCATCAGCGTCTCGAGCCTTGCCGCGAGGCCCGGCGGACCGACCAGGGTCAAGGGCTGGGTGCGGCGGCTGACCAACTGCCCGTCGAGGATGAAGAACGGCAGCCCGCCGAAATGATCGCCATGGAGATGGCTGATCAGGATGGTCGCGATCCGGTTCGGATCGAGGCCGGCGCGCCGGATGCCGATCATCGCCGAGGCGCCGCAATCGATCAGCAGGCTCGCCTCGCCGCGCGCCAGATGGAAGCAGGTATGCAGCCGGCCGCCGCTGCCGAACGCGTCGCCTGTGCCGAGGAACGTCAACCGCATCAGGCTCTTTCTCCGTCCATCAGGGCCGCCAGCGGCTCGTAGAAACCCGCCGGCAGACCGGCCTGGTCGCGGGCCTCGGTATTGAACGGCCGCTTCAGCGCGCCCTTGAAATAGCGGCGCACCAGATCCTGCCAGGTCGGCTCCGGCTCCAGTCCGCGCGTGGCGCAGACCGCGTCGAACCAGCGGCGGCCGATCGCGACATGGCCGATCTCGTCGCGATAGATGATCCTGAGCGCGTCGGCGCTGGCAACATCGCCGAACCGGTCGAGGCCGGCGATCATCTGCGGCGTCACGTCCAGCCCGCGCGCCTCCAGCACCAAGGGCACGATGGCGAGGCGGGCCAGCAGATCATGGGCCGTGACCTCGGCCGCCTGCCACAAGCCGTCGTGGGCCGGCAGGTCGCCATAGGCGGCGTCGAGCGTCGCCAACCGGTCGGCCAGCAAGCCATGATGGGTCGCCTCCTCGTCGGCGACCTTGACCCAATCGTCCCAGAACGCGCGCGGCAGGGCCGGGTCGGCGAAACGCGCGATCAGGTCCCAGACCAGATCCAGTGCGTTCAGCTCGATATGGGCCAGCGCATGCAGCAGCGCGATCCGCGCCGGCAGCCCGCCGCCGGAGCGGCGTTTCGGCATGTCGCGGGGCAGACGCAGCTCCGGCGTCACCGGACGGGCCGGCCGGGTTGGCGGCATGGGGCCTGTGCCCAGCTCGATCCGCCCGGCGCGCCAGTCGGCGGCCAGCAGGTGGGTCAGGCGGATCTTCTCGGCCGGGGCGGCGGTCGCCAGGATTTCGACCGCGCCCAGGGCCAGGCTCGCTGCCATGGGGGTCAGAGCGCCTGTGCCGCCTTCAGCACGGCGTCCACATGGCCGTCGACCTTGACCTTGTGCCAGATGCCCTGCAGCACGCCCTCGCCGTCGATCAGGAAGGTCGCGCGGTCGATGCCCATGTATTTCTTGCCATAGAGGCTCTTCTCGACCCAGCACTCATAGGCCTCGGTCACGGTGCCGTCGACGTCGGCCGCGAGCGTGAACGGCAGCTCGTACTTGGCCTTGAACTTGTCATGCTTGCCGACCGTGTCCTTGGAGACGCCGATCACGACCGCGCCCGCCCCGGAGAAATCCGGCAGCGCATCGCGGAAGCCGCAGGCCTCCTTGGTGCAGCCCGGCGTGTCGTCCTTCGGGTAGAAATAGAGGATGACCTTCTTGCCCTTGAGGGCGGCGAGGCTGACCGTGCCGGCGCCATCCGTGGCCATGGTGAAGTCCGGGGCCTTGTCGCCGATGCTGAGGCTCATGGTATCTTCGTCTCCGTCGGTTGATGATCGGGTCTGGCCTGCCGGAGGGCCGCGGCCGGGCGGGCGACCAGCCGTTCATATAGGGCCAATCCGCGCGCTGCCATCTCGTCCAGGCGCTTTTGCGCCTTTTCGGGATCCTTGGTGCCGGTGGCCCGCATCAGCGTCCGGGCGAGCAGGCCAGCGCCGGCGCCGCTTTCCTTGCCCATGGCGACGCGCAGCACGCCCTGGATCTGGTGCCAGAAATGCAGGCCGTCGATCAGCTCCGCCCCCACTTCCGGGTCGAGCCGATGGGCCGCCACCAGCTTGCGGAAGGCGACGGCGGTCGGCGGTACCAACACGCTCGCATCCTCGGGACCGACGCGCAGCTGCAGATATTGCGCGACGAACTCCAGATCGACCAACCCGCCGCGCCGATGCTTGGCATCCCAGGCTGCGGGCTTCGGATGGGCCTTGTCGATGCGGATGCGCATGTCATCGACATCCAGCAGCAGCCGCTCCGGATCGCGCGGCTTGGTCAGGATGCTCTTCACCGCCGCTTCGACCTCTCGGCCAAAGCCCAGGTCGCCGGCAACGACCCGGGCGCGGGTCAGCGCCATGCGCTCCCAGGTCCAGGCCTGCTCCTCATGATACTTCAGGAACCCGTCGAGGCTGGAGGCGATCGGCCCGGCATTGCCGGACGGCCGGAGCCGCATGTCGACCTCGTAGAGATTGCCCTCGCCGGTCGGCGCCTGCAGCGCGTTGATCAGGCGCTGGCCCAGGCGCGCGTAATAGGTCGTATAGGGGAGCGGCTTGGCACCGTCCGACGCGTCCACATCCTCGGGCACGGCATAGAGGAAGATCAGATCCAGATCCGAGAGCTGGTTCAGCTCCGAACTGCCGAGCTTGCCCAGGCCCAGCACCAGGAAGCGTCCGCCGGGAACTTGGCCGTGCTGGCGGGCGAACTCCTCCTCGACCCGGGGCAGCAGGGTCGAGATCACGATGTCGGCCACGGCCGAGAAATGCCGGCCGGAGCGGGCGCCCTCGATCCGGCCTTGCAGCAGCTGCACACCGATCTGGAACTTGCGGTCGTTGGCCCAGCGCCGGGTCAGATCCAGCACGTCCTCATAGTCGCGCGCCCGGGCGAGCGACAGGCCGAGATCGCGGGCGAGCGCCCGGCGCAGGCCGCGCTCGTCGTTCGGCAGCGGGACGAAGAAGGCGCCGCTGATGACGCCGTCGAGCAGCAGCGGCCGGCGGGCCAGCTGGATCGCCAGTTGCGGCGACTCGCCCATGATCTCGGCGACCAGCTGCAGCAGGTCCGGGTGATGCTGGAACAGCGAGAACAGCTGCACGCCGGCGGGCAGGTGGCTCAAGAACTCGTCGAAGCGGGTGAAGGCGAAATCCGGGTCGGCGGTCTTGCCCAGCACGCGCAGCAGGGCCGGTGTCAGCTCGGTCAGCAGCTCACGGGCGCGGCTGCTGCGGGTGGCGCGGATGCGGCCATGGTGCCAGCCGCGGATCGCTTCCGCGACCGGCTCGGGCACCTTGAAGCCCATGGTCTTCAGCGTCGCCAGCGTGTCCGGGTCGACCTCCTTGCCGGTGAAAACCAGATTGCCGGTGCCGGCGAGCGTCGGGGCACCCCGGAACAGCTCGGCGAAATGCCGGCGCACGATCGACAGCTCCTCGCCGAGGTCGGCCGCGAACGGCCTGGCGTCCGGAAAGCCCAGGAAAACGGCCAGGCGATCCAGCGCCTTGGGATCGGTCGGCAGGCTGTGGGTCTGAGCGTCCTCGATCATCTGCAGCCGATGTTCGACCCGGCGCAGCACCTGATAGGCGTGGGCCAGATCGTCCGCGATCGGATCGGCGAGCCGCCCGGCCGCGACCAGTCCCTCCAGCGTCTCGATCGTGCCGGGGCTGCGGAGCGCCGGCTCGCGGCCGCCCCAGATCAATTGCTGGGTCTGGGCGAAGAACTCGATCTCGCGGATGCCGCCATGGCCCAGCTTGATGTTATGGCCGGCCAGACCTTCGGCTGGCGCGCCATGGCGGGCGTCGATCTGGCGCTTGATCGAATGGATGTCGCGGATCGCCGCGAAATCCAGGTGTTTGCGCCAGATGAACGGCCCCAGCATTTTGAGGAAGGCTTGGCCGGCAGCGATGTCGCCCGCGACCGGGCGCGCCTTGATCATGGCGGCGCGTTCCCAATTCTGGCCAAGGCTGCCGTAATAGGCCTCGGCGGCGGCGACCGAAACCGCCGGCGGGGTTGAGGCGGGATCGGGGCGCAGGCGCAGGTCGGTGCGGAACACATAGCCGTCGGTGGTGCGCTCCTCCAGGAGCTTGACCAGGTCGCGGGCGAGCCTGGCCATCAGGCTCTGGATGTCGTCGCGGCCGCGATATTCCATGCGCTCGGCATCGAACAGGATGATCAGATCGATGTCGGAGGAGTAGTTGAGCTCGTGCGCGCCGAGCTTGCCCATGCCCAGTACGATCACCCCGCTGTCGCGTTCCGGATCGTCCGGGTGGGGCAGTGCCAACTGGCCCTGCTTCTGCGCGCCGACCAGCAGATGCCGCCAGGCCGCCTTCAACGCCGCATCGGCGAGCGCGCTCAGGGCGCCGGTGATGCGTTCCAAGGGCCAGATCTCGGCGATGTCGGCCATCGCGATCATCAGGGCCGCCCGGCGCTTGGCGATGCGCAGCCGCGCCATGATGTCGCTGCGCGGCTCGTGGCCGGTGATGGTCGCGATCTCGGCGAGTGTCGCTTCCAGCCCGGGCGCCACGCCCTCGGTCATGACCGACAGCACCGTCGCCGGCTCACGGAGCGCCAGGCGCGTCAGATAGGGCGAGTTGCCGAAGATCGCGTCGAGCCAGGTATGGGCGACCGTATCCGCCGCAATCGCAACCATACCGCGGCCCAGCGCCGAGTCGCCGACTTCGATCGCCCGCGTCACCCAGCGCTCCCACTCGGTCGCGGTCTGGGCGGTATCGGCCGCCTCGGGCAGGCGCGCAATCTGCACCTGCTCGGCAAGCTTGAAAGTCTCGGACATCCCACATCCTCGGTTCCGCGGACCCCTGACGTAGCGCCCGCCGCGTCGCTTCGCAAGCCGGCCCCGCCGACGCAGCTCTTGCGCCGGCCGCGCTGGCAGGGCACGACTAGACATGATGAACGACGAGGCAGAGACGAAATCGGCCGAGGACTCGGCCGACTCGGCCGAGGCGGCATCGCCGCGCCTGCGTCGCAGGCGCCGGCGCAAGCGTCGCGCGTTCTGGGTGCATCCGCTGCTGTGGCTGGTCGAGATCGTCGGCGGCCTGGTGGCTCTCGCCCTGCTCTGCGTCGGCCTGCTCGCGCTCCGGCTGGAATGGGGCCCGCTGGAGCTGGGCTTTCTCAAGCCCGAACTGGTTGCCTGGCTCAACACGCGGTCCGATCCGCTGGCGGTCGAGATCGATCGTGCCTCGCTCGACTGGAGCGCCGGCCGCTCGACCGCGGAGCTGGTCGCCTCCGGCGTCCATGTCACCGACCCGTCGGGCATCTCGATCGCGACCCTACCCAAGCTCTCGGTCACCATCGCCTTGCGCGGTCTCCTGACCGGCCGGGTCGAGCCGACCCAGATCGCCCTATTCAAGCCCGAATTGAAGATCCTGCGCACGGCGCAGGGGGCGGTCGGCATCGATCTCGGCCCCGGTATCAGCTCGGAAACCGTGGCACCGTCGGCAGCACCGCCGCCGGAATCGCTCGTCACCCTGCTGCATGATTTCGCCGGCAAGCCCAAGCTCAGCGATCCGCTGCATCTCTTGAACCAGCTGTCGATCGTCGACGCCACGGTCACGGTCGACGATCGGGCCAGCGATGTCGTCTGGCACCTGACCGATGGCGAGCTGGACCTGGCGCGCACGGACAATGGCCTCAGCGGCGACATGTCGGCCGGCCTCGGCATCGGCCAGGGTACCAGCCACGCTTCCGGTCGGGTTCGTTACGATGCCGGAACGGATGAGGCGCGCGTCAGCCTGTCGCTCCAAGGCATGGACCCGGCGAAATGGGCCTCGGCATTGCCGCCGGAGCTGTCGTCGGCGTCGGAAGTGCGCCTGTCGCTGTCGGGCTCGCTCGACGGCAGCGCGCATCTGCTGCCGCTCCGGTTGGGCGACGTGCATTTCCGCCTCGACGGCGGCAGCGGGCAGATCGTCGATCCGCAATTGGCCGGCGGCCAGCTGGCGATCAAGTCGCTCAGCATCGATGCCAACTATGATCCGGCCGCCCATCGGCTCAGTCTCGGCACGCTCCATGTCGATCTGGACGGGCCGGTGGTCGATGCCCATGCGACGCTCGACGGCGTCGAGCCGGCGCTGCTGGCGCCGTCGGCGGACGCCTTGCCGCTGAACGGCGGCCTCACCATCACCGGCATGAGCATGGACCGGCTCGCCCATACCTGGCCCCAGGGGCTGGCCGAGGGCGCGCGCGAATGGATCGTCGCCAACCTGTCGGTCGGCAAGGTCGATCGCCTCGACCTGACCGCGGCCGCCGATGTCGAGCGGTTCCCGCTGCAACTGACCCATCTGGCCTTCAAGGGGCGGATGGGGCTGAGCGGCTTCACTGTCGATTATCTGCATGGGCTGCCGAAGCTGCAGGACGTCGATGCCCAGGTCGACTTCGATCAGGATGCCATGAATTTCGCGGTCTCCTCGGGCCAATTACTGGGGCTGCATGTGCCCCAGGGCTCGATCCGGATCGACCAGTTCGATGCCGACGTGCAGCGCATGGTGATGGATATCGGCATCCAGGGGCCGGTGCCCGACGTGCTGACCGTGCTCGACTACAAGCCGCTGGGCTATGCCAAGAAGATCGGGCTGGAGCCGGCGCGCACCACCGGCACGGCCGATGGCACGCTGCATCTGGGCTTTGTGTTGAAGCGCGAGCTGAGCTTCGATGAGATCGACTATGCCGCCAAGGCGGAGTTGGCCGGCCTCGGCGTAAAAAGGGCCGTGTTCGACCGCGACGTCACTGATGGACGCTTCTCGCTGACGCTCGACCGATCGGCCCTGACGCTTGAAGGCACCGGCAAGCTCGACGGCGTTGCGACCGACGCGCGCTGGGTCGAGCGGCTGGGCGGCAAGCTACCGGCACGCACCCAGGTCAATGCCCGGGCAATCATCGATGATCGGGCGCGCCAGCGCTTCGGCATCGACCCGATTCCGGATATCCTGCATGGGCCGGCTGGTGTCGATGTGACCTATCAGGTCTTCGACGACCACCGCAGCCGGGTTCAGGCAGTCCTCGACCTGTCGCCCTCGCGGCTGACGCTCGGTCCGGTCGACTGGACCAAGCAGCCGGGCGTCACCGGCCATGCGACCGTCGGGTTCGACATGATCGACGGCACGATCGGGTTGCTGGATACGCTCAAGGTCCAGGCCGGCGACCTGGATCTCGACGCGACCATGAGATTCGACGGCGGCAATATCAAACGCATGGATCTGGCCCGTCTGAAGCTGGGCGGTACCAACGCCGTGGGCTCGGTCGAGCGGCAGCCGAGCGGCACCTGGGTCATCCGCGGCACCGGACCGGCGATCGATGTCGGGCCGTTGTTGAAGAAGCTGGGCGAGGCCAGCCCGGACGACACGGACAAGGACGACGGGCCGACGCTCGATATCCAGGCGACCACCGACCAACTGATCCTGGGGCCGGACCGGGCAATGCGGCAGGTCGTGTTCGACGGCCTGATCGGGCGCAACCGGCTCGAATACGGCAAGCTCGACGGGCAATTGGGCGCCAAGGGCACTGCGGGCTTCCATCTCGACCGGATCGAGGCGGGCGGCAATTTCGCGCTGGAGACCGACGATTTCGGCGCGCTCCTGAAGGTGTTCGACGTGTCAGACAATCTGGTCGGTGGCAAGTTCTCGGCAACCGGCACGGCCATCGCCGACAATGACGCCAGGCGCTATGTCGGCAAGGCCGAGGCCACCGACTACCGGATCATCCGGGCACCGTTCATGGCGCGCATGCTGTCGATCGCGTCTTTGACCTCGGTCGCGAGCCTGCTCACGGGCAGCGGCTTGCCGTTCGCGATCTTCAAAAGCGACTTCACCCTGGAAAACGGCCGGCTATCGCTGCGTAACGCCCATGCCTCGGGCGGTGCGCTCGGCATCAACGCCAACGGCTGGGTCGATCTGGACCATAACGTGCTGGATCTGAGCGGCACGCTGGTGCCGGCCTATACGCTGAACAGCATCCTCAACAACATTCCGATGCTGGGCGACCTCATTACCGGCGGCGAGGGCACGGGGCTGTTCGCGGCCAACTATCGCCTGTCGGGTTCGCTCGATGATCCGCAGATCAACATGAACCCGCTGAGCGCGCTGGCGCCGGGTTTCCTCAGGCAGATCTTCCTGTTCGATGCGCCTGCCGCGCCGACGCCGGACCCACGGACCGTGGCGCCCGAGGCGAAGCAGCCCTGAGCCTATTCCGATTCCAAGGAACCGAAATAGGCTCAGACGTTGTTGATCAGGCGCGAATTTTTGTCGTTCGGATGCAAGCATCCAAACGGAAAGCGCGTGTTGACGGGCCTTCAGCGCGCCGGCGGCGCATACATCAGGCCGCCGGTCGTCCACAGGTCATTGAGGCCACGATCGAGCTTGAGCGGGCTGCCCTTGCCAACGTTGCGCTCGAAGATCTCGCCGTAGTTGCCGACACTCTTGATGATGTTGTAGGCCCACTTCTCGTCGAGCCCGAGCGCCTTGCCATTGCCTTCGGTGACGCCCAGGAACCGCTTGATGTCCGGATCGTCGCTCTTCAGCATCGCGTCGACGTTCTTGGACGTAATGCCCTTTTCCTCGGCCTCGATCAGGGCGAACACGCTCCAACGAACGACGTCGTAGAATTGGTCGTCACCCTTGCGCACAGACGGTGCCATCGGCTCCTTCGAGATAATTTCAGGCAATATGACATAGTCGTCCGGGTGCGGTGCTTTCGCCGCGCGTGTGCCGGCAAGCCCAGAGGCGTCGGTCGTAAACGCGTCGCAACGGCCTGAGAAAAAGGCGTCTTCGACCTCGTCCCGATTCTCGATGACCACCGGCTTCATTTGCAGATTGTTCGCACGGGCGTAGTCGGCCAGATTGAGTTCCGTCGTCGTTCCGGGCTGCACGCAGACAGAGGCTCCCGACAGCTGCTTGGCACTCTTGATGCCCGACTTCTTGGTCACCATGAAACCCTGGCCGTCATAATAATCGACCGGCCCGAACAACAGCCCGAGCGAGGCTTCGCGGGTCAGCGACCAAGCCGAGTTGCGTGACAATACGTCGACTTCGCCTGACTGCAGCGCCGTGAACCGCGCTGCCGCCGACAGGGGCGTATATTTCACCTTGTCTGCCGACCCCAGGATCGCGGCCGATATAGCCCTGCAGACATCGACATCGAGCCCCGTATAGATCCCTTTGGTATCCGGCTGAGAAAAGCCCGCAACGCCTTGCGAAACGCCGCAGGCCAGCTCGCCCCGACCTCGGATCTTGTCCAACGTTTCGCCGGCGAAGGCACTGGAGGCAAAAACCACGCCCATCGCCGCGAGTGGCGCCATACAGTACATTTTCATTATTCCGACCCCTGATTAAGTTGCTTAATTTGTCTTCGTTTCGGGAATTTCTTAAATAATTGCGCCATCACTTGCATATTTTGGAGCACTAAAGTCCTTACAAAATGTCTTTGCAAAACTATATAATGATCTAGAGGTGTTCTGATATTGTTCAGGCTGCCTCTATATTACTAATTCTGCCGTCAGCGGAATGTCTAGTTTTTGCAAGATGTCCACGAATTCTTGAAATGGATATTTTTCGCTGGCGGTTGCCACGCATGAAGTCCGCCCGGTACCACGCGTCGTGTGAGGCGCAAGGGCCGAGATCACGTCTTCCGCCGGGTCCAAAAAGCGAAGCTCGGGAAACACCGCTTCCAGTGGCTGTTTCAGCCAAGGAAGATGGGTTGACGACAATGTGAAAACGTCGATGTCGCTGTTTTCGATCAGAATCGACGAAACGAAGGCGCGCGCGATCTCGATCGTGACGCGTGGTCTGCTGAGAAACGTCCCGGATTCGACCAGATCGACCAACGAGGATGCGTTGAATGTCGTGACTTTGGCGCCGGAAGTATTTTCCGCGTCCACGTACCGCTGCAGTTCATCGCTTTCGATCAGGGATTTCACGCCGAGAACACCCACCGACTTCGTTTTCGAGGTGGCGATCGCGCGTTTTATTGGTGGGTAGACGCCGAGAATAGCCCCACCCAGCTCGCCTTTAACCGCGTCGAGCACTGTGATCGTCGGCGCATTCGAAGCGACGAGCACGACCCCCGCGCCCATCGTCCGCAGCCGGACGATAGCCGAGGCGATGACCCGCTGGAGCGCTACCGCGCCTTTGGCTCCGTATGGGAAACTCGCCCTGTCGGCGAAATAGATGATGTCCTGATCGGGAAACCGTTCGCGCACCAATTGGACGATCGCGTAGCTGCCGATCCCGGCATCAAAAATTCCGACCGGGCGATGCAAGCGGTTGCCTGGAGAGGTCATGAGAAACCCACAAATAAGCAGCGAATACGCAACATCCTTACGTTCTCGCTGGTATGGTCGGAAGCTCCAGACTCCGCACAATTGATTGGGCCAATTATGCGCCGCACACGCGTCAGTCAGACTTTGGGATTGCCTCTTGCGCCGCGGCCGACGGGGGAAACCAAGCAAGCGTGGATTTATCGCTGCATCCGGGACGCGATCCTATCTGGGGCGTTGCAACGGGGCGATCGGCTTCCTGCATCGAGAGATCTTGCGGCGAATTGGGGGATCTCGCGTGGGATCGTCGAACTCGCGTTCGAACAACTGGTCCTTGAGGGCTATGCCGAGAGCCGTATCGGTTGGGGCACCGTGGTCACTGTGGAACTCGGCGTCGCATCGCCGGTCAATAACCAAAGACATCGTCTTGGATCGCTCGCCGAACACAGGCCAGCCGCGCAAGCCCCTGTTGAGGCTGCACCGAAAAGCGCGCGACTGGTCGATACGTCACTGTTCGCCGTTCAGGTCTGGAGGCGGCATCTCAACAGAGCAATGAAAGCCCTGACGCCGGCTCTCCTTGCCGAGAACGACCCAAAGGGCTACGGGCCTTTGAGAGAAAGCATTGCGCGATATCTGAGAATCACCCGGGGGATCCAGTGCGAGACGTCGCAGATCGTCGTAACGACAGGCATTCGTCATGCCATTGATCTCGTTTCGAGAACGCTCATTGGAAACGAAACGGCCTATTATGTCGAAGACCCCGGGTACAAGGGCCTTACCCCGCTTCTTCGTGCGGTCGAGGACAGGATTGTCTACATCCCGACAGACGAAGAAGGTTTTTCGGTCAGCGATGCCGAGCCCTACGGTCGACCGGGTGTGGTCTATGTAACGCCGGCGCATCAAGCGCCGCTCGGCGTGACGATGTCGATCGATCGAAGGTCGCAATTATTGTCATGGGCCGCGGCGCGCGACATTTGGATTGTCGAGGACGATTATGACAGCGAATTCAGCTACGGGCTCTCGCCGCTGCCGGCACTCAAGGCGATCGATCGGGAGGATCGCGTCATCCATTGCGGCAGCTTCAACAAGTCGTTATTTCCGTCCTTGCGCATCGGCTACATGGTCGTTCCCGACGCGATTCGCGGTCGCGTGATCGAAGTCCGCTCTGCGGCGGGCCGGTCGAACAGTATCGTCGAGCAAGTAGCCCTCGCCAGCTACATCAACGATGGAGATTTCGCCCGCCATTTGCGCTCGTCGAGGGATGAGTACATGAGGCGGCGGGACAGGCTTCTGGCCGAACTTCGTCACGCTCTCGGCGAGAAATTGAGGATTTCAGGCGAGCACGCAGGTTTCCATTTTATCCTGTGGCTTCCGGCAGAGAGCGACGAAGGCCACCTCGTAGACTGTCTGCGGCGCGACGGCGTGTACGTCGAAGGCCTCAACGAATTCGCGAGAGGGCGTCGCTGTCCGCCGGCGCTCGTGGTTGGGTATGCAAGCCTGCGCTATGACAGGATATCTGATACGGCCCGATGCATTGCGAATGCCTTGTTGGTGTCGTGGGCATGAATGACGCTGGACCCTAGCGTCTGACGCCCGTCAGCGACGCCAGCGACAGGTCCGTTCCCGTCACGTCCGCGCCGATCATGTTGGCGCCGTCGAAGCGGGCGCCCCCGACCTTGCAGTTGGTCAGGCGCACGCCCAGCATGTTGGCAGGCCATTTGCGGCCGGTCGGCTTGCGTTCGTGATTGAGGATGTCGGCCTCGGTGAAATCGGTCTCCGACAGGTCGGAGCCGTCGAGAATCGCGTTCTTCAGGCAGGTGCCGCGCATCTGGGCGCGCCTCAGATCGCAATTGATCAGGTGCGCATCGGTGAAGTCGCACAGGAGGAAATTGCCGCCGCGCATGCTGACCCCGTCGAGGTTGGCGCCCTTGAACACGGCGGCCGACAGGTCGAGGTTGCTCAAGACGAAGCCGCGCAGATCCTGGTCGGTGAAATTGGCCTGGGCGCCCTTGGCACCGAAGGTCTGGGCCCAGGTGCAATGGCGCGCGATCGCGAGGCGCAGGTCCGGGTCCAGCCGTTTGCGCGGACCGTCCTCGGGATTGAGACCCATCGAATGCTCGGTGTTGGCGTCGGCAAGCAGGCAATTGGTCATGTCGGCCGCGGTCAGCACGGCGGCGCGCAGGTCGGCACCGGTCAGATTGGCATCGGTCAGGTCGGCGCCGGTCAGGTCCACGCCGCGCAGATTGGCACCCGACAGGTCGACGCCGCGCAGCACGGCACCGGCCAGGAGCGCGCCCTTGAAGGCGGCACCGCCGCCGCTGGCCCCGGTCAGGTCGGCGTTGCTGAGATCGGCGCCGGTGCGGCGGCCCAACTGGTCGGTCATGGCGCGCTCGCCCGGCCGCGCGTCGAACAGCACGCCGCCGGTGAGATCCGCTCCGGTGAAATCGGCCTCGGCCAGCATGGCGTTCTTGAAATTGGCGCCGCGCAGATCGGCCTTGCGGAAATTCGCCCGGAACAGCGTGGCGCTGTCGAAGCTGGAAGCGAACAGGTCGGCGCCTTCGAAATCGCCGCTGCTGATGTCGGCATAGTCGAACCGGGCGCCGGGCAGGCGGGCGCGGGTCAGCGTACAGCCGGTGAAACGCACGCCGGCGAAATCGGCCCAGGGCTTATCGAGCCGGGTACCGCCGCGGCCGCGCAACCAAAGCGTATGCGCCTTCAGAGCCTCGAGTAGATCCTGGGACATGAACCGTCGACGACCCAATCAATATTCTGTTCCGGCCGCGTGTCCGCCGAATCTTAGAGCCCCGGGCACGCGTCGAACCCCGCGGTATCTCCATGCGCGGGGCGAGTTTGTATCGAACATCCTTCAAAATTTATGAATGACCCGATGGGTAGCCGATAAAAGGCTACCCATCGGCCATTTTCACACCGGAACGATCAGCGCGTGCCGTTTCTTGCCGGCGGTCAGCTTGATGACGCCCTCGGCGTTGAGGTCGCCGGCGCCCGCATTCTGGCGCTCGTCGGTCACCGCCGCGTCGTTCATGCGGGCGCCATTGCCCTTGATCAGGCGACGGGCCTCGCCGTTGGACGCGGCAAGGCCGGCGCGCACGAACAGCTCGATGAGGCCGATCCCGGTGTCGAGATCCGCCCGGGCGATTTCGATCCGGGCCAGCGCTTCGCCGGTCGCGCCCTCTTCGAACACGCGACGCGCGGTCTCGGCCATTTCGTCGGCAATGGCGCGGCCATGGGCCAGCGCCGTCACCTCGGTCGCCAACACCTTCTTGGCCTCGTTGATGCCGGCGCCCTCGATCGCCTCCAGGCGCGCGACCTCGTCCAGGGGCAGGTCGGTGAACAGCCGCAGGAACCGGCCGACATCGCCGTCCTCGGCATTGCGCCAGTACTGCCAGAACTCGAACGGCGCCAGCTTGTCGGCGTTGAGCCAGACCGCACCGGACGCGGTCTTGCCCATCTTGGCGCCCGACGACGTGGTCAGGAGCGGCGAGGTGAAGCCGTAGAGCTCCAGCCCGGCCGCGCGCCGGCCGAGCTCGACGCCGTTGACGATGTTGCCCCACTGGTCCGAGCCGCCGAACTGCACGCTGCAGCCGACCCGCCGGCCCAGCTCCAGGAAGTCGTAGGCCTGCAGGATCATGTAGTTGAATTCGAGGAACGACAGCGGCTGCTCGCGGTCGAGGCGAAGCTTCACGCTGTCGAAGCCCAGCATGCGGTTGACCGAGAAATGCCGGCCATAGTCGCGCAGGAACGGGATGTATTGCAGCCCGTCGAGCCAGTCGTTGTTGTTCAGCATGATCGCGTCGGTCGGGCCGTCGCCGAACGTCAGGTACTGGCTGAACACCGTGCGGATGCCGGCCATGTTGCTGGCGATCTTCTCGTCGGTCAGCAGCGACCGCGCCTCGTCCTTGCCGGACGGGTCGCCGATGCGCGTGGTGCCGCCGCCCATCAGCACGATCGGCTTGTGGCCGGACTGCTGCAGGCGGCGCAACGTCATGATCTGCACCAGATTGCCGACATGCAGGCTGTCCGCCGTGCAGTCGAAGCCGATATAACCGGTCACGATCTTCTCAGCGGCCGCCTTGTCCAGTGCCTCGAAATCGGTGCACTGGTGGAAGTGGCCGCGTTCGACCAGGGTCTTGAGGAGCAGTGACTTGGGTTCGGTCATGATCGTCCGGTTGATGAAGGCGCCGGCCGGGTGCCGGGCCGGGCAGACCTTTCCAGGTCTGCCCATATTGTTGATTTGCGGCAGCCTTGCGAGGCTGCCGTGGGGGTTTAGCACGGGGGCTCTGGCTTTCGGAAGGGTGGGGGTTGCATGCGCGTAATCGGTTTGATGAGCGGCACGTCCCTGGACGGCATCGATGCCGCCTTGATCGAGACCGACGGCGTCGACCAGGTTCGGACCGGCCCGTCGCTGACCCAGCCCTATCCGGCCGATTTCCGCGATGCCTTGCGCGGCATCCTGGGCGCGCTCGAACCCGGTGAACGGGTCCGCGCCGTCGAGCGCCGGCTGACCGAACTGCATGCCGAGGCGGTGGCCGAACTGCGCCGCCATCATGGCCTGGCAGAGATCGATCTGATCGGCTTTCACGGCCATACCATCATGCATCGCCCGCACGAACACCGGACCTGGCAGATCGGCGACGGCGCGCTGCTGGCGCGGCTCACGGGCGTGCCCGTCGTGTCCGATTTCCGCACGGCCGATGTCGCGGCCGGTGGCGAGGGCGCGCCGCTGGTCCCCGCCTATCACCGGGCATTGGTGGCGGCCCTGCCGAAGCCGCTCGCCATCCTCAATATCGGCGGCGTCGCCAACGTCACCTGGATCGGCGACGGCCAAGACGATCTGGTCGCGTTCGACACCGGTCCCGGCAACGCGCCGATCGACGATTGGATGCGCGCCAAGGCCGGCGTCGGCTATGACGACGGCGGCAAGACGGCGCTCGAGGGCCGGATCGACCGGGAATTCGTCGCGCGCTTCCTCGACCACGCCTTCTTCGCGCGGCGGCCGCCGAAGTCGCTCGATCGCGATGATTTCGCGCAATTCCGGCCGGATCATCTGAATGCGGCCGACGGGGCGGCGACGCTCGCCGCCTGCACGGTCGCCTCGGCGTTGGCGTCGCGGCGGCATCTGCCGGCAGCGCCCGGACGCTGGCTGATCACCGGCGGCGGCCGGCATAATCGCGCGCTGATGAACGGGCTCGCCGCCGGCTTCAACGTGCCGGTCGAGCCGGTCGACGTCATGGGCTGGGATGGCGATGCGCTCGAGGCGCAGGCCTTCGGCTATCTGGCGGTGCGCAGTTTGAAGGGGCTGCCGCTGAGTTTCCCAGGCACGACGTGCGTGCCGGCGCCGCAAACGGGCGGCCGGTTGGACCGGCCGCCGGTGTTTTGAGTTTTCGTAGGCCCCCAAGCGCCGGGCGCCCGCCTTCGCGGGCTTGGCTCGCGCCATCCGGCGCGGGGCCTCAATGGCCCTGCGATCTGACGCGATAGGCTCGCGTCAGATCTTCAACGCTTCGGCTGCTGGATCAGCGTCGCTTCCAGATGGGTGTCGAGATATTCCGAGACCGAGGCTTCCAGCTCTTCCATCTGGTCGTTGAAGAAATGGCCGGCGCCCTTGAGCGTGCGGAAATCGATCTTGATGTCGCGCTGGTGCGACAGCTTGTTGACCAGCTTCTGCACGGATTCGACCGGCACCATCTCGTCCTTGTCGCCGTGAATGATCAAGCCGGAGGACGGGCAGGGCGCGAGGAACGAGAAATCGAACATGCTGGCCGGTGGTGCGATCGAGATGAAGCTGTCGATCTCCGGACGGCGCATCAGCAGCTGCATGCCGATCCAGGCGCCGAAGGAGAAACCGCCGATCCAGCAGCCGGCCGCGTTCGGGTTGTAGGTCTGCAGCCAATCGAGCGCCGAGGCGGCATCCGACAGCTCGCCCTCGCCGCGATCAAAGCTGCCCTGGCTGCGGCCGACGCCGCGGAAATTGAAGCGCAAGGTGGAGAAGCCACGCTTGGTGAAGGCCCGGAACATCGCATAGACGATCTTGTTGTTCATCGTCCCGCCATGCTGGGGGTGCGGATGCAGCAACAGCGCGATCGGCGCGTTCGGTTCCTTGGAATGCTGGTAACGGCCCTCGATCCGCCCTTCCGGGCCGTTGATAATAACCTCAGGCATGCTGGCAAAATCCTCCGGCAGTCACGCCCACAATCCTCGAAAAGCTATAAAATCCTGCCTTGGTCGGACGCGGGCGCGGTGGGTTTAGCACGGCCTCGCATCGGAAGGGCTGCCAATCTTGATGGGGTCGGTCCGATAAACTATATGGAGTGACAGGGTAGGGACGCTGCCGCAAGCGCGAAGGTGTGCCGGCGGCGTATGGCTGCTGCGATCTTCTGCTCTTACGATCCTATCATGGCGGGATCCCATGTTTCTTGAAAACCTGCGTGACGA
>Ga0302311_10001356_pt1 | contig 29181 bp, 30 predicted proteins | sample III_Palsa_N1_3_FD_200449 | JGI IMG/M metagenome (GOLD analysis project Ga0302311, IMG submission 200449) | Peat permafrost microbial communities from Stordalen Mire near Abisko, Sweden - III_Palsa_N1_3 | ecosystem: Environmental > Terrestrial > Soil > Palsa > Peat permafrost | place: Sweden... | reverse complement strand
CTAAGCTTCCCGTCTCTTCGCCGCCAGATCCATCCATCTGTATGCCCCTTTGCATCAGTACAGTTCGATCAAACTGTACTCAACTGTCTCTGGAACCGCTGGCGTGTTGCAACCGATAAATGAGACAGGAGGTAATCATGGACGACAAGAGCAAAGGCTGGCTGAACGGATTTCTGGCGGTGCTGGTATTCAGCGGCTCGACGCCGGCCACCCGCGCCGGGGTGAGCGCATTCGACCCGTTCTTTCTGACCTCGGCCCGTGCCGCCATCGCCGGACTCCTGGCCGCCGCGCTGATGCTGGGGCTGCGCTCGCCGCTGCCGAAGCGGAGCGATCTGGCCAGCCTGGCCATCGTCGTCGCCGGCGTCGTGATCGGCTTTCCGCTGCTCTCGGGTCTGGCTATGCTGCACATCACCTCGGCGCGGGCTGTGGTGTTCCAGGGTCTTCTGCCGCTCGGCACCGCTTTGTTCGGCGTCCTGCGCGGCGGCGAGCGTCCGTCGCCGATCTTCTGGCTATTCGCCTTGGCGGGCGGAATGACCATCGGTGCCTTCGCGCTGGCGCGTGGCGCGGAGTCCTCGCTGACAGGCGATCTGTTGATCCTGGCCGCCGTGGTGATCTGCTCGCTCGGCTATGCTGAAGGCGGTGCCCTGTCCCGGCGCATGGGCGGACTGCGAGTGATCTGCTGGGCGCTTATCCTGTCCCTGCCCCTCTCGGCGCCGGCCGCGTTCCTGCTCCGGCCCGAAACCTTCGCCGGCCTGCCTGTTCAGGCCTGGGTGGGCCTCGGCTACGTGTCCCTGTTCAGCATGCTGATCGGCTTCATTCTCTGGTATCGTGGCTTAGCGCTGGGCGGAATCGCGGCGGTAGGCCAGATACAATTGCTGCAGCCCCTGTTCGGACTTTGCGTCTCCGCCCTGCTGCTGCGCGAGCCGGTTGGTTGGCCCATGATGGCGGCGACGGCCGGCGTGGTTCTCTGCGTCGCGGGCGCCCGGCGGTTCTCGGGTCCGGCGCCGGCACGCATCTTGCGTATGGATACAGGTCCGTCACCCTTGGGAGAGGAGTTGGAATGACCAGCAGCGAGGAAAATACCGTCACGCTGAAAAGGCGCGACCTGTTCCGCATGATCGGCGCGGTGGCCGGTGGATCGGCCATGTATCAGGCGATGACCGGTCTCGGCTTCGCCGCCGATTCGCAATATGCCGGGCCGGTCAAGCTGGAAGGCAGCCCAAAGGGCACCAAGGTGATCGTGCTCGGCGCCGGCTGGGCCGGACTGATTTCTGCCTTAGAATTGCGCAATGCCGGCTATAAAGTTGAGCTGATCGAGTACAACAACCGCGTCGGCGGCCGCGCCATGACCATCCGCGGCGGCGATGTCCTCACCGATGTGAGCGGGGAGGTGCAGAAATGCGGCTTCGATTCCGGGCTTTATCTCAATCCCGGCCCCTGGCGCATCCCCTATCACCATCGCGGCTATCTCGACTATGCCAAGCGGTTCGGCGTGCAGCTCGAACCCTTCATCATGGTCAATTACAACGCCTATGTGCATTCGAAGGATTATTTCGGCGGCAAGCCGCAACGCTTCCGCGAGGTCCAGGCCGATTTCCAGGGCCATGTCTCCGAGCTGCTGGCCAAGACCGTCCATCAGGACAAGCTCGACCAGAGCGTTTCCAAGGAAGATCAGGAGATGCTGCTCACAGCGCTCAAGGACTGGGGCGCGCTCGACAAGAATTATGCCTATACCGCGGGCATCACCAGCGCCGAGCGGCGCGGCTACGAGGTCAATAAGGGCGGCGGACTGATGCCGGACCCGGTCGGCGGCCAGCCGATCGCGCTGACCGATCTTTTGAAGTCCGACGTCTGGCGGGCGATGACCTTCGGCCAGACCCACCAGTGGCATTCCTCCATCTTCCAGCCGGTCGGCGGCATGGACCAGACGCCGAAAGCCATCGGCAAGGTACTGGCCGACATCACCACACTGGACGCCAAGGTCACGTCGATCCAGCAGGATGACAAGGGCGTCACCGTCACTTACGTCGATGCCAAAACCGGCAAGGACCCGCGCCAGGTCAAGGGCGACTGGTGCGTCTGCACCCTGCCCCTGCCGATCCTCAACCAGATCGAGGTCCAGGTCAGCCCGGCGATGAAGGAAGGCATCGGCGCCATCTCCTACGCCGCGGCGGTCAAGACCGGCCTGCAGTTCAAACGGCGCTTCTGGGAGGAGGACGACCATATCTATGGTGGCATCAGCTTCACGGATTTACCGATCAAGCAGATCGCCTATCCCAATTTCGGCTTTAACAAGCCGGGCAAGGGCGTGCTGCTGGGCACCTTCGCCTTCGGCAACGCCGCCTTCGAACTGGCTTCGCTATCCGCGGCGGACCGGGTGAAGGCCGCGGTCGAACAGGGCTCTCAGCTGCATCCGCAATATAAGAGCGAGTTCGAGAACGGCGTCTCATGGAGCTGGCATCGCGCGCCCTTCATCCAGGGCTGCGCCGCCGAATGGACCGCCGAGCAGCGGGCCAAGCACTATCGCAATCTCGCCGAGATCAACGGCCGGATCGTGCTGGCCGGCGACCATATGTCGCAGCTCTCGGGCTGGCAGGAAGGCGCGATCCTGTCGGCGCTCGACAGCATCTCCCGCCTGCATCACCGCGTCGTCGCCGCCTGAGGAGTCCGCCATGAAGATCAAGATCATCGCCGCGGGCGTCACCCTGCTGACCGCCCTCGCCGCCCTCGCCGGCGACGAGGCGCCCCTCCCGCCGCCTTCCAAACATGCCAGCCTGTTGGGCTCCCCCCGCTTCGCCGCCCAGGACGGGGAAAGCCTGTTCAAATCGGTCTGCGCCGCCTGCCATATGCCCAACGCCATGGGCGGCTCCGGCGCCGGCTTCTATCCGGCCCTGGCCAAGAACGACAAGCTCGCCGTTTCAGCCTATCCGGTGATGATGGTGATGAATGGAAAGGGCGGCATGCCGGCCTTCGGCGAGGACATGACCGACGCCCAGGTGGCGGCCGTTGTCACTTACGTGCGGACACATTTCGGGAATAGCTATACCGATGCGGTGTCGCTCGATGAAGTGAAGCAGGTGCGCGAAACGAAGTAATTGAATTTATCCACGGATGGACACAGATAAGGGATTAAAAAATCTGTGTGCATCTGTGGATTACTCCAATTACGGATTGGCCAAAGGCAGCTTCGCCACCTTGCCATCCGGCCCGGAAATCTCGAGCGCGTCGGCGGTGAAGGTGAATTCCGGCTTCGAGGCCGGCAGGATCCTTACCTTGTTCTTTTTGCTCGAATAGATGCCGATGGTGTAGGGCCGGTCAGCGCGGCCCGGCGGCTGGGTCAGGCTGAACACCAGGAACTGCGAATCCGGCGACCATTGCGCCTGGATCACGCCCTGGCCACTCTGGCCGTCGATCGAGGTGTAGTCGGCGATGGTCAGCAGATGGCCATCGGCGGAGAACAGCTCGATCTTGCTCTCGCCGCAGGCGGAGCGGCCCGAGCGCGTCACATGGGCCGAATAGGCGCCGTCGGCCGAGGCCACGTCGCCATTGCCGAAACAGCGCGGCGCGGCGGTTTGGGCGTCGGCGGCCGACCAGCAGCCGGCCAGCAGGAACAGGGCGGTCAGATGAATTCTCATAAGCTAAATCCTAGAAACTGATGCGTCCGGTCAGCATGTCCTTGTACATTACCCAGTCGCCGATCAGGCTGAAGACCGGATAAGAAAAGGTCGCCGGCCGATTTCTTTCGAAGGCGGCATGACCGAGCCAGGCGAAGCCGTAGCCCGCCAGCGGCATCCCCAGCAGCCACCAGGCGTTCCCGGTGACCAGCGCCGAGATCAGCGCACACAGTACCAGCGTCGAGCCGATGAAATGCATGCGCCGGCACAAGCGGTTGGCGTGCTCGGTCAGATAGTAGGGATAGAAATCGCCGAAGCGGCGGTAGCGTATTTCCGTCATGGCGGCTCCTTGCTCCCCGCCCCGATCTTCCCCGATGACAAGTCTCCCCGCAATACCCAGATAGATAAAAGACTTAGGAGAAGAGACCCCATGCCGTTCGTCCGTATCGACCTGATCGAAGGAAAGCCCGCCGAATACCGCAAGACCGTCGGCGAGGTGATCTATGACGCCATGCGCGCCACCATCGACGTGCCGGAGAATGACCGCTTTCAGGTCATCACCGAGCATAAGGCGGAGAATTTCATCTTCGACCCGACCTATCTCGGGGTCAGCCGCACCAAGGACTGCGTCTTCATCCAGATCACTCTCAACACGGGGCGCGCGGTCGAGAAGAAACGCGCCTTCTACAAGGCAATCGCCGATGGGCTGCATGAAAGATTGAAGTTGCGGCGCGAGGATGTCTTCATCAACCTCGTCGAGGTCGGGAAAGAGAATTGGTCGTTCGGGAATGGGTTGGCGCAATATTCGCCTGAGTAGACTGGCGCTGACGGCCGCTTTCTGCCTTTCGCTGCAGCAAGCGGCGGGACTCGGGTTCATTGGCGGCCAAGCCGCCTGGGCCAATCCCCGCCTCCATGTCGAGGCGATGGAATATCCCTGGAGCACGGTCGGGCGTCTCAACATGGCGGGCAAACGCTATTGCTCGGCCGTGCTGATCTCCGAGCGCCATATTCTGACCGCCGCCCATTGCCTGTGGAATCCGGTAACGCAGGATTTCTGGCCGGCCTCCTCGATCCATTTCATTCCCGGCTATCAGGGTGGCGAAGCGCCGCTTGCCACCCTCGCCCGCTCTTACGCGGTGGCGGACAGCTGGGCGCCCGGACGTCTCGAGGAGGATTGGGCGGTGATCGAACTGGAGGATCCGGTCGGGCAGACCGCCGGTTGGGTGCCGATGGGCAAGATCGAACCGGGCGCGCCGTTGGCGCAACTCGGCTATCGCGCCGAGAGCCCGCATGCGATGAGCCTCGATTACGGCTGCGCCATGCTGGCCGCCGATCAGCGTTTTCTGTGGAATGATTGCGAAGCGGCGCGCGGCGATTCGGGGGGACCGTTATTCGCGTTCCTGCCGGACGGGCCGCGCCTGATCGGCATCACGGTGGCGGCCGGTCATGCGCTGGGAAAGATCAGCACCGGTACGGTGGCTATTACGGGAATTCTCGATCAGAAACGCTATCCCAACGCCGCCAAGATCCTGGCCGGGCTCAACCGCGCCCAGGGACATCATCCGCCCAGCGGCGGGCCGGTGGCGGTGCGACCGGCGGCGACGGTGGCGGCGCTCGACAAGGGCCGCGGCACGCCGCCGACCCTTGCCAATCTCGCCAAGCTGCTCGGCGAAGCCAACTAACCGTTTATTGCTGCGGCGGGGCCTGCGGCGTGGCCGGGACCATGCGCCAGGGCTGGCTGCAATTCTGCACATAGGGGTAATAGCCGGCCGGATTGTCGCAGTAATAGTAGGTCGCGGGGGCCGCGGCCTGCTGCGGGGCGGCTTGCACCACCGGCTGCTGCTGAACCACCGTCACCGGCGGCTGGGCATAATAGGGATAATAGCCATAGGGGCCGTAATAATAGCCGGGACCCCAGGGGCCATAAGCCGCCGCTGCGCCAAGGGCGACGCCGGCGCCGAGACCCCATCCCCAGCCCCAACCACCACCGCCATGCCAGCCATAGCCGCGCGCATCAGCGGGAGACGAAATCAACACCGCACTGGCGGCGACGGACGCGAGCACGAGGCCGCGGACGGCATATTTGCGAGCAAGGTCGAACATGGCACACTCCTTGAGCAGCTCTTCTATCTATATATAGGGTGTCGGGGGGAATAAAGAGTGAGAATGCTGAAATTTTTTAGCGCGTGCGCACTGGCCGCGTTGATGATGCAGGCGCAAGCCGCCGATCATTCCCTGTTGCTGAAAGCCGACAAGGTCTTCACCGGCGATGGTGCCGCGCATTCCGGTTGGGCCGTGCTGGTCAGCGGGAATCGCATCGCCGGCGTCGGGCCGGCCGACAAGATCGCCGCCCCGGCCGACGCCGAGACGATCGAGCTGCCCGGCATGACGCTGCTTCCCGGCCTTATCGATCTGCACTCGCATGTGCTGCTTTATCCCTACAACCAGACGTCCTGGGACGATCAGGTGATGCGGCAATCGACGGAGTACCGCACCATACTTGCCACGCTCCACGCGGCCGAAACCCTGCGCGCCGGCTTCACGACGCTGCGCGATCTCGGCACCGAGGGCGCCGGCTATGCCGATGTCGCCATTCGGCGCGCCATCGACGAGGGCAAGATCCCCGGCCCCCGCCTGTTCGTCGCGACCCGCGCTATCGTCGCCGCCCATTCCTATGGCCCGGCCGCCAAGAATTTCCGTCCCGACATAGATCTGCCGCATGGCGCCCAGGAAGTGACCGGGGCGGATGCCGGGGTCGACGCGGTGCGCGAGCAATCGTCGCATGGCGCCGACTGGATCAAGCTCTATGCCGATTACCGCACCGGCCCCGACGGCGCGGCCCATGCCACCTTCTCGCAGGAGGAGATGAACGCGATGGTGCGCGCCGCCCATGATTCCGGCCGCAAGGTCGCTGTGCACGCCGCCACCGACGAGGGCATGCGCCGCGCCACCCTGGCCGGGGTCGACACCATCGAGCATGGCTATGGCGGCAGCGAGGCCACCTTCAAGCTGATGGCCGAGCATCATGTCGCCTATCTGCCGACCTTGACCGCCGAGGAAGCGATCTCGGAATATTTCCAGCATTACACCCGGGGCGGCCCGCCGAGCGAGATCATGCAGACCGCCGCCCGCGCCTTCCAGCTGGCCCGCAAGGCCGGAGTGACCATCGGCTGCGGCAGCGATGTCGGCGTGTTCGCCCATGGCGAGAACGAGCGCGAGATCGAATGGATGGTCAAGGACGGCATGAGCCCTGTCGAGGCGCTGCACGCCGCCACCGCGGTGTCGGCGGAGATCCTCGGCCGCGGCGACCAGTTCGGCCGCGTCAAGGAAGGGTTGCTGGCCGATCTGGTGGCGGTGAAGGGCGACCCGACGTCCGATATCGCCGCGCTCAAGGATGTCGGCTTTGTCATGAAGGACGGCACGATTTATCGGCATTGAACTCCCTCTCCCCTTGTGGGAGAGGGTTATTTTGAAGGAGGGAAAATCGGTGCGCTGTCTACTCTTGCTGGGCCTGATACTGCCGCTGTTGGGCAACGCCGCCGAACTTCAGGACGAGGATGCCTTCTCTCCGATCAACGCCCTGCATGCGAAGCTGAAAAGCGGCGGCGTGACGCCGGCCATGCTGACCGACCTCTATCTGCGCCGGATCGACAGCCTTGACCCCGAGCTGTATGCGGTGATCGAGGTCAATCCCGACGCCCGCGCCATCGCGCAGGGGATCAAGCCAGGCACCGGGCTGCTGTCCGGCCTGCCGATCCTGATCAAGGACAATATCGACACCCATGACCGCATGCTGACCACCGCCGGCTCCTTCGCCCTGGCCGGCGCCCCGGCCGAGGACGATGCTTTCCTGGTGGAGAAGTTGCGCAAGGCCGGCGCGGTGATCCTCGGCAAGACCAACCTGTCCGAATGGGCCAATTTCCGCTCCACCCACTCGACCAGCGGCTGGAGCGCGCGCGGCGGCCAGACGCACAATCCCTATGTGCTGGACCGCGACACCTGCGGCTCCAGCGCGGGATCGGCCGCCGCGGTGGCGGCCGGACTGGCGGCGGCGGCGATCGGCACCGAGACCGACGGCTCGATCCTCTGCCCCTCGGCCGCCACCGGCATCGTCGGGCTGAAACCCACTCTCGGGCTGGTCAGCCGAAGCGGCATCGTGCCGATCAGCCATAATCAGGACACCGCCGGCCCGATGGCGCGCAGCGTCGCCGACGCCGCCGCGCTGCTGACGGTGATCGCCGGCTCCGATCCGCGCGATCCCGCCACCGCGGAAGCCAATGCCCACGCCACCGATTACAGCCGATTCCTCGATCCCGAGGGCTTGAAGGGCAAGCGGATCGGCGTGGTGCGCGCCATGATGGGCCGCGAACCCAACGCCGATCGCGCGGTGGAAGCCGCTATCACAATTATGAAGGCGCACGGAGCCATCATCGTGGATCCGGTCGACCTGCCGCACCTCAAGGATCTGTCGGAGCCGGAAGGGATCGTCCTGCAGTATGACTTCAAGCAGGATATCGCCGCCTATCTCGCCACAAGACGCAATGGCCCAAAAACCCTGGCCGATCTGATCGCCTTCGACCGCCAGGACGACCGCGAGATGCCCTGGTTCGCCCAGGAGACATTCGAGGAGTCCGAAGCGCGCGGGCCGCTGACCGACGCGGTTTACGTCGAGGCCCAAGCCAAGGCCAAGCGCCTGGCCGGTCCTGAAGGCATCGACGCGGCGCTGGCGGCCAATCATCTCGACGCGCTGCTCGGCCCTTCCACCGCGCCGGCCTGCGTCATCGATCCGGTCCTGGGCGACCATTTCTTCGGCGGCACGTCGCGGCCGGCGGCGGTGGCGGGCTATCCTTCGATCACCGTGCCGGCCGGGTATGCTCACGAATTGCCGCTCGGAATCACCCTGTTCGGCGCCAAATGGAGCGAACCGACCCTGATCGCCATCGCTTATTCCTATGAACGCTTTGCCCCGCCGCGCCATGCGCCACGGCTTTTGCCAACGGTACCGACACCTTGAACACCGCCACTTCGCAACTCGAACGCGCTATCATCGCTTATGTCACGGGACTGCGCTCCGCCCGCAAGCGGCCCTTGAAGCGCTCGGAGATCTGCGCCTGGTTCGCCTCGCAGGATCCGAAACTGGTCAATGAGACGCTCGACCGCCTGGTGGCCGAGAGGAGGCTGAAGCTGGTCGACGAGGGGGGGTGACGCCATGCCGAAGCTGCCGACTCTGATTCTCGCCCTGCTGGTCCTGCATTTCGTGCTGGGCGCCTTATGCCTGGCGGCGGCGCGCGGCGAGAACCGCATGATGTCGGTACGATATTGGGGCTGGGGCCTGATCGCCTATGCCGCTGGCCTGCTGATCACCATCCTGTCGCCGGTCCTGGGCCGCCTGACCGCCGCGACGATCGGCAATATCATCATAGCCTATGCGCCGATCCCCTTCATTCAGGGCGTGCTGCGCAATACGAAACACAGTCTCGACCGACGCTGGACCGGCGCGGCGCTCGGGCTGACGGCGCTCGCCATCCTGTTCAACAATACCGCCGGACCGCATCTGCGGGTGATCAATCTGGTCGCCCCCTCGCCCATCGCCATCGGCCTGTTCCTTTATGGCGGGGTGACCCTGTGGCGGACTCCGGTCAAGGCGGCGCGCAATGCCTCTCGCCTGCTAGCCGCGGTAATGCTGGCCTCCGTGGCGCTGTGGGCCCTGCGCATCGCCATGCTGCTCGGCGCCTCTTCAGCCGGGCCCACCGATCCCGAGCGTACCCAATTCATCGTCGATCTGTTCGCCATCGCCCAGATCCTCACCTCCGTGATCGGCATGCTGTGCCTGTTCTGGATCGAGGTGCTGAAGATGGAGGACACGCTGAAATCGATGGCCTATGGCGACTCGCTGACCGGCCTGCCCAACCGGCGCGCCACGGTGATCCGCTTCGAGGAGATGGCCTCGCTGGCCCGGCGCGCCGGGCGGCCCTTCTCGCTGATGCTGTTCGACATCGATTTCTTCAAGCGGGTCAACGACACCTATGGCCATCAGGCCGGCGACGAGGTGCTGAAACATATCGCCTCGGTGCTGACCGCCGCCAAGCGCCAGGAGGACCTGCTGGGCCGGGTCGGCCGGCGAGGAATTCGTGCTGCTGCTGGCCGATACCGGCGTAGAGGGCGCCCGGACCATCGCCGAGCGCATGCGCGAACTGGTCTCCAGCGCCTTCCTGCAGCATGAGGGCCGGCGTATCGCCATCACCATCAGCGGCGGACTGTCCCAGTTCCCCGAAGACGGAGAAAGCTGGGACCGCATGTTCAACACGGCCGACCAGCGCCTCTATCAGTCCAAGGCGGATGGTCGGAACCGCATCACCGTGGCGAGTTGATTATTTACCGGCGACGCCGACCAGATAGCCGAGATAGGCGTGGGTAAGCGATTGCAGGATCTTCGGCATGGAATTGATCGCCTTGTCGAATTCGCGGCGGCGGATGATCTCGACGGAGGTGCCGCTTTCTCCCACCACCGCGCTGGCCATGCGCTTGGCGTTGCGCAACAGCGCGATCTCGCCGAAGGTGCGGCCCGGCCCCAGCGAGGCGACCAGGGTCGTTTCGTGCATGATGTTGACCGAGCCCGTCTGGATCAGATAGGCCGCCTCGCCCGGATCGTTCTCGCGGAAGATGAAGGTGCTGGGGCCGAACACGCGGCGCTCCAGGATACGCCCGGAATCCTCGCTGGACCGGATGGTCGGACCGCTGATCCCCGCTTCTACGATCGGAATGCCACGACTGGCCCGCACCGCATTGACTAAATGGGACAGGACATGGCGGGCCAAGGGCTCGCAACTGGCGAACATCTTGTTGAACACGTCGCGCGGAATCTCGGTGGCGGTGACCGGCGCCCTGACCACCACCGTGGCGGTCCGCAAGCCATTGTCGATCAGCGCCATCTCGCCGACCACTTGCTTGCCCGACAATTTGGCCAAACTCTTCTTGCCGGTCTCGGTTTCGGCATAGACTTCGACCTCACCATCCTGCAGCAGCCAGGCCAGGGTCCCACGGTCACCTTGCTTCATCAGCACGTGGCCCGGCCCGAAATTGACGGTTTTGAGCTGGTTTTCGGCCATTTTTGCTCTTTCCCCCACCCAACACGGTTAAGTCACGGTTAAATTACCGTTTAGCCATTCCACTCGCGCTTCATTCTCACCATATAAAGGATGTTACGCCAATGCGTAATAACGCTTAAGAGGAGGACGATCATGAAGCTGAAGCTCCTTGTCGTCGCGATTCCGCTGTTGTTGGCTACCGGCGGCTGTACGGTTCACTTTCCCTTAGGGGAGAACGGCCCTTCGCTAACCAGCCAAGATGACGAACCCAGTTCGAGCGGTGGCATGTCCGAGGCGCCGACCGCACCGAGCACCCATGACTTCTCTCGCGGCAATACGGCCCCGACGCCGGACTTGCCGCAATGAAACGCGCTCTGTCCGCCAGCCTGCTCAGCTTTGTTTTGCTGAGTAGGCCGGGGACGGTCGCGACGAGAAAGAGAAGTAGGCTTTCTGTCCCTATCCTCTTCCGTCGAACGGAATCCGCAGCGTGAGCGTTCCGCTCCGATCCCGCGCCGAAACAAGAGTTTCATCGCAAAATCGGAACGGCCTGATTGTAGGGCACGGCGCTGATCGACGCTCAAGCGCGAATCGCTTTCGCGACCCGAAGGGGTGAATACCGCGGGACGCACCCCATCTGTATAGGGCGCGTCCGCATCTTCCCCGGGGCCTCGCCAACTAATCGATTTTTTCGATTAAAAAATCAAATTTCTATCATTTTACAAATAGAGGAACCTGGGCCAAGGTGTGGGCATTCCACTGATCAAACCTTTTGGAGATCCCATGTCCCTGATCAATACCGACATCAAGCCGTTCAAGGCGCAGGCTTTCAAGGACGGCAAGTTCGTCACCATCTCCGACTCCGACCTCAAGGGGAAGTGGTCCGTGGTGTTCTTCTACCCGGCCGACTTCACCTTCGTCTGCCCGACCGAACTCGAGGACCTGGCGGACAATTACGCCGAGTTCCAGAAGCTGGGCGTCGAGATCTATTCGGTGTCGACCGACACGCATTTCGCCCACAAGGCGTGGCACGACACCTCGCCGGCCATCAAGAAGATCAAATACACCATGGTCGGCGACCCGACCCTGGCCATCAGCCGCAATTTCGACGTCCTCATCGAGGAAGCCGGCCTGGCCGATCGCGGCACTTTCGTGATCGATCCGAGCGGCAAGATCCAGATCGTCGAGATCACCGCTGGCGGCATCGGCCGCGACGCGGGCGAGCTGCTGCGCAAGGTCAAGGCCGCTCAGTACGTCGCCAGCCACCCCGGCGAAGTCTGCCCGGCCAAGTGGAAGGAAGGCGAGAAGACCCTCGCCCCGTCCCTGGACCTGGTCGGCAAGATCTAAGCCTTACTGAAGGCAGGAACGGACCCGGCTTCAGCCGGGTCCGGCTCCCTCCCCATAGTCACTATTCCGGGAAGCACCATCATGTTGGACTCCACTCTGAAAGAACAGTTGAAGGGCTATCTGGGTCGTCTGACCCATCCCATCGAGCTGTCCGCGTCCTTGGACGATGGCGAGAAGTCGCAGGAGCTTTGGAGCCTGCTCGAAGACATCGCCTCCCTGTCCGATCTGGTCACCGCGTCGCGCGACGATGACGATGCCCGCCGTCCGTCCTTCGCCATCAAGCGGACCGGCACCGATGTTCAGGTGCGCTTCGCCGGCCTGCCGATGGGCCATGAATTCAATTCGCTGGTTCTCGCCCTGCTCCAGGTCGGCGGCCACCCGACCCGCGAAAGCGAAGAGACGGTGCAGCAGATCCGCGAGCTCGACGGCGAGTACCGCTTCGAGACCTATTTCTCGCTGACCTGCCAGAACTGCCCCGACGTGGTGCAGGCGCTGAACCTGATGAGCGTGCTGAACCCCAATATCAAGCATGTCGCCATCGAGGGCGGCCTGTTCGAGGCCGAAGTGCAGGATCGCCAGATCATGGCCGTCCCCGCCATCTATCTGAACGGCGAACCTTTCGCCACCGGCCGCATGGAGGTCCAGCAGATCCTCGCCAAGCTCGACAGCAGCGCCAACGAAAAGGCCGCCGAGCGCCTGTCCAAGAAGGAAGCTTTCGATGTGCTGGTGGTCGGCGGCGGTCCCGCCGGCGCCGCGGCCGCGATCTACACCGCCCGCAAGGGGATCCGCACCGGCGTGGTCGCCGAGCGCTTCGGCGGCCAGGTGCTGGACACCATGGCGATCGAGAACTTCATCTCGGTGTCGCATACCGAAGGCCCGAAGATGGCTGTCGCTCTCGAGCAGCACGTCAAGGATTACGAAGTCGACATCATGAACCTGCAGCGCGCCGAAGCCATCGTGCCGGCGCAGAGCGTGGGCGGCCTGATCGAGGTCAAGCTGGCCTCCGGCGCGGTCCTGAAGTCCAAAACCGTGATCCTGTCGACCGGGGCCCGCTGGCGCCAGATGAACGTTCCGGGCGAGGACGAGTATCGCAACAAGGGCGTGGCTTACTGCCCGCATTGCGACGGCCCGCTGTTCAAGGGCAAGAAGGTCGCGGTGGTCGGCGGCGGCAATAGCGGCGTCGAGGCGGCCATCGACCTGGCCGGCATCGTCGAGCATGTCACCCTGATCGAGTTCGACAAAAGCTTGCGCGCCGACGCCGTGCTGCAGACCAAGCTGCACAGCCTGCCCAACACCAGTGTCATCCTCAACGCCAAGACCACCGAAGTGCATGGGGATGGCAATAAGGTCAATGGCTTGACCTATGAAAACCGCGAGACCGGCGAACTCCACCGCCTGCATCTCGAAGCCGTGTTCGTGCAGATCGGCCTGGTGCCGAACACCGAGTTCCTCAAGGGCGCCGTCGCCCTCTCGCCCCGCGGCGAGATCGAAGTCGACGCCCGCGGCGAAACCTCGATGCCCGGCGTGTTCGCCGCCGGCGACGCGACGACCGTGCCCTACAAGCAGATCGTCATCGCCATGGGCCAGGGCGCGACGGCGGGTCTTTCCGCCTTCGACTACCTGATCCGCCTGCCGGTGACCGATCAGTCTTCCGCCGCCGCCGCTGAATAAGCGGCCCGGCAAACAGAAGCCCCGCGGCGTCCCCCCACGCTGCGGGGCTTTTTGTTGACTGTCACAGACCGCTCAGACACTGCGCGATGATCGCCGCGCTTTGCGAGACGAAGGGATCCTCGCGCACCATGTGAAAATGGTCGGCCTCGATCTGGTGGACAGTGAGCTTCCGGACGAAGGGGCCCCAGCCACAGCTATGGCTGTGCAGCGGGTTTTCGCGCAGGCGAGTGCCGGACACCAGCAGCAGGACCTTGAGGTCGGTCGGGCGGATGCGCGGGCGGTATTGCGCGATGGTGTTGTAATTGGCCACGCCGCGCTGCACCTCCCATTCGCCCAGCTCGCGGTCGTCGCGATAGACTTGCGGCTCGTCGCGCCCGCCGCCGAAGACATGGCGCAGCTTCTGCCACAGGAAAGCGGTCGATTCGCGCCAGGGTGCGCGCGGCAGGCGCGTCAACATGGCCAGACGCTGTTTCCAACCGGCATTCCATTCCGGCAGATGACTGTCGATCAGGGCGAGGAATTCGACCGTCTCGCCGGCGGCGCGCAGCTGGTGCGCCACCTCGTAGGCGATGATGCCCGAGAAGGAATAGCCGAGGATGCGGTAAGGCCCCTTCGGCTGATGGGCGCGGATGATGCGGATGTAGTCCTCGGACAGGCTTTCCACCGATTGGAAGTCGCTCTCGGGATCGAAAGCTTCGATCTCGCGCTTGGTGAAGATGCCGTAGGCCGTGCATTTGCCGTCCAGCCGCCTGGCCAGCTCGCGATAGATATGCACGCCGGACAGCAGATAGAGCGGCGCCACGCCGGGCAGCAGCCGGTTCAGCAGCACCGGGCGCGGCAATCCGTGATTCGCCAAGGCGTTCTCGGGCGTCCAGGCGGCCAGGGCCCGGACCGTGCCGTTCTCGAACAGGATCGACGGCGGCAGGGCGACGCCCAGCTCCTTCTCGATCTCGATCATCGCGATCATGCCCAGCAGCGAATCGCCGCCCAGATCGAAGAAACTATCTTCGGCGCCGACCTCGCGCAGACCCAGGGTGCGGGCCATGACCTCGGCGACCGTCTGTTCGCGCGCCGTCAGCGGCGCGGCGCCTTCGTTCGAGCCCAGTTGCTGCGGCACCGGGGCCGTCAGCAGAGCGGAGCGGTCGAGCTTGCCATTGACCGTCAGCGGCATGGCTTCGAGCACCACCACCTGATGCGGCAGCATGTAATCGGGCAGTTCCTTGGCCAGGGCGCGGCGGAAGGTGGCGATGCGGTCGTTGCGCGGCTTCACCACGAAGGCGACCAGACGATTTTCGCCATCCTGCCCCGGGCGGGCAATCACCGCGCATTGCGAGGCAAGGCCGAGCTGCTGCACCACCGTCTCGATACCGGCCAGCTCGATGCGGATGCCGCGCAGCTGGATCTGGAAATCGCGGCGACCGAGGAATTCGAGATGACCGTCGGTGTGCAGCCGCCCCATGTCGCCCGTGCGATAGAAGCGCTTGCCGTCGATCTCGACGAATTTTTCGGAATTCAGCTCGGGCCGGTCGAGATAGCCTTTAACCACGCCGTCGCCGGCGAAACAGATCTCGCCCACCACACCGAACGGCACCGGGCTGCGCTGGGCGTCCAGCACGCGGAGCGTCGTGTTGGGAAACGGCTTGCCGACGAAGGTGCGGCTCTGCGCCGTCTCACGCTCGATCGGATACGTGGTTCCCATGCAGGACACTTCCGAGCAGCCATAGATCACGAACAATTCGGCATGGGGGAAGGCGCTCTTCATCTCCTCCATGATGGCCGGGGTCACCATGTCGCCGCCCGATGAGGCATGGCGCATTCTGGGAAAGAAACGCTGCCCGGATGGCAGGGTGCGCAAATGACGGAACAGGCCGCTCAGCAGGCTGGGGCCGGCATGGACCACGCTGACGTCGCGCAAGGCGCGCGCCAGCCTTTCCGGCGACAGCACGTCCTCGCGGTCCATCAGGCGCAGATGGCCGCCGCAGCAGAGCGGCGAGACCAGCTCCCACAGGCTGATGGAGAAGGTGTAGCGCGCCAGCGAGATGAAGCAATCCTGCGTGGTGAATCCGTATTTCTGCGCCGCCGACTGGATGTATTGCACCAGATTGCCCTGGGTCGCGGCGACGCCCTTCGATTTGCCGGTGGTGCCCGACGTGTAAAGCAGATAGGCGGTGTCGGAAAGCACGGGCTCCGGCGCCGGCGCCGTACGCGGCAAGCCGCGATAGAGATCGGCGTCACGGTCGAAGCAGAGCTGAGGCCAGGCGGAAGTCAGATCCACTAACCCGACAGTGGTCAGCACGACGCGCGGCTTGGCTTCCTCGAGCATGCGTCCGATCAGCGCCTCGGGATGGGTCGGGTCGAGCGGCAGATAAACGCCGCGCGCCTTCCAGATCGCCAGCATCGCCACCAGCAGGTCGAGCGAGGGGCGCAGACAGACGGCGACCGGGATCTCCGGGCCGACGCCCCAGGCCAGCAGATGATGGGCCAGCTGATTACTGCGCTCGTCGAGCTCGTGATAGCTGAGTCCATGATCGCGATAGGAGGCGGCCATGGCGTTGGGCTGGGCCTTGGCCAGGGCCGAGAACAGGGCATGCACCGGCAGCTTCGGATGGGAGGCGGTGCCGCCATCCTGCAGCACGGATAAAGCGTAGGCGGTCTGCGGGCTGAGAATCGGCAGCGACTGCACGGCGGTGGTGGGGTCGTCGAGCGCGGCGGCGAGCAGCACGCCATAGCTTTCCATCAGCTGGTTGGCCGAGGCCGGCTTCAGCAGCGCCGCATTGTAGCCGAGCGTCAGGCTGACCGAGTCGGGCGCCGGGGCCAGGATGAAATGGGCGTCGTAATTGCCGCTGACCGTGAGGCCGGAAGCAGGATCCAGCACCACCGTGACGGCGATGTTCGACACGGAATCGGGCGAAGGCGGCACCGCCGCCAGGGTGCCGAGCCGGGCGCGGTCGACGAGCAGGGAAACCGGGGTCTCGTCCTCGACCGGGAATTCGAGCATGGCGGGACGCTCGCCCAATCCGTCGAACACATCGAACGTGACCGTTTCCTGCGCCGTGTAGCGATGCAGCAGCGCCGCCAGGGTCCCCAGCAGCTCCTCGCGGCGAGCCAGGCGGCTGACCGGCAGCCAAATGCTGGCCGAGCAGGCGGGCTCGTATTCGACGGCGGAGGACCGCTTGACGTCGGTCGGCAGTTGGACGAAGCGGCGTCCAGCGGCGGCGACGGTTTTGTCCTTTTCTAAAGAAACGCAATCGGCAGAAGCGTGATTGTCCACGGTCCTAACTCCCAGCCAACCACCTCTCTCCTTATCCCTCGCCCCATTAAACCCACTGTTCGGGGCTTGTGCGGTGTGATCACGCTGTGACGGCTATCATTGGCGCTTTTGACAGAAGTTCGGTCTTGCCAGAATGCGAAAACGCCATCAGCCGAGAAGGGCCGTGAAAGCAAGATGCATGCAGAAGTCAAACCATTGCCGGAGCGCACATTTCACTTAGGCCTGATGGTATTTATCGCCGTCCTCGTGCTTTACGGCTTCAGCCACACGGTCGATAGCGAGGTGTTTAACCCGGCTCAGGCGCAGCCTGTGATTCTTTATATTCACGTGGCTGTTTTCACCTCTTGGCTATTGCTGCTGATCGTTCAAACCGCGCTGGTCGCCGTGCGCAACCCGCGGCTTCATCGCCGCCTGGGGTGGCTGGGCCTCGGCTTTGGCGTGCTGATGGTAGTGGTCGGAATAGCCACCACCCTGGTGATGGGTAAAGTCCAGGTCCAGCGCCTCGGCCCGGACGCCGGCATCTTCATCTACCGCCCGATCGAGGACATAGTCTTCTTCGCCGTCGCCTTCGGGCTGGCCATCCATTGGCGCGGGCAGCCCGACAGACACCGCCGCCTGATCGTGCTGGCCGCCTGCGCGGTGACTCCGCCGGGCATCTCGCGAATCCCAGGGATCCACAATCTGAGCATGGTCTATCTGGTCACCGATCTGCTGGTGATGACGGCCGTCCTGCACGATTTGGTCACAACCCGCCGCCTGCACGCGGTCTATCGCTGGGGATTGGCCATTGGCGTGGCCGGGCAGACGATTTTGCTGCTGATTTTGTCCAAACAGCCGGCCCCGTTCGTCGAATTCGCCAGATTTGTCACGCGCTGACAGGGAACTCTGCCCCTTTTTTGTCCCTATACAGGGTGAGAGGTCATCTGGCTAAGTTTTTGTCAGCAATCAACAACCCCATTAGGGAGACTATAGATGAATAGCGTGCAACGCCTGATCCTGTCCGCCTCGATCTTCGCCGCCGCGATCGCGGCGCCGGCTTTCGCAGGCGAGGATACCGACACCATCAATCTCTTCAAGAAAGCCGGGCGCAGCTCGGACTATTTCAACACCGCCTATGGCTACGCGGTGTTCCCCAATATCGGCAAGGCCGGCATCGTCGTCGGCGGCGCCCGCGGCGAGGGCCATACCTATGTCCATGGCTCGCGCACCGGCGACACCGTGATGAACCAGCTCAGCATCGGCTTCCAGCTGGGCGGCGAGGATTATTCCGAGGTCATCTTCTTCAAGGATAGGGGCGCCTACGACTCCTTCACCTCGGGCAATTTCGAGTTCGACGCCAATGCCAGCGTCACCGCCATCACCGCCAACGCCTCGGCCAGCGCCGGCACCACCGGCGCCGAAGGCTCGGCCAGCGGCGGCGAGCATGACGCGGCCACCGGCGGCGGCTATTACAAGGGCATGGCGGTGTTCACCGTCGCCAAGGGCGGCCTGATGTACGCCGCCACCGTGGCTGGCCAGAAGTTCGAATGGCACGCGGGCAAGTAATAGGATATCGACGCAAAACGGCCGGCGGAGTTAGGACTCCGCCGGCCGCTTACTTTTGGCGCGTAGGGCTCCACCGCTGATCCCGGCACGGCGCCCACAATCGGGCGCTTCGGCGCTGATCAACGTCGTGCCCTGATTCCCTAAACCACAGTCTCCAGCTCACCCTTGTAGACCGTGTCGAGCAGGATGTCGCGGAAGCGCGGCACCAGATCGGCGGCCAATTGCCCGCTCATCGTGGTGGCCATCGCCTCGAGCGCCGCATGGGCCGTGACCGGCTCCTTATAAGGACGCCGGTCGGTCAAGGCGCAGAACACGTCGATGATGCCGGCCATGCGCGCCAGCTCGTTCAATTGCCCCGCCTTCAATCCATAGGGATAGCCCGATCCGTCCAGCCGCTCGTGATGCTGGGTGACGATGATCTCGACGCCCTTGCCGACCGATCCCATCGCCTGCAGCAGGCGCTCGCCCATGGTCACATGGTTGCGCACCTGTTTCCATTCGGTGGGACTCAGCGCCTCCTGCTTGTTCAGCACCTGGGCCGGGATCGTCATCATGCCCATGTCGTGCAGCAGACCGCCGCTCGCCACCTGGATCTGCATCGCCTTGGGTAAGCCGATGGAGCGGGCGAACAGGGCCATGAAGGCCGAGAAGCGCATCGAATGGACATAAGTGAAATTGTCGTGATTGCGGATCTTCTCGAGCAGCGGCCCGAGCCTCTCCTGCGCCACCACCTCGACCAGCGAGGAACAAGCCTCGGTGACCGGCCCCAGCGCGGGCGGTTTACCGCTGGCCAGGTCGCGGGCGACGCCGTTGAAGGCCGACAGGGTCCCCTCCAGCACCTTGCGCTGATCCGGGGCCAGATCCTTCCAGCCGGCCTCGACTTGGCTGTTGACCATGCCCTCGATCATCGCCTGCAGGGTATGCGGTTCGAAGGGCCTGATCAGCATGGTTTTGACGCCGGCCAGCAGCAGCTGGTCGCGCAGGCGGGTATCCTGATTTTCGGCGATGTAAATCATCGGCACCGCCGTCAGGCGGCGGTCGCGCTTGAGATCGCGCGCGACGCTGAGTCCGGTGGCGCCACCGACCTGCGAACCGACGATGATCAGATCCGGACAATCGATCTGCGTGCCGGATAGAGCCGCCATCGAATTACCATACGGCTGCACGATGTAACTGCCCTGCAGCGCCACCGTTACTTGCATCCGCTGATGTACGTCGCCATCTAGAATCGCTACAATTTTTTTCATTAACAATTCGTCGCATAAAAATTTACTGGCGCCCCAGTTTAGCTTTACTAACAACGCCACAAGATAAGTACAACGTAACACATCAATACCATCGCCCTGCAAGAGACTTTGCCGATCACGCCTTATATGCTTTGCTGCGGGCCGAAGATTTCGGAGAAGATTTCATGCGCCTGCACTTCATCGGCAGCGGCGACGCCTTCGGCAGCGGCGGCCGGCTCAACACCTGCTTTCACGTCACCGGCGAAACCAGCAATTTCCTGATCGATTGCGGCGCGTCCTCGGTGATCGGGTTGAAGCGCCAGGGCGTCGACATCAACGCCATCCGGACGCTGTTCATCACCCACTTCCACGCCGACCATTTCGGCGGCGTCCCCTTCTTCATGCTCGAATCGCAATTCTTCGCGAAACGGACCCAGCCGCTGACCATCGCCGGCCCGACAGGATTGACGGCCTGGTATGAGCGGGTGATGGAGACCGGCTTTCCCGGCTCATCCAGGACCAAGCCGAAATTCGAGCTGTCCCTGATCGAGATGGAGCCCGGCGACGCCCGCACCATCGACGGCGTCGAGGCGCGCCCGTTCCAGGCCGAGCACGGCCATCCGGGCGGCGGCGGTCCGTTCTTCGCCCTGCGCCTGACCGCCGAAGGAAAGACCATCGCCTATACCGGCGACAGCGAATGGACCGAAGGATTGATTGACGCCGGCCGCCACGCCGACCTGTTTGTCGCCGAAGCCTATTTCTTCGACAAGAAGGTCAAGTTCCACCTCGACCTCGACACGCTGGAACGGCATCTGCCGGACATCGCGCCGAAACGCCTGGTCCTCACCCATATGAGCGACGACATGCTGAAGCGGATCGGAACGCTGCCTTACGAGACGGCGGAAGACGGGCTGGTGGTGGAGTTCTGACGGGGGCGCCCGTCACTCCGCGAAGTGGCGCTCCACGATCTCCCTGCCGCGGCCGCTCTCGCGCATCCGGTCGATCGCTTCGTCGAGCGCCTTGGCCACCGCCGAGGCGGCGAAGTCGTTGTTCTTTTGCACCGCCAGCTTCACGTGCGACAGGATCAGGGGGGGCCCGAACTTTTCCGTCGCACCGTTCTGGCGAGCCAACCGGTCGAGCGTGACGATCGAACCGGCGGCGGCGTCGGCCCGGCCGGACACCGTCATCAGGACCGCCTGTTCATAGCCATAAACGCCGATCCTGATGATCGCCGGATCGCCGTCGAAACCGCCCCCCAGCAGCAGCCCGCGCGTTACCGCGACGCTATGGCCGCGCAGATCGGGCTCGGCGGCGACGGTGAAACCGCGGCGCGGCAGGACACCGTAATCGATCGTCGTGAAAGTGGCGCCCACGGTCAGCTTGTCGGCCCGCGCCGGCTGCCAGGAGGTGATCGTGAACTGGCAAACGCCGGTGCGAACGTCGTCGAGCGTGCGAACCAGCGGCGCCGACCGAAACTCGATGCGGAGCCCGAGGTCCTTGCCGATCTCTCGGAATACCTCGCCATAGATGCTGGCCTCGGGCGCCTTCAGCGATCCCCACGGCTCCTGGTCGATCATGCAGGCGTGCAGCACGGTCTCCCCGGCCGGCGCGGGCCGGCACAGGGCAAGGGAAGCCGCGACCATCAGACAGATCCGAAAACATCGTCTCATGCACGGACTATAGCTCAACCCCAGGTTGGCGTCTGCACCACGGAAAGATGCCCGGCCTTGGCCGACACCACATGCTTGGCGAGGTAGAGCGGCTTGTCGCCGAGATAGATCGTCTGGTTCATCAGCAGGATGGGATCCGCCGGGCGCAGGCCGAGCAGCCGCCCCCGGACGGCGCCGACTGTGCCCACCGTGATGTCGAAGCTGCTGCGGGACAGCTTCTGGCCCAGCGTGGCGATGACCAGTTCCAGGACGGTCGAGGCGCCTTTCTTCTGCGCAGGCAGGCCCGCGGCCAAAGCCGGGCTCAGCTTGAACAGGATATCCTCGGAAGGCAGATATTCCTGTACCAGGGCGATCTTGTCGGCGCCGCGCGTCAGCACGCTTTCGAAGAACCAGGTCCGCGCCTCGCGGGCGATGCCCAGCGCGCCGGCGCTGAATTCGGTCGCCGTCTGAATTTCGGCCGCCACGCGGCGGACCGCGACGGGCGTATCGGCGCTGGCCAGGACCTGCTCCAGCGGGCGCAATTGTTCGAGGCCGATCTTGGGCTGCTCGGTGGCGACGAAACGACCGATGCCGCGGCGGGTGACGATCAGCCCGTCCTCCTCCAGCAGCATCAGCGCCTCGCGGACCACTGTGCGGCTGACGCCAAGATGCTCGCCCAGCTCGATTTCAGTGGGCAAGGCGGCGCCCGGCACGAACACCCTCGCGCGGATGCCCGCGGCGATGCGCGAATAGATGGCGACCCGCAAGGGCTGCCCCAGCGTGCCGGAGACAGGCTCGGCCAGGAAGGCGATGATAGGCTGCTGCATGGCCGTGGCGCTCAGAGATGGTCGAGCAGATGCAGCGTGAAGCGCGCCGCCTGGTCGGCGGCGATCGGCCCCAGCCGCAGATAGTCGTCATTGGGCGCCTCCTGCGCCGCGTTGCTGCCGGCCCGCACCACCAGGCAGGGCACGCCGAAGGTCTGGCATATCCGGGCCAGCGGCGCCGATTCCATCTCGCTGATATCGGCCTTGAACAGCGTGCGCAGAGTGGCGATGCGCGCCTCGGTCATGCCGAACAGATCGGACGACACCACCACGCCGCGGCGCACGGCGACCCGATAGGCCGGGCCGTTATCGGTCACTTCGGGCAAAGCATAGCTGGCGATGGCCCGGTCCGCCGCCTCCAGCAACGGCATCATCGGAACGAAGCGGTTCTCGATTTCGCCCCCGTCATCGGGGCTGTTGAACGGGCGGTACACCATGTCCTCGCGGGTCAGGCTGCCATAATCATGCTCGTTCAGCACCTCGGCGACGATGACATCACCGGTGCGCAGGGCCTGATTGATCCGCGCGCCGGTGCCGGTCATCAGCACCAGACGCGGCGCCATCTCCGCCATGAACAGGGTCGCGGTCATCGCGGTATAGACCTTGCCGATGCCGGTGATCGCCACCACCACCTTATGGGCGCCGATGCTGCCCTCCCAATAAGGTATGCCCCACAGCGCCCGTTTGCGCGCGCCCTGCAGGGCGGCGACCAGACGGGTGATTTCCTGGGGCACGGCGCCCAGGATCAGGATGGTGGCGCCGGGGGTATAGAAGGCCGGTGGGGGAAGCGTCTCGGGCATGGTCATCCTTGATGAAGTCGGCAGGTCAAGTGATCGCGCACGCCGGGCTCGACGAAGGCGGCGCGGATGCTGTCCTCGTCGAGACGGCGCAGGGCCGCATCGTCGAAGCCCAGCGATCGGCGCAGGATTTCGCGTTCGCGACTCAGAGGCGAGCGGGTCTGCATCGGATTGTCGTCGCCCAGCACCAGCGGAACGCCGGCTTGGCGGAAAGCCGGCGCCGGATGGCGGTCGATGGCGGGAATGGCGCCGGTATACCAGTTCGAGGTCGGGCAGATCTCGACCACCACGCCATTGCCCGCCGCCCAGCGCAGGATATCGGGATTGTCGACCATGTGGGCGCCGTGGCCGATACGGCTGACACCCAGGCGCTCGACCGCCTCGAGCGCGGCATGGCCGGGCGCGGCCTCGGCGGCGTGGCAGGTCAGCCCCAGTCCGGCCGCCTTGCCGATGGCGAAACCGGCGACAAAGGGCTGCAGAGCCGGAAAGCGCAGCTCGTCGCCGGCCAGATCCAGCCCGGCGACACCCCGCCCCGCTTGCTTCGCCGCGGCGCGGGCTACGCTCTCGTTCAACGCCGCGTCATGGTGGCGCAGCATGGCGATCACCAGCCCGCCCGGCATGCCGGTGCGGCGCGTTCCCTCGGCGATGCCTTCGCAGGCGGCGGTGATCACATCATCCATCGTGAAGCCCGGCCGCGCATGGGTCGCCGGGCCGAAGCGCAACTCCAGATAATCCTGCCCGTCGGCGGCGGCATCCTCGATCGCCTCGCAAGCGATGCGGGCGACGTTTTCCCAGCTGCTGAAGAAGGGATAAGTGGCCGCCACCTTGGTCAGGAAGATCGTGAGATCCGCCGGACCGTCGAGCTGCACCGCCCTTTCCCAGCCCTGCGGCGGCTCGGGCAGCCCCTGGGCGCGGGCGATCTCCAGCGCGGTGCCGGGACGCACCCGCCCTTCCAGATGGCTGTGCAAATTAATGAGCATTCATCCTCCTTTTGCGAACGGCGGCGAGCGTGGGCAGCGACGGCACGAAGCGGCTGGCGGCGAAGGCCATCACCGTGATGCCGACCGAGATCCACAGCGCGATGCGGATGCCCCCTGTGCTGCCGCCCAGCACGAAGGGCGCGACGATGGCGATGCCGAGGCTGGCGCCGATGCCGAAGGCGGCGCCATTGAGGCCGGGCAGAGCGGCGGGCGCCTCCTCCGGCGACAGGAACACGCCGAGCCCGTTGACGGTGGTCAGCGCCAGCCCGTTATAAAACACGCCCAACGCCGCGATCGCGGCGGCTACCACCCATTTCTCGAAGGGGAACAGGGCGATCACCGCCAAGGCGGCGATGCAGCAGACCAGCCCGATCTTCATCGTCCGTACCCAGCCCCATCGCCCGGCCAGCCAGCCCGACAAGGGCGCCGACGCCACCCCGATCAGCGCCGGCGGCGACAGGAACAGCAAGGCCGAGTCCTCGGGCGTCATGCCGAAACCGATCCCGGCATTCTGGCTGAGCAGGATCACGGTGAAATTGATGACGGAAAAGACTCCGCCGAGGGTCAGGATGGTTGTGGCGATGATCGGCCAGATGCGGCGCGAGCGGAAATGCCGCACATCGATCAGCGGCCAGCGCCGGATCTGCTCGATCTTCCAGAACAGCACGAAGAACAAGGCCGCCGCCCCGAACAGCACAAGCGCCGACGGCGCCAGCCAGCCAGACGAGGAGCCCTGCGACACGCCGGTCATCAGCGCCACCAGCCCGGCCGACAAAGCGGCGGCGCCCGGCCAATCCATTTTCTCGTCGGGGCGCGGCGGCGGCAGCGAGGGCATGATCGTGCGCAGCAGCCCCATCGCCAGGAGTCCGACGACGAGAATGCAGCCGAACACCGCGCGATAGCCGTAGAAACGGGAAATCAATCCGGCGAGATAGCCATCGACGCCGCCGAATCCGCCATTGACCGCGGTGATGACGCCCAGCGCCACGCCGAACTGCGCGGCACTCAGGGTTTCGACCAGCACGATATAGGCCAGCTGAAAGGCGGCGCTCGACATGCCCTGAATGGCGCGGCCCAGCAACAGCAGCGGCAAGGAGGGAGCGAAGATGCAGATCAGGGTGCCCAGCGCGGTGGCGGCCAGCGAGCCCATCAAGACCGGTTTACGTCCGACGAAATCGCTCCAGCGGCTCAGCACGATTCCGGCCACCGATCCCGACAGGAAGAACAACGAGGAAACCAGCGAGATGTCGCCCCCGCCCGGCGCCAGCTGGCGGCCGATCTCGGGCAGAAGCGGCGTGATCATGGTGGCGTTCAGCGTGTAGGACAACACGGCCAGCGCCAGCGCGGCGACAAGAGATGCGGCTTGGATGACGAGGCTCCCCCGATCTGTCGGCGTCCCTCCCCAGAGACTTGTATGATGTTATACAACCTCGGACAGAGGGCCGGCGTCAATGGCGAAGACCGGCCGTCATCCCGCGAAGTGACGGTCCACGATCTCGCTGGCCCGGCCGCTCTCGCGCAACCGGTCGACCGCCTCGTCGAGCGCCTTGGCCGCCGCCGAGCCGGCGAAGGCGTTGTTCTTTTGCACCGCCAGCTTCACTTGCGACAGAAACAGGGGCGGCCCGAACTTCTCCGCCGCATCGTGCAGGCGAACAAACCTGTTGAGCGTGACGATCGAGCCGGCGGCGGCATCGGCCCGGCCGGACACCGTCATCAGGACCGCCTGTTCATATCCATAGACGCCGGTCCTGGTAATCTCGGGATCCCCGTCGAAACCGCCGCCCAGCATCAGCCCCCGCGGCAAAGCGACGCTATGGCCGCGCAGATCCGCCTCGGCGGCGACGGCGAGACCGCGGCGCGGCAGGACACCGTAATCGATCGTCGCGAAGGTGGCGCCCAGGGTCAGCTTATCGGCCCAGGACGGGTGCCAGACGGCGATGGTGAACTGGCAAACGCCGGTGCGAACGTCGTCGAGCGTGCGGACCAGCGGCGCGGCCCGCAATTCGATGCGCAGCCCCATTTCCTTGCCGATCGTTCGGAACACCTCGCCATAAATGCTGGCGTCGGGCGCCTTCAGCGATCCCCAGGGTTCCAGGTCGATCATGCAGGCCCGCAGAACGGCCTCCTCGGCCGGCGCAGGCCGGCACAGGAGAAGAGAGACGGCTGACGCCAGACAGATGAAGCGACCTTTTCTCATGCTCGCCCCCCGGAGTGGCGCCCGCGTTACTCCGCCAATTCTTGGTCCGTCAGCGGCTTGAAACTTTCGCGAGAATAAGCCGTTCCCCGCTTTACCACCAGCTTCACGCTGCGCAGCGCTGCCAGATCCTTGGTCGGATCGCCGCCCAGCAGCACGAAATCCGCCAGCTTGCCCGGCTGCACCGTCCCGAGATCGACCTCGCGCTGCAGGGCGCGGGCGGATCCGATCGTCGCGGCGCGCAGCGCCTCGGCCGGGGTGAAGCCGGCTTTCGCCACCAGCAGATCGATCTCGTCGAACACTTCCGGCCAGGGATCGCTGGCCGGCGCTTCGCCGTCGGTGCCGGCGCTGATCGGGATGCCGGCGCGATGCGCCTGCTCGGTGATCGAGGCGGCCAGTTCGAGCGGGCAATAAGATCCCGTGCGGTGCGGATCCTTCTCCAGCCGCTTCTCACCTTCCTGATAGACACGCAAGGTCACGTCGAACACCGTGCCCTTGGCCTTCATCGCCTGGAACAGCTTGGCCAGCATGGGATCGTTCTGGCGATCGATCAGTTCGGGCTGAACCATCGCCCGATCATGATAGGTCTTGGGCTTATCCTTCGAGGCCTGATAGGCCAGCATGCAGGCATGCGAGATCACGTCGATACCGGCATCGATCCCCTCTTCCGGGGTGGCCGGGAACACCATGGCGTGGGCCCAGATGGGGAAATGCTGGCGATGCGCCTCGGCGACGATGGCTTTCACCGTGTTGCCGGGCAGATCCGCATAGATCTTGATCGCGCTGGCACCGGTGCCGCGCGCCTCGGCCACGGCGATCTTGAGATCGGTCTTGCCGTCGATCGACTGCAGCCAGGGCACGGCGCCCGCGGTTAAACCAGCCGAGGCGGCATGCGTGCGCGGATCGACGAAAAACTCCGGCCCGGCCATCAGCGCCGCATAGGCGATATCGGGACCGGGCAGTTCGCCCAGCAAGGTCTCGCGCGAAAGCTCGGCCAGGAAACGAGCATCGCCGGCCATATCGCGCACCGCCGTCACGCCGCCATAAAGATTACGGCGCAGCAGCGCCTCCGCCTCGGCGCGTTTGGGCGCGGTGGCGAGATGGACATGGCTGTCGATAAGGCCGGGAATGACGAAAGCGCCCTGCCCTTCGACGATGCGCGCGCCCGCCGGCGCCGCGAGTTCAGACCCGCCGACCTGCTCGATCCGCTCGCCCTTGACCAGAATCGAGCGGTGCGCGGTCATCGCCGTCCCGTCGAACAGCGAAACGTCGCGATAGAGCGTGACCGGCTCCTCGCCGGCCGACGCGATGAAAGGGGCCAGCAAGGCGGCGAGACAGGCGGTTCGAAAGATTTTCATGGAATTATAGAACCGGCGCAGCCCTTGTCCGTCAATGGTGAACCGAGCAAACTGGCGGCATGACCCTTCACCGCATCTATGACTGGGCGCGAAGCCATCCCGGAAAACCGGCCCTGATCTATCACGACCATGCGATCGATTATGGCACCTTCGCCCGCATCATAGAGCGCACCGCCGCCTGGTTCGCCGCCCGCGGCATCCCACGCGGCGGCCTTGTGGCGGTGCTGGTGGCCGACCTCGCCGACGGCTGGGTGATTCAGTTCGCGCTGCGCCGCCTCGGCCTGACCACGATTTTCGCGCTCTCCATCGACGCTCTGCGCAGCCTTCACCTGCCTGACCTGTGCGCCATCGTCACCACCCGCGTGGAAGCCGGCCATTTTCCCCTGCCCGACAGCCTGTTTCCCGGCGTGGCCCGCTTCGTCACAGGCGGCGAGATCATCGCCGGCATCGCCGGCGATCCCGTTCCGGCCCCCCTTTCCTCCGCGCCGGACGGCGGACACATCATCTACACGTCGGGCACCACCGGCCGCTTCAAGCAGGTGCTGATCGACGGCCCCACCGAGAGGGTGGCGACGCGCTGCCTGGTCGCCCTGTCCGGCGCCGGTCCGGCGACGATGCATCACGGCATCGATCTCGCCATTCGCACCACCGCCGGCTATCGCGTTCCCCTCGCCGTCTGGCAAGCCGGCGGCGCTGTGGTGTTCGACCAACGCCCCGACCGGTTCCAGCGCTTCTTCTCGCATCCGGTGACCCACGCCTATCTGCCCGGGCCCTGGGTCCGCTCCCTGCTCGACGCGCATCCTCAAGGTAATCCGCAACCCGACTTCCGGTTGATCTTCACGTCCGGCTTCCTGCCTCCGGCGATGGCCGCCGGCGTGGCGAAGCAGTTCGGCTCGCGCCTGTCGGTGATCTTCGGCGCCTCCGAACTGAGCGCCCGCGCCCTGGCCTCGCCGGTCACCGGCCCGGACGACCTCCATTGGCTGCCCCCATCGCCCGGCCGCCTCGTCGAGGTGGTGGACGAACAGGGCCGCCCCTGCCCGACCGGCGGCGAAGGCGTGCTGAGGATCGGGTTCCAGGAGGGCGACGCGACATCCTATGTCGGCGATCCCGAAGCCAGCGCCGGGTCTTTCCGCGACGGTTTCTTCTATTCGGGCGACCGGGCGGTGGCGCGCGAGGATGGTCGGATCCGCATCCTGGGGCGCATGGCGGACCTTCTCAACATCAATGGGCGCAAGGTGGCCGCGGCACCCGTCGAGCAGGAACTGCAGCGCCGGCTGGGGCTGGAGGAGATCTGCCTGTTCTCGGGCCTGGCCGAGGATGGAGAGGAGGAGTTGGTGATCGCGGTTGAAAATGGCGGCACGACGGATTTGGACAATATCGCCGCCAAGGTCGCCGAACTGGTCGCTCATCCGCGCGTCCGCGCCGTGGCGCTGCCGGAATTCCCCCGCACGGACACCCGCAAGATCAAGCGCGCGGCGCTGCGCGACAGGGTGTTCTAGACCGTATGTTCGCGCTCTGAAGTGACGGGCGGCCCGCCCCACGGCAAGCTCCTATCGAGGATTGCGCCGGATGGGCCGGTGCCGAGCCTCAAGCTTGGGGAGCGGGCCAGATGCAGAATAA
>Ga0302311_10001352_pt1 | contig 29236 bp, 24 predicted proteins | sample III_Palsa_N1_3_FD_200449 | JGI IMG/M metagenome (GOLD analysis project Ga0302311, IMG submission 200449) | Peat permafrost microbial communities from Stordalen Mire near Abisko, Sweden - III_Palsa_N1_3 | ecosystem: Environmental > Terrestrial > Soil > Palsa > Peat permafrost | place: Sweden... | reverse complement strand
CCTCGCATGCGACGGAGCAGGACTTCGAGCGCGGCCGCGAGGTCGGCTTCACCGATTATGTTGCCAAGTTCGATCGCGACGCCCTGTTGCAGACTCTGGCGCAAACCCTCTCGACCAAAGGTGCCGCATGAACCAGGTGGTTCCCTCGAACAAGCGTGGCTCGCATGAGCTCGCCACGACCGAGGATCACGAAGATTTCGTGACCATGTTCATCGAGGGTCAGATGTTCGGCATCCCGGTTCTCGTGGTGCAGGACGTGCTGGGACCGCAGAAGATCACGCGGATTCCGCTGGCGCCGCCGGAAGTGGCGGGCTCGCTGAACCTGCGCGGCCGCATCGTCACCGCCATCGACGTCCGCCTGCGGCTGAAGCTGCCGCAGAAGAAGACCGAGATCGGCGCGGGCATGAGCGTGGTGGTCGATATGAAGGGCGAACTTTATAGCCTGCGCGTCGACCAGGTCGGCGAGGTGTTGAGCCTGCCCGCTGCCAAGTTCGAGCGCAATCCGCCGACTCTCGATACATTGTGGCGCGAATTTTCCACCGGTATTTACCGGTTGGAGGGGAAGCTGCTGGTGATCCTCGACGTGCCGCGGCTTTTGGACTTCACTAAGTCCGAAGCCATCTGAGGTCGTTGTCTTCGTCTCGGACGGGTCGAACGTCTGACTGAAAGCGAAGGGTGTGAATGAAGTCCTGTCTTATTGTCGATGATTCGAAGGTCATCCGCATGGTGGCCAAGAAGATCCTGCAGGAACTCAGCTTCGAGACGCAGGAAGCGGAAGACGGGAAGATCGCTCTCGACATCTGCATCAAGAAATTGCCGGATGCCATCCTGCTCGACTGGAACATGCCGAATATGAACGGCATCGACTTCCTGCGTGAACTGCGCAAGCTCCCCGGCGGCGAGCAGCCGATCGTGGTGTTCTGCACCACGGAAAACGATATCGAGCATATTCAGGAAGCCATTTCGGCCGGCGCCAACGAATATATCATGAAGCCGTTCGACAGCGAGATCATGCAAGCCAAGTTCTCGCAGGTCGGGTTGCTCTGAGCGGCGCCCAGTGATGCAGAGCGTTAAAGGCGCCAGTCCCAACGCTTTCCCCGCCAACGATCCGGTGCGTGTGATGGTGGTCGACGATTCCGCCGTCGTGCGCGGACTGGTCACCCGTATGCTGGAGGAAGATCCGCACCTGCAGGTCGTCGCGTCGGTCGGCAATGGTCAGATGGCGCTGAACGCGCTGGAGCGCCATGACGTCGAGGTCGCGATCCTCGATATCGAGATGCCGGTGATGGACGGACTGACCGCCCTGCCGCTCCTCCTCAAGGTCGATCCGCATCTCCAGGTGATCATGGCCTCGACCCTGACCCTGAAGAATGCCGATATTTCGCTGAAGGCGCTGGAGCGGGGGGCGGCCGATTATATTCCGAAGCCGACCACCTCGCGCGAAATCAGCGGCGGGATCGATTTCAAAACCCATCTGATCGAGAAGGTGAGGGCGCTGGCCGCCGTGCGCCGCCGTTTCCCGCGCCGTCTGGCCAAGAGCGAGGCGCCGGCGCCGCTGTTGCGTCCGGTCACCCCAGTCTCCCCTGCCGCGCACACCTCGTCTTCGTCGGCCGAGCCGGCGCCGCGGTTATCGATCTATCACCGCCAGACCCAGCCGCTGACCTTCCGCAATCCGGCGGTCGAGACGCCCGATGTAATCGCCATCGGCTCATCGACCGGCGGTCCGCAGGCGCTGTTCTCCGTGCTGTCCGCCATGCGCGCCGGTACCGTGCGCCAGCCAATCCTGATCACCCAGCATATGCCGCCGACCTTCACCACCATCCTGGCCGAGCACATCAGCCGCGTGTCGGGCTGGCAGGCGGCGGAAGGGGTGGATGGCGAGCCGGTGGTGTCGGGCCGCGTCTATATCGCGCCGGGCGACTTTCACATGGTGGTCGAGACCAGGGGCACCGAGAAGGTGATCCGTCTCAACAAGAATCCGCCGGAGAATTTCTGCCGCCCCTCCGTCGACCCGATGCTGCGCAGCATGGCGCAGGCATGGGGCCGCCGGGTGCTGGTGGTGATCTTGACCGGAATGGGGTCGGATGGTCTTCGCGGCGGGCAGGCCGTCGTCGAGGCCGGCGGCACCGTGATCGCCCAGGACGAGGCAACCAGCGTCGTGTGGGGAATGCCCGGAGCGGTGGCGACGGCAGGCATCTGCAGCGCCGTTCTGCCGCTCTCGGACATTCCTCAACATGTCATGCGCATGGCGACGAGGCACTGATCATGTTGCGACCCGACGAATTCGAGTTTCTGGCCAAGCTCCTGAAGGAACGTTCGGGTCTCGTCGTGACCTCCGACAAGGGCTATCTGCTGGACAGCCGGCTGACCCCGGTAGCCCGCTCGCGCGGCTTGTCCGGCCTGTCCGAGATCGTTACCAAGCTCAAGGGCGGCGATGAATCGCTGGCCCGCGATGTCACCGAGGCGATGACGACCAACGAGTCGTTCTTCTTCCGCGACGAGAAGCCCTTCACCCAGTTCAAGGAGATGGTGCTGCCGCACATCATGGCGGCGCGCGCTTCGAAACGGTCGATCCGCATCTGGTCCGCCGCCTGCTCGAGCGGGCAGGAGGCCTATTCGCTGGCGATGATCCTGAAAGAGGAGCAGGCCAAGCTGGCCGGCTGGCATATCGAGATCGTCGGCACCGACATCTCGGTCGAGATGCTGGACAAGGCCAAGGCCGGTCTTTATTCGCAATTCGAGGTGCAACGCGGTCTGCCGATCACGCTGCTGGTGAAGTACTTCAAGAAGAAGGACGAAAGCTGGCAGATCGATCCGGCCTTGCGCGGCACGGTGCAGTTCAAGGAATGGAACCTGCTGCGCGACCTCAAGCCGCTCGGCCAGTTCGATATCGTGTTCTGCCGCAATGTGCTGATCTATTTCGACCAGCCGACCAAATCCAAGGTGCTGGAAGGCATTTCCAAGCAGATGCCGCCGGATGGGATGCTGTATCTGGGCGGCGCCGAAACGGTGCTGGGTATTTCGGACAAGTTCAAGCCGGTGCCCAATCAGCGCGGGATTTACGGCCTCACCTGAGGCCCCCCTCTTTCCGTTTTACCCGACTTGCTGTGAGGCTGGTTCCCGGCGAAGGCGCTGAGGGATGTCGGGCCTGGAATCCGTGCGTGCGCTCGAACGCGCACCGCTGAGTCGTAAGCTTCGTTACACGGCACCGGCGAGGAGCACGGCCAGGGTTTCCCTCTGGCCGCACGTCCTCGACATGCCGGTCGTGGCTCGGCTAACCCCCGAGCCCGGGTTTTACGTCGCTTACGACTGCAGCAGGTGCAGCAGTTCTTGCGGCAGCTGGGACGCCTGGGTCAGAGCGGCGATCGCCGCCTGAGTCTTGACGTCCTGGGCCGACAGGCTGGACTTCACCTGAGCCACGTCCGCATCCATGATCACCGAGGCGGCGGATGAGATGTTCTGGACGTTGGTGGCGATGTCCTGGCCGCTGAAGTTGAACTGCGACTCATAGGCGCCGACCAGCGCGCGGTCCTTGGTGATCGTGTTGATCGCCGAATTGACCCCGCCGATCGCCTTCAAGGCGGAGGCGGCGGTGCTGACGGTCGAGCCAGAGGCTCCCAGCAGGGTGGTCGTATTCACCGTCTTCAGGGACACCGAGATGAAGTTGCTACTCTGGGTGCCGATGAGGAACTTCACATTGCTGAGGAACGAGCCCGTCAGCAGCGAATTGCCGGCATAGGTCGTCGAGGACACGATGCTCGAGATTTCGCCGCGTAGCTGCTGATATTCCGTGTTGATGTCCTGCGAGCGCTGCGTATCGGTCACCTGGCCGGAAGCCGATTCGGTGGCCAGCGACAGCATGCGAGCCAGAACGTTACTGACCTGGGCCAGCGCACCGTCGGTGCTCTGTAGGATCGAGGTGCCCTGGGCCACGTTCACTTCGTCTTCCTGGAAGACGGTGACGTTGGCGTCCAATTGGGTACCGATGGCGAGGCCGGCGGCGTCGTCCTTGGCTTGGACGATGCGTGAGCCCGAGGCTAGCTGAGCGATCGACTCGGTCTCATTGGACGAGTTGATGTTCAGGTAATTAAGGGCGGCATTGGCCGCCGTGTTCGTAGAAATGACCGGCATACTTACCTCCTCTGCCACAAGCTACTTGCCTGGGGCAAGGCTGCGATTGTGGGTACAACGGGCTCATATAAGCAATGGCCGTGCCAACTTAACAAACCATTGAAAAACAACGGTTTTGTGGTGTGTGTCAGAGGTGCGAAGGTAGGTAATGGCCTGGGAGTCAGGGAGACTCTTGCCTAAAGTGCCCTGCAATATTTGCCGGGTTAAGTCCCGGAAAAGACTCGGTTTTACCGATTTTGCCGACTATTCACGGTTTTCCGGTTGGTGAAACAGCGCAAACGGCCTGGAGTCCGCTCCGTCGCTGGTCCTGGCACGGCACCCATACCGGACGCGTCGGCGGAACGATTTTTGCTCTTGGACAAAAATCGTTTCGACGAGGCGTAACCAGAGCGCGAGACCGGGGTCTCGCTTTCGTCAAAGACGAAATCATCCGGACTCAGCCATCCGGCAGCTAAAATGTAGTGGGGATGACGATGAAAAAAGGGCCCGCTGAGGAGCCCTTTATATATCAAGCGAGGTGCGACGACCGCTCTGGCGCCGGTTGGGTCGGCGGGGTGGCCCGCTCTTCGGGATCGCGCAGCACATAGCCGCGGCCCCACACCGTGTCGATATAGCTGGTCTCGCCGATGGCGGTGGACAGCTTCTTGCGGAGCTTGCAGATGAAGACGTCGATGATCTTCAGCTCGGGCTCGTCGATGCCGCCATAGAGATGGTTGAGGAACTGCTCCTTGGTCAGGGTCTGGCCCTTGCGCAACGAGAGCAGTTCAAGAATGCCGTATTCCTTGCCGGTAAGATGCAAGGGTTCCTCGTCGACCTCGACCACGCGCTTGTCGAGATTCACCGCCAGGCGGCCGGTGCGGATGATCGATTCGGAATGGCCTTTCGAGCGGCGGACGATGGCCTGGATACGGGCCACAAGTTCGGCGCGGTCGAACGGCTTGGTCAGATAGTCGTCGGCGCCGAATCCCAGGCCCTTGACCTTCTTGTCGGCCTCGGACAGGCCGGACAGGATCAGTACCGGAGTCGCGACACGCGAGGCGCGCAGGCGGCGCAGAACCTCGTAGCCGTCCATGTCGGGCAGCACGATGTCGAGAAGAATGATGTCATATTCGTAGAGCTTGCCGATCTCGAGCCCGTCTTCGCCGAGGCCGGTGGCATCGACCACCATTCCTTCGGCCCGCAGGGACATCTCCAGGCTTCTGGAGGTCATCGGATCGTCTTCTACGATGAGGACTCTCATGAGGGGCTGGAAGCTCCGGCAAATGGTTAACGGTCACTTTACCAACATTTAATGTCGGGAGGCTACTCTTATTAAGAATTAGGGCGCGCCGCTTCGAAATGATCTCAAGACCTCGGCGCGTGGAGGACCGTAGAGAACGACCCCGAGGGTGCGGGGTAGGCTACCCCGCTTTGAAAGTTTCCGCATGTCTCTCACCGTTACAGCGTTATTGTCCGATATCGAGCGAATCCCGGAGCTGCGCCGTTATGGGCGCATCGAGGGGGTCCAGGGCCTTCTGGTCGAGGCCGGTGGAATCGGCAATGTGTTGTCGGTCGGCGACCGCTGCCGCATCACCGGGCGCACCAAGGAAATCCTTTCGGAGGTGGTTGGGTTCCGTCAAGGCAAGGCGCTGTTGATGCCTTACTCCTCGCTGGAGGGGATCGGGCTCGGCTGCCGGGTCGAGGTCGACGAGGCCAATCCCGTGCTGCATCCCCATGCGGGCTGGCTGGGCCGCGTCATCAACGCGCTGGGCCAGCCGGTCGACGGTCTCGGGCCGCTGCCGCAGGGGCCGGTCGCCTATCCGATCCGCAACACGCCGCCCTCGGCCCATTCCCGTCAAAGAGTGTCGGGCAAGCTCGATCTCGGCGTGCGCGCCATGAATGCGTTCCTGACCTGCTGCCGCGGCCAGCGCATGGGCATCTTCGCCGGCTCGGGGGTCGGCAAATCCTCGATTCTCTCGATGATGGCACGCCATACCGTGGCCGACGTCTCGGTGGTCGGGCTGATCGGCGAGCGCGGCCGCGAGGCGCGCGAATTCATCGAGGACGATCTCGGTCCCGACGGCCTGGCCCGCAGCGTGGTGATCGTCGCCACCTCGGACGAATCCGCGCTGCTGCGCCGCCAGGCGGCTTATGTGACGATGACCGTCGCCGAATATTTCCGCGATCTCAATCGTGATGTCTTATGCATGATGGATTCGGTCACCCGCTTCGCCATGGCTCAGCGCGAGATCAGCCTGTCGGTCGGAGAGCCGCCGGCCAGCAAGGGTTATACCCCGACCGTCTTCGCCGAACTGCCGCGCCTCCTGGAGCGCGCCGGTCCGGGCGCCGAAAATCAGGGCTCGATCACCGGTCTGTTCACCGTGCTGGTCGATGGCGACGATCATAACGAGCCGATCGCCGATGCCGTGCGCGGCATTCTCGACGGCCACATCGTGCTCGACCGCGCGATCGCCGAGAGAGGCCGCTACCCGGCCATCAATATCCTGCGCAGCGTGTCGCGCACCATGCCGGGCTGCAATACGCCCGAAGAAAACCAGCTGATCGCCCGCGCTCGCCGCCTGCTGGCGCTTTATGACGACATGGCCGAGCTGATCCGCCTCGGCGCCTATCGCCGCGGCGCGGACGCCGCGGTCGATGAGGCGATCCACTACTTCCCCGCCATCGAGGCCTTCCTGGCGCAGCGCAAGGACGAGAAGACCGATCTCGCCAGCTGCTACGCCATGCTGGCGCAAATTTTTCAGCCGTGAACTGACCCGCGATGGCCAAGAAATCGCAGGAAATAAAGACGCTGATCCGGGTCCAGAGCTGGTCCGTGGACGAACAGCGCCGCATGCTCAACCAGCTGCTCGACCGCGAGCAGCAGCTGATCGAGGATGGCCACCGCATGGACCGCCAACTGATCGCCGAACAGCAGGTCGCCGCCAAAGATCCCGCTCTGGCGGGTTTCGCCTATGTCGCTTATGCCAGAAATCATGGCGTCAAGCGCACCAATCTCAACACCATCCTCACCGCGCTGCGCACCGAGATCGAGCTGCAGCGCGAGGCGCTGGCCGAGGCCTATCGCGAATTGAAGGTGCTGGAAGAGGTCAAGAAGAACTGGCTCAAGGCCGAGCAGGCGGAAGAGGCGCGCCGCGAGCAGATCGATCTCGATGAGATCGCCCAGACTCTCCATCGTCGTCATCAGGCGGAAGCAGCCGAGGCATGAGGCTGATTCTCTGCCTTCTGGCGCTGTTGGCGAGTGCTTCCGCCACGGCCGAGCCGCCGCATAGCCTGACCGGCGACATCCGCTATCACCGCGCCTTCCATTCGCGGTTCCTACCCGACGACCGCGACATCATCGTCTATCTGCCGCCCGGCTACGAAGCGGACAAGGTGAAGCGCTATCCGGTTCTCTATCTGCAGGATGGGCAGAATCTGTTCGACGGCGCCACCTCCTTCATTCCCGGCCAGGAATGGCGTGCCGACGAGACTGCGCAGGCGCTGATCGAGGCCGGCAAGATCCGGCCGTTGATCATTGTCGGCGTCTATAATGGCGGCGAGAGCCGGATCGACGACTATACCCAACGCTTCAGCGAGAAATTCAAGAAAGGCGGCAAGGCAGATCTGTATGGACGCCTGATCGTCGAGGACCTGAAGCCCTTCATCGACAGCCAATATCGCACCATCCCCAACGATACCGGCCTCGGCGGTTCGTCGCTGGGTGGCCTGGTTTCGATGTATCTCGGGCTGCAATATCCGACCGTGTTCAGCAAGCTGGCGGTGATGTCGCCCAGCGTGTGGTGGAGCGACCGCCAAGTGCTGAAGGATGTCGCCGCCGCACCGGCCGGACCGCGGGCGCGGATCTGGCTCGATATCGGGACCCATGAGGGCAAGGACGATTTCGAGACGGTGATCGCCGAAGCTCGAATGCTGCGTGACGCGCTGGAAGCGAAGGGCTGGGTGCAGGGGCGCGATCTCGCTTATTTCGAGGATAAGGACGCCGAGCATAACGAAGCGGCCTGGTCGAAGCGTTTCGGCGGGGTTCTGAAGTTTTTGTATCCGCCCAATTAGAGCAAGTCGCCAATTACAGAAACACCGCCACTCTTCCGCGCGCCGCGCGGAAGAAATATATCGCCGCAGACGCGGCTGACCGGCGAGGGACCTATCCCTCACATTCCCTGTTGCGCTCGGCTGGAACCGAGTTGCGTCCTAACGCCGGTGCATCATCTCGAGCGATTGAGATCGACGCAATTCGATCCCACCCGAGCGCCCGAGTAGGGCGTCTCCTCAGTTATCCAGGAAATTCTCCGCCGGCAGCGGATGCGACTGGCTGGGCCCGCCGCCGATCGGCGGCAGGGTGAGGGCCAGGTCGGTATTGCGCGAATTGGCCACCAGCTGCACGACCGGCACCGCGAAAGTCTCCATGCCGTCGAGAAACACGCCGCATACATGGCTGTAATCGGCACCGCTGGCGAAGATGGCGTGATAGGTGCCGTCGGGAATCGAATTGATCACCGCGCTGTCGCCCTTGGCGGCGAAGAAAGCCAGCAGGGTGCGCCCGCTCTGGGTCTTGAGACGAACCACCACGTCGCGGCCGCTTTCGTTCCTTACCGCCAGGCGCGCTTCACCGCCCGAGCGCCGCAGCAGGATGTCGCCATTCTGCGGCGGCTCGCCCTTCTGATCGGTGCACCAACGATTCTTCTGCGCCTCGCCGGGGCCGCCGAACAGATAGCGCGACTGTACATAGCCGGTGATGCCGTTCTCGGTGAGGATGCGGGCCCATTCGCCGCCCGGCACCGTCTCGACCACCTGAACCGTCGAGAAACGGTCGAGCAGGGCGGTGACCGGCTGGGTCGAAGCCGGGCCCTGGCGCACCTTGAGGATTTCGGTGGCGACATGACGAGTCTCGCCCGGCTGAGCCGGATGCACGACGATGTCGGCGCTGACATCGTCGGTCTGGCTGCGGAAAGCCAGCACCGCGGTGCCCGTCAGGATGGCGAGGATCAGCCCGACCAGCGGGAGGGCCTGCACGACGGTGGCGTAGTTCCAGGGGCGCCAGCGATTCTTCAGCCGCTTGGCCACCTTGACCCGCGCTCCGGTGCGATGCAGCAGTCCGGCGATGCGGACCCGCTCATCCTCGTTCTGGGCGAATTCGAGCGCCTGTTCGGCCAGCGCGCGGGCGACGATATGCTCGCCGCGGCCGAGAAAAGCGCGCGCCTGATGCAGCAGCACCCACAGATTGTCGGTCGAGGGCTTGTCGCCGCCGCGCAGATTGTGCAGCAGCGCGCGGACGGTCCAATAGGGGCCGGCGAAGCTCCACCAGCCGAGAATCCAGGTTGCGGTGCTGGCCAGGATTGCCGTGCGGTCGGCGCAAGCCCGGCAAAAAATGCCGCGTACCGTCTCGCGCCGGCAGCGCCACAGGAAGCTGCGCACATGATGGAACAGGATGTAGCGCGGCTGCGCGGTGACCTGGGCGCAGCGCGAGCAGGTCAGTGGCTGCGGGTGGGGATCGGTCGGGTCGATCAGCCCGGCCGGGGCCGGCAGACGCGATTTGCGCTCATAGTCGCCGCGCTGATCCGGGTCGATCAGGACCTGGTAAGCATGTGTAACATCAAGGAATTCCTGGCGCGCTTCCTCGGACGGATTGCGATCGGGATGCAGCAGCTTGGCCTTGTAGCGGAAGGCAGCCTTGATCTCCGACGTGTCGGCCAAAGGCCCAACGCCCAGCGTACGATAGTAGCCGAGAGGGTCGGAGAGAGACCGGCTTTCTTGGTCCAGCATGTCGATATGGGGTCCGTTCGGCAAAAGACTTCGTTTATCTAACCCGAAGGTTCAAGCAAAAATCGTGCCGATAGCTAGGCAAAAATTATGCCGTTAGCGTCGCCTGTCAAGCGCGGCGTGGTGACGAACCGTCCGTCGGGATGGAAGGCGACCGAGCCCTCCAGACCGAAATTGAGCAGGCCATTGATGAACAGCGCGTCGATATCGCGGCGCATTTCGCCGGGCAGCGCCGTCGTCGTGCGGATGATCAGGTCGAAGCGCTTGTGCTGGCGCTTGACCAGCCCGTCGAACTGCATCGGCCCCAGCCGCGACAGATCGAGATCGAGCAGGAAGCGCGTGCCTTTCTCGCGCTCGGCCGCCGCCATCTTGCCTTGGCGCTGACGAACGGTAAGCCGGAGATTGGTGATCTCGCCGCCCATCAGGAATGGGATCATCAGGCTGCGCCAATCGCCCTCGGACGGTCCCTGCACCGGAGTCGAGGCCGCTTCCCAATGGCGGGCCAGAGAGTCCAGCGCCTGAGGGGCTGCGTGGGACAGGGCGGTCGTCAGCCCATCGCCGAGAAAGCGGGCGAGTCCCTGAGGCTGATCGGCGGTCGCCATCGCGGACAATAACTGCGCGGCCAGTTTCTGCCCGGGCGCCGGGATCCTCTCGCGCACCGCGTCGGCCAGCGCGTCGCCGCCGGCGGGGCTGGCCTGCGCCGTGTCGATCAGCTGGGCGACCCGTTTCGGCAGGATGCGGTCCGGCGGATCGTCGGGCAGGGGTGTCGCTGACGTGAAGACGGGCGGCGGCACCGGTTTGCCGACCAGCTGCAGGGTCACTTTAGCGTCGGGCGGCAAGGTCTGCGGCCCGATGTCGAGCGCGATCAGGCCGATCGGCGTGCGCACCAGGGGCTTGCCGGCGTCGGTGTTGGGCAGCACCTGGCCGCTGACTTCCGCCGGTGGCGGCGCGGGCGCGGGCGCGGGCGGCGGGGCGGAAGAGGCCGGCGGCGGGGGAGCGGCCGTCGCCACCGGACTGGGCGCGGCTGTCGGCGGCTGCGGCGAAGCTTGAGGCGGTGAAGCAGGCGCGGCGATCGCCGGTGCCGGTGCCGCCGGTGCCGGTGCAGGGCTGGGGGGCGATGGTGCGATCGAGGCCGTTGGAGCGGGCGTTGGTGCAAGCGCGGCGGCGGGAGATGCCGGCGCGGCAGGCGGCAGCGATTGCTGGGGGGCCGGTTCCACTTCGGGCGCCACTTCGGGCACTGTTTCGGCGCCGGCACCGACGGCGGGAGCCGGTGCCGGCGTCTGTGCAGTGGCTGGCGTCGTCGCCAGCGCTGGCGTTGGACTGGGAGACGCGGACGCCGGAGCGGGCGTCTCTTCCACCGTCTCCGGTTCGGGGCCGGACTGCTCGGGTGGCGGGGTGAGGCCGGTGATGCGCACCGTCAGGGTGGTACCGCTCGGCAGGGCAGGATCGGATGACGTGACCAGAGTCGCCGGAATGCCGGGCGATGGCGGCGGTTTCGGCGCCATCTGCACCGTCGCCACGGAAGGGGGCGGCCCCGGCGTGGACGCGGTCGAGACGGACGGCGGCGGCGGCGGGGCGGAAATCGTCGCCGGCGTCGCCGGGCGGTCATTGACCGCCAGCAATCGCCATTGCGGCTGCGGACCGGCCTGGCTCACCGAAATATCGAGCTTGGCGCCGGGCGTGACCTGAACTTGCGGCGGCAGGCGGATCTGAGCCGGCCCGTTCGGGGTGCTGATCTGCACCAGCGTGCCGGGCTGAGGCTTGGGCGCGCCGGGATCGGCGGGATCGGCGGTCTGGGGGAGGATTTGTGTGACCAGCGCGGTCAGTGGGCTGTTGGCCGGCAGTTTCGCCAGCGATTGGGCCAGAGCTTCGGACAACTCGGCCAGTAGGATGGCTAGCCCCGCCGTCGCCGCCGGTGCCGGCTGCGGCAGTCCGGCATTGGGCAGCGAAGGAGGCAGCGCGTCCATTATTTTCTCAAGAGATGGGCGACGATGCCTTCGATGTCGGCGGCGGCCTCGGAATTGGGCGAACGGGTGAAGAGCGGAGTCTGGTTGCGGATCGCCTCGCGCACCTTGATGTCGCGGCGGATCACCCCGGCCAGAGGCGGCGAGATCTTGAGGAAGCCCTCGCAGGCCTTGAGCAGGGTGTAATAGATGCGTTCGCCCTCACGGGTCGAATTGGCCATGTTGACGACGATGCGGATATCCGTGCCCGGCCGGTCCATATGGGTGACCTTGACGAAGGCATAGGCGTCGGTCAGCGAGGTCGGCTCGTCCGTGGTGACGACCAGGATGGTGCCGGCCTGGTTGGCCAGCGCGCGGACCGTCTTCTCGACGCCGGCGCCGAGATCGAGCACGACGCGGTCATAGCCGCCGGCCATCAGCGCCAGATCGTCGGCCAGGATTTGCAGGCGCGACAGCGGAATATTGGCCAGCGATCCCGACCCCGAGCGGCCGGCGATGACGTCGAAGCCGCCCTCGGGGAAATTGACCGCGGCCTGATTGAGGGTCAGGCGTCCGGTCACCACGCTGCCGAGATCGTGCTTGGGCATCAGGCCGAGCTGGATATCGACATTGGCGAGACCCAGATCGCCGTCGAACAGCAGGCTGCGCTGGCCGGCGCGGGACAAAGCGTGAGTCAGCGAGATCGAGAAGAAGGTCTTGCCGACGCCGCCCTTGCCCGAGGCGACGGCGACCACGTTTTTCGCCTTCGGTCGATGGGCCGGACGCGGTGCCAGGGAGGGAGTGGAGCTTCCGGTGGTCATCGCTGGCTGGCCTCTATGCGGGGTGAATTGGATTGTTCGTCGGATGACGGCGCCGGCAGGATCATGCGCGCCATGATGGCCGGGCTAATGGCGGTTACACCATTGACCACGCGGGGGCTTGCGCTGACGTCGCAGAACATCAGCGGCGCCGATTCGGCGGCGGACAGGATCGAGCCCAGGCGGCGGGTGGTGTCGAGCCGGGTCGCGAGCAGGCGGGTGGCGCCGACGCTGGCGAAGGCCTCGCCGATTTCGGCCGCCTCGATGGGGTCGCCACCGGCGGAGAGCACCAGGATCGGCTCGACATTGGCGCTTTCGACCAGCGCCGCCAGATAATCGAGATCGGCCTGCTTGAAAGGATTGAGGCCGGGGCTGTCGACGAAGACGATATCGTGCTGGCCCTGGCAGGTGGCGATGGCGCGCTGCAGGGTTTCCGGCCCGCGCGCGGTGATCAGGTCGATCTTCAGGATTCCGGTGAAGGCGGACAGCTGCGAATTGGCGCCGGCGCGCACATTGTCGGCCGAGATCACCCCGACGCGGCGGCCTTTCATGGTCGAGCGGGCGGCCAGCTTGGCCACCGTCATCGACTTGCCGTTGCCGGGCGGGCCGACCAGCAGGAAAGGTCTTGGCGCCCCGTGGTCGGGCAACGGGGCGAAGACGAAATGAGTCTCCAGCGCGGCGGCGCAGGCTGCCTGCGGGTCGTCCAGCCCGCTCGAGCGGGCGGCGGTGGTCAGGGCCTCGACCAGGCGCGGCGGCAGGCTGTGATCGACCAGCGCGTCGCGGATGACGTCGGAGATCGGCGTGCTGGCCGGCGGCTCGTCCTCATCGAGCCAGCCGCCCGGCAGCTCGTCGGTGTCGGTCGGCTCCAAAGCCGCGGTAATCCGCACGCCCTTGCCGCCGGCGGCGCGCTGGGTCGAGACGATAATGGCATCGTCTCCCAGCTCCTGCCGGATCAGCTGCATGGCCTCGGCCATGCTTGGGGCGATGTAGGATTTGAGGCGCACTTATTTGTGTCCCTCAAGCGCCGGGCGGGCGCCTTGCAGGCGCCGTTGGCCGCTCCGCGGCCGTCTGGCGACTCGGCTACCGCGCCAAGCGATACCGACTCTGGTCTGCGGCAAGCGGCAGCGCGGGGCCGCAGTCGCGGCCCAAAAGGACAGGGGGCGGGGAGTTTGGGGGATGAACATCATATCTGCCCCAGGGTTTTGATCTTGGCCTTGGGGTGGATCTCGGACTGGCTCATCACCACGGTGACCGGGCGGAAACGTTCCACGATCGACCGCACATAGGGGCGCGCGCTCGGGCTGGTCAGCAGCACCGGGGCCTCGCCCTGCATGGCGAAGCGTTCGAAGGTCTGGCGGGTCTTGGTGATGAATTCCTGCAGACGGCTCGGTGCCATCACCAGCTGGCGCTCCTCGCCGGTGCCCTGCAGGGATTCGAGGAAGGACTGCTCCCATTCCGGCGACAGGGTGACCAGCGGGATAAAGCCCTGCGGCCCGGTATTGTAATCGCTGATCGGGCGCGACAGGCGGGTTCGCACATGCTCGGTGATGGTCATGACATTGCGCGAATGGGCGCAGGCTTCCGAGATGCCTTCGAGAATGGTGCCGAGATCGCGGATCGAGACGCGCTCCTGCAGCAGATTCTGCAGCACGCGCTGGATGCCGCCCGTCGAGATCTGCGACGGCACGATGTCGGAGATCAGCTTCTGGTTCTCCTTGTCGACCTCGTCGAGCAGCTTCTGCGTCTCGGCATAGGTCAGGAGGTCCGGCATGTAGTCCTTGATCACCTCGGTCAGATGCGTGGTGATGATGGTCGAGGGGTCGACCACGGTATAGCCGCGGAACAGAGCCTCCTCGCGCCCGCCCGGATCGATCCAGACCGCGGGAAGCCCAAAGGTCGGCTCCTTGGTCTTCTCGCCCGGCAGGGTGATGTCCTCGCCCCTGGGATCCATCACCATCAGGGCGTTGGGGCGCAGTTCGCCGCGGCCGGCTTCCACTTCCTTGACATAGACGATGTAGGAATTGGCCGGCAGTTGCATATTGTCCTGGATGCGCACGCTCGGCATCACGAAGCCCATCTCGCCGGCCAGGGCGCGGCGCAGCGCCTTGATCTGATCGGTCAGCTTGGGCCCGTGCGGATTGTTGATCATCGGCAGCAGGGCGTAGCCCAGCTCGAGGCGCACATTGTCGATCTTCAGCACCGCCGAGATCGGCTCGTCGGCGACTGGGGGCGGGGGCACGGCATCGGCTTCGGCCTGCACCAGATCCGCCGCGTCCTTCTGGCGCCTGGCGGTGAGATAGGCGCCGCCGCCGGTGGCCAGGGCCAGGGCGAGAAACGGGATCATCGGCATCGCCGGCAGCAGCGAGACGGCCACCAGCAGGGCTGACGTCATGCCCAGCACCTTGGGATAGCCGATCAGCTGGGAGGACAGGGCCTTGTCGGTGGCTCCCTTGAGGCCGGCCTTGGTGACCAGCATGCCCGAGGCGGTCGAGACGATCAGCGCCGGAATCTGCGTCACCAGACCGTCGCCGACAGTCAGCTTGGTGTAGTAGTCGGCAGCCTGCGAGAAGCTTAGGCCCTGTTGCGCGATGCCGATCAGCATGCCGCCGATGACATTGACGAAGGTGATCAGGATGCCGGCGACGGCGTCGCCGCGCACGAATTTCGAGGCGCCGTCCATGGCGCCGAAGAAGGCGCTCTCGCCTTCGAGCTCGGTGCGGCGTTTCCGGGCCGTCGCCTCGTCGATCAGGCCCGAGGACAAATCGGCATCGATAGCCATCTGCTTGCCCGGCATGGCGTCCAAGGTGAAGCGCGCCGCCACTTCGGCGATACGGGTCGAACCCTTGGTGATGACCACGAAATTGACGATGATCAGGATGGCGAAGACGATGATGCCGATGATGAAGCTGCCGCTCATCACGAAGCTGGCGAAGGCCTCGATGACGCGGCCGGCGCCCGCCGTGCCTTCATGGCCATGCGCCAGGATCAGGCGCGCCGAAGCCAGATTGAGGGCCAGGCGCATCAGTGTCGACAGCAGCAGCACGGTCGGGAAGGAGCTGAAATCCACCGGCTTCTCGATGAAGATGGCTGTCATCAGGATCATCACCGAGAAGGTCAGCGACATGGCCAGCGAAATGTCCAGCAGCCAGGTCGGCATCGGCAGGATCAGGCTCACCAGCAGCATGGTGACGCCCAGCGCGAACAGCAAGTCGCCGCGCTTCAGGGCCGCGGTCAGCTTGCCCATCACCATATTGGCATTGAAGCCGGGGGCCGCGACGGCGGCTTCGCCGGCGCCGGCCTCGGAAACAGTGGCGATTTCGGCGCCTTCAGCCACGATAGGCCTCTCCGCTAGGGACTAGAATTAGAAGGCGGCTCGCTCGGCGTCGCCGGGCGGCGGCACGGCGAAGCCTTCATCGAGATATTGCCGCAGCTTGTTGCGGAGCGTACGGATCGAGATGCCGAGAATGTTCGCGGCATGGGTCCGGTTACCGAGGCAATGCTGCAGCGTATCGATGATCAGGTCGCGCTCGACGTCGGCCATGGCCCGGCCGACCAGCCCTTGCGTGCTGCCCTGGATGGCGGCCTGCGCCGCCACCGCCACCGTCGCGGCCAGGCTGGAGCTCGGATCGCTGCTGGTCGGCGCGTTGGACAGCATGATCGCCTCGGGACCGATCTCCTTGCCGGAGGCTAGCAGCACCGCGCGATGCATGGTGTTTTCCAGCTCGCGGACGTTGCCGCGCCAGATATGGGTGGTCAGCACGCGCTTGGCGGCGTCGCTGAGCGGGCGTTCCGGGATGCTGTTGAGGTCGGAATATTTACGGATGAAATGACCGGACAGCGCGTCGATGTCGAGCGGGCGCTCGCGCAAGCTGGGCAAGCGCAGATTGACGACATTGAGGCGGAAGAACAGATCCTCGCGGAACGTGCCCTTCCTGACCTCGTCCTCGAGATTGCGGTTGGTGGTGGCGATGATGCGCACGTCGATCTTGACCGGGGCGTTGCCGCCGACGCGGTCGATCTCGCGTTCCTGCACGGCGCGCAGCAATTTCGCCTGGAGACGGGGATCCATCTCGGAAATTTCGTCGAGCAGCAGGGTGCCGCCGGTGGCCTCTTCGAATTTGCCGAGACGGCGGGCCACGGCGCCGGTGAAGGCGCCCTTCTCATGGCCGAACAGCTCGCTTTCCAGCAGATTCTCGGGGATCGCCGCGCAATTCACCGCGACGAAGCGCTTCTGCGCGCGGCGGCTCTTGCGATGGACGAAGCGGGCCATCAGCTCTTTACCGGTGCCGGATTCGCCCGAGATCATGATCGAGGCGTCGCTTGGCGCGACCTGCTCGGCCATGCGCAGCACGTTGCCCATGATCGGATCGCGGAAAATGATCGAATGGCTTTCCTCGGTGACCGCGGCGATGACGGCGGCGATCAACTCGGCGTCTGGCGGCAACGGGATATATTCCTTGGCGCCCGACCGGATGGCGCGTACCGCGGCGCCGGTGTCGGCGGCGACGCCGCAGGCCACCACCGGCACATGGATGCGCTCGGACAGCAGGCTGTCGACCAGCAGCTTTACGTCTGACTTGGCGTCGATCATCACCAGATCGGCGCCCTGACCGGAGCGCAGCACCTCGAGTCCGGCCGGCACCGAATCGACATGGGTCACCTTGGCGCCGCGGGCCATCGCAATCTGGCTCGCCGCACCAACCTGGCCTTCCAAGGCGCCGATGATCAGTAGCTGCATTGTCCCCTCAATTCCTCAAGACGCCGATTATGACCGGTCAGTCTTAATAATTTCCGTCATCGTCACGCCGAGGCGGTCTTCCACGACCACCACCTCGCCGCGCGCGACCAGACGGTTGTTGACATAGATGTCGATCGCCTCGCCGACCTTGCGGTCCAGCTCGACCACGGCACCCCGTCCCAGCTTCAGCAGCTGGTTGACCTGCATGGTGGCCTTGCCGAGTACAGCCGAGACCTGCACCGGAATATCATACACCGCTTCGAGGTCGCGTGCCGAGCGGGGGCCGTCGGGCAGCAGGTCGGCTCCGAGTTCCGGCTTCAGTTCGTTCAGTTCAAAATCGGCCATCGCCTATCTCCTAAAATTTATGTCGTCCGCTGGGCCAAGTCGCCCAACGCCGCTTCGACCGCCTGATCGATCAGCGCCCACGCGCGGGACTGGTCCCGCTCGGCGCCGCCATCGCCCCATTCGACGCGGCAATCGCCGGGGGCCAGCGAGGGATCGCCGACCACACCCAGCTTGCCGTCGAAGGCCGCCCGTTCGGCCAGGCCTTCGACCTTCTCCTTGACCGCTTCAGCCATTTCCGGGGCCACCTTGATCGTCACCTTCGGCGTCCGGTCGAGATGGCTCAGACAGTCGAGCACCGCGGCCTCGATCTCGGCCAGCCCGAAACGGCGGGCGAATTCGGGATGCAGTTTTCTGACCATAGCCGTAGCAATCGCCGCGCTCTGGCGCGCCAGCTCCTCCGCGTCGGCGGCCTGGGCGGCGCCCAAAGCCTGCAGATGATGCGCGGCGGTGGCCAGCGCCATGCCCGTCATCTGCTCCAGCGACTGCGCCGCTTCCTGGTGCCCGGCCTGGCGGCCCTGGTCGTAGGCCTGCTCGCGGGCCAGCGTCAATTCCTCTTCCGAGAAGGTCGGCGGCGGAGGCGGCGGAGGTTCCGGCTCCTCCATCTCCATCATCATCGGATCCTCGGCATAGCCCATATCCACCGGCGCGATGCGCGGCGTCCCGAAGTCGGTGTCGAACAGGTACTTCTGTAACTTCGGCATCAGGGATCACACTCAGTAGATCAGTTCGTCTTCTTCGCGGCCTTCCGAAATCACGATCTGGCCGCTGGCCGCCAATTCCTTGGCCATGGTCACGATCATGCTCTGCGCCTGGTCCACGTCGCGCAAGCGGACCGGGCCCATCGCGTCCATATCTTCCTTCAGCATCTTGCCGGCGCGTTCGGACATGTTCTTGAAGAACAGATCCTTGACCGTCTCCGATCCGCCCTTGAGCGCGACCGCCAGCTTGTCCTTCTCGACGCTGCGCAGCAGGGTCTGGATGCCGGCGGTGTCGATGCGCACCAGATCCTCGAAGGTAAACATGAGGGCCTTGATGCGTTCGGCGGCTTCGCGGTTGCGCTCCTCGAGGGCGCTCATGAAGCGGCTCTCGGCGTTGCGGTCCAAATTGTTGAAGATGTCGGCCATCAACTCGTGCGCGTCGCGTCGCGCGGTGCGGGCGAGGTTCGACATGAATTCAGTACGCAGCGTTTTCTCGACGCCGTCCAGTACTTCCTTCTGCACCGCTTCCATGCGCAACAGACGCATGATGACTTCCATGGCGAAGTTTTCGGGCAGCAGCGACAGGACGCGGGCGGCATGGTCGGGTTTGATCTTGCCCAGCACCACGGCGACGGTCTGCGGATATTCGTTCTTGAGATAGTTGGCCAGCACCGTCTCATTGACGTTGCCGAGCTTGTCCCACATCGTGCGGCCGGCCGGACCACGGATTTCTTCCATGATCATTTCGACGCGGTCTTTGTTCAGCGTCTTCAGCAGGAGTCTCTCGGTGCTTTCCAGCGAGCCGACCAGCGAGCCGGTGGTCGAGATCTGATCGGCGAACTCGACGAACAAACGTTCGACCACCGACGAATTGACCGTGCCCAGATTGGCCATGGTCTGGGAAATCTCTTTGATTTCCTCGTCGTCCATCATCGCGAACAGCTTCGACGATTGCTCTTCGCCGAGCGACAGCATCAGGATCGCCGCCTTCTGCGGGCCGGTTAGCGAACGGTAGTCTTCTTTCATGCGGGCCATTTTTAAATGCCCCTCAAGCCCTGTCGGCTTTGCCGACAAATTACCCAGATTGCGTGCAAAGCACGCGTGGCGCGCATTCCATGCGCTGGGCTACCGCGCCGAATCGAAGCGTAGCGCAGATGGGCGCGAAGCGGCCAACCTATGTTGCCTGTGTGACCACGGCTGTCGGTAGCGCGGGGCCGCCTTGCGGCCCTAGGGTGCACCACGCCGGAGTCGGAGTGGTTCAGGGACATATGGGCGCTCATTCCGTGTACATCCAGTTGCGGATGATCGACAGGGCTTCCTCGGGATGCTTGTCGACGATCTCGCCGATCTTGCGGATCGAGGAAGCTTTGACGCGGCCCTCGACCTTGTCGATGTCGATCAGTTCGTCCACCGACTCCAATTCTTCCGGCAGCATGCCCAAGCTGGGGGCGGGCGGCATGGCGGGGCCCAGCAGGGCCGTTCCGCCGCCGGCGCCGCCCAGCATGCGGTTGTCGGCGGCGGCCGCCTGAGCGGCCAGGCTTTCGACGGCGCGGCTGACCAGCGGACGCAGCACCAGCAGCAGGAACAGGATGGCGACCAGCGACAGGCCAAGATTGGAAGCGATCTTCTCGACCAGTTCCTTATCCATGCCGAAGATCTTGTCGGCGGTGATGTCGGCTTCCGGCTGGTCATGGCCGGCGAAGGCCATATTGATCACCTCGACCTGATCGCCGCGACCCGTATTGAAGCCGATGGCGCCCTTCACCAGGCTGGTGATCTGGTCCATTTCCTTCTGGTCGCGCGGAATGTAGGTCAGCGTCTTCTGGCCTTCGGCGGGCGGGCCGTAACGGCCATCGACCAGCACCGCGGCGGTAACGCGCTTGACGGCGCCCAGTTCCTTGATCTGGCTCTTGGTGGTCTTCGAGATCTCGTAATTGTGGGTTTCCTGGGTACGATTCTGCTTCGACTCGCTGCGCGCGCCGGCATTGTTGGCGCCGGCGTCCGGCAGGTTCTGCTGCACGCTGACCGAGGAATTCTCGAGATCCTTGGTCTGCTCGCCTTCCTCGGTGGTTGTCGTCGAGCGCTCGACCTTGCTGTCCGGATCGTAGGTTTCCTGGGTGGTGGTGGAGCGGTCGAGATCCATCTCCACCGACACTTCGGCGCGCACCTTGTCGCCGCCGATCGAGCGCTCCAGCAATTCCTCGATGGTGCGCTGCAGGCGCTGCTCGGTGGCCAGCTTCAGTTCGTCGGCCTCGTCGGCCATGGCTTCGGCGTCGGTATCGGAGGACTTGGCCAGCAGGGTGCCCTTGTCGTCGACGATCGAGATGCGCGACGGCTTGAGCTTCGGCACGGCGGTGGCGACCAGATGCTGGATCGCCTGCACCTGTTGGCGGGACAACCGCCCGGCGCCGTCCATCTTCAGCACGATGGTGGCCGAGGGCTCCTGGGTGTCGCGCGAAAAGACTTCGCGCTTGGGCAGCACCAGATGGACGCGGGCCGATTTGACGCCATTGATCGATTTGATGGTGCGGGCCAGCTCGCCTTCCATGGCGCGCAGCAGATTGACGTTCTGCACGAAGCTGGTCGACCCCATCATGTCGGACTTGTCGAACAGCTCGTAGCCGGTGGCGATCGAACCGCCGCTCGGCAGCTGCTGCTCGGCCAGTTTCACGCGCAGATCGAGCTTCTTGTCGGAGGGCACCCACACTTCGGTGCCGTCATGGCGCAGCTCGTAGGGGACCTTCTCGGCCTGCAGGCGGCCGACGATCTGATTGGAATCGGCAAGCTCGAGGCCGCCAAACAGCATTTCCATGGGCGGCGAGGAAATCCGGGCGACCAGATAGATGAGGAATCCGAGCATCGCCAGACCGCCGCCACCGATGGTGACCAGGCGGGCCGTGCCCAAATTCTTCAAAGTCTGAACAAAGGAATTCACGCCGTTCCCCTCCACGCCAACATCGGCACGCTATAACGCGGAAGGTGAAAGAGCGGTTAACCCCCCAGGCAAAAATTGCCGAGTGTTTCCGGGGGCTTGAATCTAGACGTTGATGTCGAGGCCGCTGAGGCTTGAGCCGCTGCCGGAGGTCGCCGCCAGAACCTGTGCGTCGATCTCGCTATCGGTAGTGTAGGGGCTGGAGTTCGAGCCGCTATCGCTGCCATTGCCCTGATTCGACCCCGAACCGGATCCCTGGCCCGCTTGCTCCTGGCCGAAAGCGTTGCCGGCCGATTGCTGGTCGCCGCGCATCTGGAAGTTCAGCGAATTGCTGTCGGTGTTGAACCCGGCGTTCTGCAGCGACTGGGTCAGCTGATGGGCGTCGTTCTTGAGCAAGGCGAGGGTCTGCGGATTGTCGGCCGAGATGGTGGCCTTCACCTGGCCGTCCTGCATTTGCAGCTTGACCTGCACGGTGCCGAGGTCGGCCGGATGCAGCAGCACGTCGATACTGTCCGATCCGTCCTTCAGCCCCTTGGTCACCTGCACCTTGACCTGTTCCGAGGGGTTGGCGTCGGCGGCTTCCGACAGCGAGAAAGTGCTCGACGCCAGGGTGCTGGTGGTGCTGGTGCTCGTTGCGCCCGATCCCTCGGTTTGGACGACGCCCTGCGTTGCCGCGGCAGTGGCGGCTGATGCCACGTCGCCGGTCAGAGCGGGGGTGCCGCCGGTGGCCGGGTCGAGGGCGAGGGTCCGTGTGTCCATGCCGGGGGGTACTGCGGCACCCGAAGTTGCTGAACCAGCTCCCTGCGCAGTAATGGGAACTTGCTGGACCAGCGTCGGATCGCCGAGGAGACCGGGCGCAACCTGGGTCTGCGTGCCGCCTTGATCAGCGGACGCGGAACCGGTCTGGGTGGATGCCGACATCGTGTCGGCGGTCTGTCCGCTGCCGGAGGCGGCGGAGGCAGAGGAAACCTGCGGGGCGATCCCGCCGGAAAGGGTCTGGGCGGCGGTTTGACCGGCGGCGGAATTGTCCTGCGGCTGATTGCCGCCGGAATTCGCGCCCGAGTTCTGGCCGGTGTCGCCGCTGTCGCCGCCGGTCTGGGGCGCGGAGTTGACGGCGTTGGCCGTGACGGTTCCGGTGCCCGGCGTGGCGGCCTGAGCGGAAACCGCGGCGCCCGCCGTCGCGGCGCCGGCGCTGCCGGCGGGTGCGGGCGTATTGGCGTTGGTCGTGACCTTGACGCTGCCGGCCGGGGCGCCGCCCGTCAGCTGCGACAAGGCGGCCGCCTGGGCTTGGGCCTGCGGAGCCGCGGCCTGGGCCGAAGCCTGGTCCTGGCCCTGAGCGGCGGTCTGCCCTTGTGCTTGCGTTTGTGCTTGTGCTTGGGCGCCGGACGAGGCGGCGCCCGCAGCGGCGGAGGCTGTCGCCGCGGCAGTGGCGGCCGACGCTGCGGCCGGGCTGGCGGTGGTCGGGCTGGCGGTGGTCGGCGTCGGAATCGCCGCCGAGGGAGCGGGATCGGCGCCGGTTGCTGGCACGGCGCCGCCGGGCGTGGCGGGCGTATCGGCCGCCGGAGCCTGGCCTGCGGGAGCGGCGGCGGAAGCCGCGGCGGCACCGGCAGCCGACGGTGTAGGCGTGGGAGCCGGAGCCGGAGTCTGCTGCGCCGGCTGGGCGGCGAGCGCAGCGGCGGCAACGCTGGCGTCGGCGGTCGGAGCTGCGGCGGCAGCGGTGGCGTTGTCGCTGGAATCGCTGTCCGAGCTGCTGCTGGAACTCGCGCTCTTCGCGGTTTTGGACGCGGCAGCCGGCGGAGCCGTCGTGGTGCTGGCGACCGGCACGCCAGCGGCCTGGGGCTCGGTCGTGTCGGCGGCGCTGGTGGCGGAGGTGACGTCGGACGAGGTCGCGCTCTGGTTGACTGAGGACGACGAGGAGGACGACTGCGACGGCGACGGCGACGGCGACGACGAGGACGACGACGAGGACGAGGGTGACGACGAAGGCGCGCTGTCGGCGCTGCCGCGGGCCGAGGTGGAAGGCTTGGCGGGGCTGGGCGCGGGAACCGGGGCGGCGACGGGCGTGGGCATGGCCGCCGGGCTCGGGGTGACTGCGGAGATCGGGGTCGCGCTGGAAGCCGGGCTCGGGGCGGGTGAGGGGGTAGCCGCGGCCGGCGGAGTAGATGTCTGGCTGGACTCGCCGGCGGTCTGCGCCTGATCGGCGGCGTTGGAATTCAGCAGCATCGAGAAGAAGCCGGCGCTGCCCAGTGCCGTCGAGGACGCCGTGCTCGTCCCGGACATCAGCGCCGTCAGGGTGCTGGTCTTCAGGGCCGTGCTCGTCAGCGAATCAACACTCATCTCTGCCTTCCAAAACGCGTCATTGGTCTTCTTAGCAAAACCCGGGCCACTTTCGGCCCCGCGGATCGCTTGGGCCGGCGCTGCCCGCCGCAGGCCCCGCCGGCAATTCTTGCCGGGTCATCCGGCAACTAGTGCACCTTCAGCTGCTCCGAGAGCCGGGCCAGGCTGGACACGACCTCGGTCGAGTCGTGATAGCCCTGCTGCAGGGCCATCAGCGTCGTCAGCCGATCATTGACGTCGATCTCCGCGGACGCCTTTTCCCGCTCCAACTGTCCGAGCAGGGCGCGGTGATAGGTGATCTGGGCGCGGTTGTTGAGCGCCGATTTATGCACCTGGTTGACGATGGCTTCCGCATAGTGGGCCAGGCGCCAGCTGCCTTTGGGCAGATCTCCCGCGGCGGCGATGTTGAGCGGATTGCACAGCAGGTCCGAGATCTGGCGGATGGTCGCCGCGGTGCCGATCCGCGAGGGATCGCCGCGCAGGCCGGGATTGAGGGCCAGGGCCTGAGCCGTGCCGGGCGCCGCCGAAGTGACGAACACGCCGATCGCCGCCTTGGTCTCGAAAGCGTCGCCCTCGGCCACGAACAGATCGTTGAGGCCGAAGAAATTGGCGAAACCGGCCACCACCTGAGTGGCGGTGGGGGACAGGCCCAGCAGGTCGCGCAGATTGTAGCGCAGATCGAGCTGACCGGGCCCGGTGCCGGCCGCCGGCCCGTCGAAGGCGAGCGGCAATCCGCCACGATGGCCGATATCGAGCACTTCCGCGCCGCCGGCGCGCAGCACCTGGGCGCGCAAACCGGCCTGAGCCCAGGGTGTCTGCTCGCCATTGATCGTCTCGGCGATGGCGGCGAAAGGGATGCCCGCCGCGATCGGGCAGGGCGGCAAGGGGGAACCGGCCAGACTGATGGCCAGCGGGCCGCCGGTGGCCAGGAAACCGGGGTGCGGGCTGGTCTGCCAGCCTTCGGCGAAGCCTTCTATGTGGAACCGGTCGTCCTGCGCCAGGGTGGCGATCCGCAGGGCGAATTGATTGCCGGCCGTGACCAGATTGGCGGTGATGCGGGGATCGGTGGTGTTGGCCACGCGCTCGACCAGCCGTTCCAGCGACCAGTCGGGCGTCACCGTCTGGAAGCCCAGCGTGGCGCCGTCGGCATCGCGCAGGATCATGCTGCCCTGCAGACCGAGCGGAACCGCGCGCTGCGGGAAGGGACGGCTGACCAGATTCGGCGCGGGGCCGCTGGTCACCATATGGACGGCGACATCCTCCTGCTGCTGGTCGTCGGACGGCACCAGGCCGAGCAGCGCCATGGCGCCGTGGGACTCGGCGTCGGGTTCGCCGATCAGGTCGCTGGCGGCGCGGCCGCTGATCAGCAGCTTCTTTCCTTCCCCGTCGGGCGAGAGGCGGACGGTGAGCCCGTCGATGCGGCCGATCTTGGCAGCGGCGCTCTCCAGGGTGTCCGTCGGGTTCAATGCGGTACCGAAATGATTCCCCAGCCCGTCGCACAGCGCCACGCTGCCGGTCAGCCCCAGCGCCTTGTCGGCGGCGAAGGGGGCCGATTGCAGCGTCAGCGAGCGGCGGTCGCGGATGACCAGCTGCAGCGGCCGTCCGCGCGGCAATTCGATCTGCATCCGCCCCTCGGCGGTCAGGCGCACGCTTTGCGGCGGCGAGTCGGGCAGGCAATGTTTGAGCCAGCGATCCAGCGCCGCGGCCACCTGGCCGATCGGCCAGAAGGCGCCGCCGGGTAACCCGGATTGCCGGCGGAAGCGTTTGACCACCGAGGCCAGACTGGCGCGGGCGATGGTCCGGCCGTCGGCTTCGCGCAGCAGCAATTCGGTATCGCCGCCACCCAGGCCGATGCGGTTGCCGGCGGGATCGGCGAACCGGCGGCTGCCGTGATAGGCGGCGCGGGCGTCGGCGTTGGCGATGGCGCGGTTGCTGACCTGGTTGATGCGCGCCTGCAGCGTCTGGGCCAGGGTGTCGAGCTGGCTCTGCACATTGGGCAGGGTGATGTCGTGATTATGCATGTAGCCGTGCAGCGCGCCGCGCGTCAGCTGGCTGGTGATGTCCTGGCCGCCGGCCAGGATGCCTTTCCCGGCGGCGATCAAGCTCGTGAAATCGGTGCCGGCCAGGGCGATGCCCAGCTTGGTGTAGATGGCGATGCTGCCGTCGCCGCGCCGGAAGGAAGCGAAATCGATCGCCTGGGCCAGATCGTCGAGCAGCGCCAACTGTTCCGCCTCGGCGTCCGTGGCGCGCTGGCCGGTGGCGCCGCCCAGCGCGATGCGGCGGTTAGCGTCGGCGATGCGGGTCAGCGTGGAATTGACCCCGCCCAAACTCTTGGCCAGCTGCGCGGCGGCGTGTCGCCGGATTTCGGCCAGTTGTCCGGTGATATGCCTCAGCTTGTCGGTGAAGCTGCTGATCGCTACGACCACTTCCTCGGCCTGGCCGTCCTTGGCGGCCAGCGCCGTGAAGGCCATGACCACGTCCTGGAGCGAGCGTCCGACCGTATCCTTCTCGCCCGGCCGGCCCATCAGGCTGTGCAGCAATTCGACGATCTCGTCGTCGGCCATCAAGGCGTGCAGCGAGCCGGTGGCGTCCTGGATGCTTTCCTGCAGGCATTCCTGCACCGCCTCGCGGATCAGTCCGATCGGCAGCAATTCGCCGGCCGGGGTCATCGCCTCGGTATTGAGGGCGACGACCTTGCGGTCTACCCTGGCGGTGCGGGTGAATTTCGCCGCCGCCGGTCCGGACAGGCCGGAAACAGCCGCCTGCTGCGCGGGAAGCAGGCTGGAAAGCGAACCGGTGATGTCGGCGGAGAAACCCATATTGGTTCCCTAACTCAGACCGTGTGGTTGTAAGCCAGCGAGGTGGCGGCGGCGTTGCGGTAGTCGCGGATGACGCCGGCTTGCGAATAGGCGACTTCTCGTTTTCTCATCTTGCGCGCGGCGGTGTTGATCACCTCGAACAGCTGCTCGATGGCGCCCATGTTCGCCTTGAGCAGCACGGTGTTCTCCTTGGCCAGCTCTTCCAGCGAGCGGACCATCGCGACCACCTGGGCGCGCTGTTCGGTGGAGAGCGTCCGGATCGTCTCGGCGTCGCCCAGTACCGTGCGCAGACGGTCCTGATAGAGGCGGGTGGCGCCCATCTTGCGATCGAGCAGGGCGGCGACGGTCTTGGAATCGCCCGAGCGCAGCGCGGCATTCTCTTCGACCAGCAATTCCTCATAGATGCGGATCGCCTCCATCATCCCAGCCAAGGCCGGCGGCATGCCGCGCGTGTCGAGCGGGGCGACCGGCGCCCTGGGCACAGATGGGGCGGCGGCGGCAGGCATCGCCGGCGCGGCCGGTTTCACCGGTCCGGCGGCGGCCATCTGCTGCTGTGGCAAGCCTGGCCTCATCGGCATGCCTTGCGCAGCGGGAGCGGCGGCGGGCGCCGCGTGCATCGCCGGGGCGGGCATGGCCGGACGGGCCGGCGGCTGGCCGGGGGCGGCCGGACCGCCGGGGAGCGGCATCGCTTGCGCGCCGGGCGCGCGGGGCGGAAGTCCCGGTGGAGCGGCCTTCGGTGGCGGTTTGGGAAGCGGAGGGCGTTGCGGCAAGCTCATGACTTCACCTCCTGCTGGGCGATCAGCGCATGCATGATTTTATCGGTCAGGCCGAGGTTGCTCGATTTGGCGGCGGCCTTGCCGTATTCGTCGATCAGGACCGACTTGAACATCTCCTCGCCCTCGCCGCCGCCGAACATGGCGTCCTTGCCGACGCCCTCGAACATGTGCGTGAACATCTGCGACATGAACATGCCGGCATATTGCTGGGCGACCTTGCCGACATCCTGACTGGCGACGGCGGGCGCGTTCAGATTGCCGCTGCTCTGGCCCTGGGTCATCGCCAGGCTCGCCTGGCTGGCGAAGGACTGGGCGGCGAAGGAGGATTGGGATCCCATCGAACTCATCATCACATCACCTGGATTTCAGCCTGGAGGGCTCCGGCCGACTTGATCGCCTGAAGGATGGTGATCAGATCGCGCGGGCCGATACCCAGAGCGTTGAGGCCGGAGACCAGCTCCTGGAGGGTGATGCCGGCGGGCAGCACGGCGAATTTCTTGTCGGCGCCCTCATCGACCTGGACATCGGTGCGGTTGACCGTGGTGGTGGTGCCGCCCGAGGAGAACGGGGTCGGCTGGGACACCTGCGGCGTCTCGGTGATGCGGATCGTCAGATTGCCTTGGGCGATGGCGACCGTGCTGATGCGGACATTCTCGCCCATCACGATGGTGCCGGTGCGGTCGTCGATCACCACCTTGGCCATCTGGTCGGGCTGAACGCGCAGCTGCTCGATGTCGGTCAGCAGCGCCACCGTATTGCCTTCGAAGCGGGCCGGCACGGCCAGGCGCACGGTGCCCGGATCGGTGGGGCGGGCGCTTTCGGTGCCGAGATAGGCGTTGATGGCCTGCGCGACACGGCGCGCGGTGGTCAGGTCGGGGTTGCGCAGCATGACCTGAACGCTTTCCATCTTCTCCATGTTGGCGGCGACTTCGCGTTCGACCACCGCCCCGGCCGCGATGCGGCCCGCCGTCGGAACGCCCTTCGTCACGGTGGTGGCGGCGCCGCCGGCCGAATAACCCGAGCTGACCTGGCCCTGGCCCACCGCATAGGCTTCGCCGTCGGCGCCCATCAGCGGGGTGACCAGCAGCGTGCCGCCCAGCAGACTGGTGGAATCGCCGAGGGAGCTCACCGTGACGTCGATATGCGCGCCCTGGCGGGTATAGGCCGGCAGAGTGGCGGTGACGATGACGGCGGCGACGTCCTTGGGTTTCAGGGTATCGGTGCCGCCGGTCGGGTTGGTGGTGCTGGACGCGCTGGGGCGGGTATTGACGCCGAGGCGCTCCAGCATGCCGATCAGGGACTGGCGGGTGAATTCGGCGTTGAGCAGGGTGTCGCCGGTGCCGTTGAGGCCGACCACGAGGCCGTAGCCGATCAGCACGTTGTCGCGCACGCCTTCGAAGTCGGCGATATCCTTGATGCGCGAGGCGGCTTCCGCACGGGGAACGGAAACCGGCAGCAGCGACAGGATCGCCAGGGCGGCGGCGAAGCGGCGCAAGAAGTTCAACAGGCTGGAAGCCATCCTACTCTCCAATCCAAAACCGCCCTGTCGACCGGGCGGGTCGGTGTTCTGGTTTAGAGAAGCAAACAGCGTGCCAGATGGATGGCGGCGGATTGTCTGGTGTTCCGTTTCCGAAGCCGCGGCAAGACCGGCAAGATCGGCTCGAATTGGGCAAATAGTGCCGGGGGTTTCCTTTTGTTCCCCTGGTCGTGTAGACTCGGGCCTTCACCCAAGCTAGCAAAGCAGGCGATTGATGAAACTTACCGGTATCGGGGGGACATCCGCGGCGGGGCCGGCATCGAAGACCGCCAAGAGCACGAAGACGTCCGGTAGCGGTTTCGCCGACAGCCTCACTTCCCTGGACCAGGCCGAAGAGAGCCAGGCGGTCGATGCCCCGGCCGCGATCGGCGGCATCGCCGCCCTGATCGCGACTCAGGGGGTCGG
>Ga0302311_10001349_pt1 | contig 29345 bp, 24 predicted proteins | sample III_Palsa_N1_3_FD_200449 | JGI IMG/M metagenome (GOLD analysis project Ga0302311, IMG submission 200449) | Peat permafrost microbial communities from Stordalen Mire near Abisko, Sweden - III_Palsa_N1_3 | ecosystem: Environmental > Terrestrial > Soil > Palsa > Peat permafrost | place: Sweden... | reverse complement strand
GTCGTTGCGTCTGGGGCGCCAACCGGAACCCCCCCCCCCCCCCGCGCACGTGCAGCGCGATCACGCCATTGCATGCCGGGCCTGGGGCGTAGATGAAGCGAGGTGGCGGCCCAGAGTGTTGAACTGACAACTGCAGAGTATGGCGGCCCGCGGCCAGCATCTTCATAACCAGGGCTGCGATCGCATTCTCGAACAAGCCTGAGTCAACCGGCAGGCAAGTACTCCCCCAACTTTGGGCGTAGCGTCCCAGCGGCAACGTGCCGACCAGACAGACAAGAACGCATGGAGGGGAAACATGAACTACTTTTCACGAGGCATTGTGCTGTGGGCGGCCACCGCATCTGTGATCGGAACCGCGGCCCAGGTGGGTGCACAAGAAGCCCCGGGGGAGCCGTTGCAGGAGGTCATCGTAACGGCGCAGTTCAGGTCGCAGAACCTGCAGCAGACCCCGATCGCGATCAGCGCGCTCAGCGGAGCACAGCTGGCCGAGCAGAACATCACGGATATCTCGGGCGCGGGCGCGTTGGCTCCAAATGTCACCTTCGGCGCGAACTCCCAGGGATTCGGTCAGATCGCCAGTATATTCATTCGTGGCGTGGGTCAGGCAGACCCCCATTTTGCCGTGGAGCCGGGCGTCGGCATGTATATCGATGATGTCTACATGGGCGTGTTGCCGGGATCCATCTTCCAGCTGCTCGACACGGACAGGGTTGAAATTCTCCGCGGCCCGCAAGGCACTCTGGCGGGGAAGAACTCCCTCGGCGGCTCGATCCGGCTCTACTCCACGCCGGCGGGTCCGGATCCGGATGCCTACGCGGAAGTGGGTTATGGCAGCCTCAACTACATCTCAGGCCGTGCCGCCAGCAACTTCACCCTGGTGAATGATCACCTCTATGTGCGATTTGCCGTTGCGACCCAGCGTCGCGATGGCTACCTCGATCGCCTGGATTATGCCTGTGCAAATGGTCTGGCCTCCGACTCCTCACAACTGACCACCACCAGCTGCAAGATCGGCACGCAGGGCGGTATTGACACCACGACGGCGCGCGCGACCCTCGCGTGGATCGCCAACGATCAGATCAAGAACACGCTAATCGCGGACATCGATGAAGACAACTCGGAAAATCCTGCCACCAAGACCCTTTACGCGCCGCAGACCTCGATCTTCGGTACACCAACCTGGGCGACGGGTTCCCATTACATCACCTGCCCGACCTGCTACACGAACTACGAGAACAACCTACCGATGCCGCAGGAACCGGGGGCCGTTGGGCCGGTGGCTTTTCCCAACACGAGTCCGCTCTCGGCCTCCGGACTCACGGACAATCTGAGCGTCAAGCTCACCGACACGCTCACTCTGCAACTGATCTCCGCGTACCGTAAGTCCGACGTTCACTTCTACAACCAGATCGACGGGACGCCGGCCAGTGTCAACGACCAGTCCTGGGAGCTGCAGCACACGCAGGAGACCGAGGAACTGCGCCTGTCCGGCAGCGTGGGCTCATTCGCGGAGTGGACGGTGGGTGGGTACTACTACCACGCGCCCGGTGTTTCCGAGGGACGGATTATCATTCCGTTCGGACTGGCACCGAACGGCGGTGGCGGCGGCATTGTCGGTCCGGCCGACATCCTATTTCACGACCTGGTGGACACCAACTCCAAATCCGGCTTTGCCCACCTGGAGCTGCATCCGGCGGACCGCCTGACGGTCACGTTGGGGGGGCGGTACACGTGGGACTCCAAGAACTTCTCGTTCTTCCGGTACAACCCGCTCACCGGGCAGCCCAATCCCGCCTATCTCTACGATGTGAGTGTCCTGTTCAAGGGGACCCGGCCCGACTACCGCCTCGATGTCGACTACGAGTGGACCAACCACTTCATGACCTATGCGGAGGTCTCCACCGGCTACCGCGGCGGCGGTGTCAATCCGCGCCCGTACTTTCCCAGCCAGGCGCTGCCGTACCAGCCGGAAACGATCACAGCGTATGAGGCAGGCTTGAAGAGCCAGTTTTTCGACCAGCATCTGACCGTGAACGCGGCGGCGTTCTTCAACGTCTACCATGACTTCCAGGCTACCCTGGTGAGCTGCGACGCCATCTCGCCGTTTCCGGGGGCTCCCTGCGCCCAAACGACGAATGTGGGTGACGCGCACGTGAAAGGATTCGAGGTGGAAGGCAACCTGGCGGCTGTGGGGGGCTTTCACGTCAACGCGTCACTGGGCCTGTTGAAGTTCCAGTACACCGAGGTCAATCCGGCATCCGGCATCACCCGAAGCATGACCAACATCTATTCACCGAAGGTGACCGCAGCGCTCGGAGTCGAGTACGAGACCGCGATCGGGGGCTACGGCTGGCTGACGCCGCGCCTGGACTACAGCTTCCATTCTGAGGAGCAGACGCTGTTCGTGAACGACGCGCTGAGCGCACTGGATGCCGTGGGACTGCTCAATGCGCGCCTGGCGTGGAAGGACCACACCAAGGCGTGGGAGGTCGCCCTGGCGGTCAACAATGTCACGGACAAGTTCTACTACCAGTCGAAGCAGTTCCTCGAGTCCCCGGTCTACAACGTCGGTTCCGGGGTCCCCGGGTTGCCGCGCGAGGAGGTCTTGACGATACGGCACACCTTCTGAAGGACTCACCGCCGCGCAAACGGCGGGGCGGCCGCAGGATAGTGCAGCGTAAGACCGAATCCCCCCTCGGTTTTGACTATCATGTGGCCGTCCCCCTCTTAAGACAGTACAACCATCGTGAGGCACGACCAGATCGCGTACGGGCGTGAGCAGGACGCTGACGTTCTCATCGTCGGAACTGGCCACGGCGGGGCGCAGACCGCCATCGCGCTACGCCACAAACGGTTTCCGGGAACCATCGCCATGATCGGGGCGGAGCCTGAGCTGCCCTACGAGCGGCCGCCGCTCACGAAGCACTATTTGTCCGGGACCAAGAGTGCGGGCGAGATCCGCATCCGCTCGGAGGCCTACTGGAGTGAGCAGAAGATCTCGCTGCATCTCGGCAGTCCGGTCGTGGCGCTCGATGCGGCGCGTCGGACCGTGGTCCTGCAAAGTGGCCAGCGCATCGGATACCGGAAGCTCATCTGGGCTGCAGGAGGCCGCGCCCGTCACCTGACCTGCGCCGGCCATGCCGCGGCCGGCGTGCACAGCATCCGCCATCGGGTGGACGTGGATCGGCTGCGGGCGCAATTGTCGACAGCACGACGCGTGGTGATTGTCGGCGCCGGGTACATCGGTCTCGAGGCCGCCGCCACCCTCGTGAAGCAAGGCAAGCGGATTGCCGTGATCGAGGCGTGCGACCGGGTTCTGGCTCGAGTCGCTGGTGCACCGTTGTCGACGTTCTACGAGGCTCAACACCGGCAGCACGGCGTCGACGTGCGCCTTGGCGCGACGGTGCAATGTGTCGAGGAACACAACGGGCACGCGACTGGGGTTCGGCTCGCCACGGCGGAGGTCCTGCCGGCGGATTTAGTCATCGTCGGCATCGGGATCCAGCCGGAAGTCGACGTGCTCGCGCAGGCCGGCGCGCGGGTCACGAACGGGGTGGTCGTCGATGAGGCATGCCGCACTACGCTGCCGGACGTATTCGCCATCGGGGATTGCGCACTGCATCCGAATCATTTCGCGGACGGCCGCTCCGTGCGACTGGAGTCGGTCCAGAACGCCACCGATCAGGCGGTGACGGTCGCGGCAGCCCTGATGGGGCAGCCGGCCCCGTACCGATCCGTACCGTGGTTCTGGTCAGAACAATACGATTTGCGCCTGCAGACGGTGGGCCTCAGCCAGGGCTTCGACGAGATGGTGGTGCGCGGCGACCCCGCACCGGCAGGGTTCTCCGTGGTGTACCTGCGGCAGGGCGTGGTCATCGCCCTGGATTGCATTAACGCAACCCGGGATTTCGTGCAGGGCAAGACTCTAGTGCTGAACAAGTGCCGCGCCGAACCGCGCCAGCTGGCAGACAGCTCCGTATCCCTGAAGACCCTGGCCTGATCGGCATCTGTCGCGAGCTTACAGGGCCGCCGCAGCCTCGCGATCCATCATGGCCTGCAACGCGCGTCGGCCGCGCACGGCCGTGCCATCGCTCTTGAGCATCAGCTCTTTGGGTTCATAACCGATGCTGTTCAGCATGGTCTCGATCTCCTTGCTGGCGAACGCATCCTCGTCCACTACCGGGCGCAGGTAGACCTGCATGTGATCGAGCTGGGCCTCGGACATCCGGCCACCCATGGCAAAGAAGTAGTTGGTTGTGTTCTTCAGCGCCGGGGTCACGGCATGGAACACTCGCGCGCAGACCAGCTTCTCGCCGCCGCGCGTCGGGTGGTCGCTCGGGATCGAGACTTCTTCGACACCAGCGTGGAACCCTGGCAGGTGAAAGTCCATGCCCGCCACGCGATCGACCGGGCCGTCGTAATTGAATTGACCCCTCACGAAGGGCGCTTGTTCCACACCCTTCATGTAGCGGCGGCTTCGGATCATGCGGGGGGACTCCTGCACCTCCTCCGGGGCGCTGGCGTTCTCCTCATTGCCGATGCTAGTGCGATGCAGATATGCCAGATGGGTCAGGTCCAGGAGATTATCGTTCATCAGGGGGTAGCGGCCCTCGACTTGCATCGAAAAGAACGGCCGAAACCGGAACTCCGGCTCGTAATAGTCGGGGGACTGCAGGTCCGGAATGAGTGATTCATCCGCCAGCACCGGATCGCCAGGCCAGATCCACAGCCACATGCCGCATTCCACCAGCGGATAGCGCTTCAGGTTCAGGACGCCCGGGATGGTCTTCTGGGAGGGCACGTGGGTGCACTGGCCCGAGGCGGCGAACGCCAGTCCGTGGTAGCCGCAGATGACGGTATCACCCTGTAGCTGGCCCTGGCCCAGCGGGAAATGTCGGTGGGGACAGCGTCCCGCAAGTGCCGTGGCGGTGCCATCCTCCTTGCGGAACAGGATGACCGGCTCATTCACGATCCAGCGCGACAGCAGTTCGCGTTTCACCTCGTGGGCGAAGGCGGCGACGTACCAGCCGTTGCGAACGGCAAACGAATCCTCCCGGAACGGATACATCCGCAATCTCCTCACGATGACTTATGATCCCCGATGAACCTAGCACGGGTCCCGTGGCTCGACTTGGCCGTCAGTGTCCCCGGACTTGACCGTCCGTAATTCGTCGGAAGCAATCCCCGTACGGAACAGCGCCGCATGACTGTTTTCTGCATGTGCTATTGAATTATGATGTGTTTGTGCGCGGTACGGCGAGGTGGGCGCGTTGCCCGCAACGTTCAAAAACGCGGGGATTGAGAAAGCAACGGGCCCGGTCTTTCCAGGCCCGACGGGGTCTCATAAGATGAAGCCCCGCTGACGGGCGCTTTCGCCCCAACGGCGTCTTGGCTGGACGGGGGCGAGACCGATGCAAGCCGAGGGGTCAGTATGTTTCAGATGCAGACGGCAACGACGGAAGGCATAACGGCGCGCAAGCGGCTGCAGTTCTGGAACGAGTTGACGTCGGAAACACTGACCGAGCAATGCGCGGAAGCCGATGATCCCACCGCCTTCTCGGGCCGTGTCCGGCGCATCGACCTGGGAACGCTACGCCTCGCCGAGATCTGCGCGAGCGCGTCGCGGGTCAACCGAACTCAGCTGCACATCTCCCACGCCACCGAGTCGCCCTATGTCATGCGGTTGCTGCTGTCGGGCGAACTCGCCAGCGTCCAGGGCGGCGTCGAGGTGCGGCAGAAGCCGGGCGATTTCGTACTCTACGACACCTCGCGCCCCTATCAGTTGACGGTGCCGAGCAAGACCAAGCTCCTGTCCATCCGGATCCCGCAGGAGCAGTTGCTGCGCTACTTTCCCTGTCCGGAGACGGTCGCCGGTGTGGTGCTCTCTGGAACCTCCGAAACCGGCAAGATTGCGCTGCGCTTCCTGAAGGGCTTCTGGTTTGATTCCGGGTCCGCCATCCTGGGAGTCTCGGCGCCGCGGATCGCGGACATCGCGTTGCAGCTGATCGCCAGCTGTTACGCGATGCTGCCCGAGACGGACACCGGCAGTTCCCGCCAGGTCGTCCGCCATCGGGTGGCGATCGTGATGCACATCGAGGACCACCTGTGCGATCCGGAGCTGTCGCCGACCGTGATTGCCGCTGCGCTGAACCTGTCGCCGGGGTATGTCCACAAGCTCTTTGCCGAGCACTCCGACTCCATTGCGCGCCTCATCATCAAGCGTCGCCTGGAGCGGTGTCGCGACGCCTTTGAAGATCATCACCAGCGGGGTCGCAGCGTCACCGACATCGCGTTTGCGTACGGTTTCAACAGCCTGGCCCACTTCTCGCGCGTCTTCCGCGAGCGCTTCGGCGTCTCCCCGCGCGAGTACCGTCAGATGGTCGCCACGGGCGGTGCTCGTCCAGGAAGAGCGTAGGACAAGCAACCGCGCACGCACGGGCAAGCAGCACCCGCGGCAGCGTGGAAAAATGGGCCTACCCAACGGGAGGCCGGCCCATGAAACGCAGCACCGAACGCATCCTGACCACGCACGTCGGCGCGCTGCCGGCCCCGCCGGACCTGGACGATTCCCGCCCGGATCATGCGGCCAGGCTGCGCCAGGCGGTGGCGCAGACCGTCAAGGCGCAGGTGGCTGCCGGAGTCGATGTCGTCAATGATGGTGAACTCGGCAAGGGGCATTGGATCGGCTATCTCAGCCGTCGGCTCACGGGGACCGAACCGAGCGCGCGGCCGGATGAGCCGCCCCCGATCCCGGAGGGTAAGGACGGCGAGCGCTTCGCGGGCTTCTACAAGCAGGCCACTCAACAGGGGACGCTGTGGTATTCCTCGGGTGGCGCGCACAAGCCCGTGCTGCTCTCGAATCTGGTCTGCACATCTGCACTGAAGTACACCGGCGCGGCTCAGACCGACATCGAGAATCTCAAGGCCGCTATTGCCGGGCAGCCCCTCACGGAGGCGTTCCTGCCGGTGGTCGCGCCGGCAAGTGTCGCGCCCTACATCCACAATAAATTCTACCCGTCCGAGCGCGAGTTTCACTATGCGCTTGCGGATGCGCTGCGGGCCGAATACGAGGCCATCGCCAATGCCGGGATCCTGCTGCAGGTCGATGACGCCTGGACGGCGGCGCTCTGGGACCGGATCGGATTGCCGATGGGGCTCGATGCATACAAGAAGCGCTGCTTCTACTTCGCCGAAATCCTCAATCATGCGTTATCGCGCATTCCGGAGGACCGCATCCGGTACCACATCTGCTGGGGGAGCTGGCACGGACCGCATGCCCATGACCTCCCCATGCCCGACCTGCTCGACGTCATCCTGACGGTGAAGGCGGGCGCGTATCTGTTCGAGGCGGCCAACGCCCGGCACGAACACGAGTACCACGTGTGGGAGCATGTGCGGCTGCCCGAGGGGAAGATCCTCATTCCCGGCGTTGTGAGCCATGCGACGAACATCGTCGAGCACCCGGAGCTGGTATCTGAGCGCCTTCAGCGTTTCGCCCGGCTCGTCGGCCGGGAGAATGTCATGGCGGGGACCGATTGCGGATTGGGCGGCCGGGTCCACCCGGAGCTCGTTTGGGCGAAGCTAGAGGCATTGGCGACCGGCGCGCGCCTGGCATCGGCAATCTTGTGGAAGAACAAGTGAAGACGGGAGCCGATAGGATGAGTGAGTCGCTGCAGCAGAAGATGGATCAGTCCGGTGGGCCACTGCCGATGCTGCGGCAGTCGCAGGCCGGATCCTACGCGTTTCCGATTCCGTCCGAGTTCACGAATTGGCGGGACGAGCAGCGGGCCTGGCGCGAAGGCGTCGCGCTGATGGACCAGTCGTACCACATGACGGACCTCTACCTGGAAGGCCCCGATGTCCTGCGGCTGGTGTCCCACCTGGCCGTGAACAGTTTTGCCGGATTCGGCGACAACAAGGCGAAGCAGTTCGTCGCCTGTGCGCCCTCGGGCTATCTCATCGGCGATATGATCATTTTTGGCTTGGGCGCGAACAAGGTGAACATCGTCGGGCGCCCGACCGTGGCCAACTGGGTGGAGTACAACGCGCACGCCGGCAAGTACGACGTGGTGGTCAGCCGCGACGAGCGCACGCTCAACAATCCCAAGCCCCGCAGGACCTTCCGGTTCGAGATCCAGGGTCCGGATGCCTGGAGGCTCCTGGAGAAGCTCAATGGCAAGGCAATCGATCAGCCGAAGTTCTTCCAGATGGGGCGACTGAAAATCGCCGGCCACGAGCTGCGCTCGCTGCGTCACGGGATGGGCGGCGCGCCGGGGCTGGAGTTCTGGGGGTCCCTCGAACTGGGGCCGGAGGTCAAGGCATCGATCCTGGAGGCGGGCCAGGAGTTCGGGCTGCTGCAGGTTGGGGCGCGCGCCTATTCGAGCGCGGCGGTGGATTCGGGCTGGCTGCCGTGTCCCATGCCGGCGATCTACTCCGGGGAGGAGATGCGGTCCTATCGGGAGTGGCTGCAGGCGGACAGCTTCGATGGTACGGCCTCATTGGGCGGCAGCTTCGTCTCAGAAAGTATCGAGGACTACTACCACCTTCCCTGGAATCTGGACTATGGCCGGCTGATCCGCTTCGACCATGACTTCGTGGGCGCAAAGGCCCTCCAGGCGCGAGCGAACGAGCCTCATCGACGCAAGGTGTCGTTGGTGTGGAATGTGGAGGATGTCGCCCGGCTGCACCGCAGTCTCGCCTCACCGGGTCAAAACGCGAAGTACATGGAAATGCCGGCGTTCCACTATTCGAGCTACCCGTACGATTCCGTTCTGGATGTACGGGAGAATGTGGTCGGAGTGTCCACGTACGCATCCTTCCTCGCGCCTGACGGCGCGTGGGTGTCCCTCGCCGTAGTGGACGAGGCGCACGCTGCGGAAGGCACCGAGCTCACGGTCGTGTGGGGCGAGCCGACGCACGGCAGGCGGCGTCCGCCGGTGGAGCTGCACGTGCTGGCGAAGGTTCGCGGTACGGTTTCGGCATGGCCGTTTTCGTCGCTGGCGCAGAAGGGGTATCGACCGGGGCGAATTGCACTTGATTGATGTTCAATTACGGTAGTCATGTGCCCAAGTGGCATTGGTTCACCAGAAATTACTGCGCAAGGCCATATCACTCATCCGACGGAAATCCGCAAGAAACTTGGCGTTGGACCGGGATCTGTCCAGGAGTGAGAGAAATAAGGCTGTCACGAAATCGTCCGTAGCCGGAAAGGCAAAGACCTCAACCGATGTGCTCCGCGCGCTACTCAGCGACGCGCCGACGCGACGACCGCCTGGGGACGCAATTAGGGACCAAAGAGCATATCGTCGACGGCTTGCGTGCGATTGATACCAATCTACTGGCCCCAGATCCTGGCCATGGATGATGACCGCCAGGGCCGAAGCGGCAGAGAATTCTATTTGCACGGGATCGCCGAAGTATTCGCATAGTCCCCGCATATGTAGTGGTTTCTAGCTAAACCGGAAGGGGGCCGTACGCCCTGATTACCTTTGAAGGCACCAAGTGTGTTCAGAAGCGGCCTCTCGTTGAGATATCGCAGAGCTTCTCGGCGGTGACGCGGGTCAGTTGTGACCGAGCTGGGTATCGGGCACATTTTCCCCCATACCCACCCTACCCGACAAAACGTTGCGATGCTGACATGGCTCCCTACAAGCTGAGGGGTGGGCTGTGGGTCAACGAAGTAAGAAAAAGAACAGTATCCATAGCCGAAGGGCTTTAGGCCATTTCTTCCTCCTCTCCATCCTTGCACCGGCGATGGCGATTGGGCAAGCAGCCTCGCCCTTCAGTACCGGCGCCAACTCTCTCGTCTCCTTCGCCCTCACGATCGCGACGCCGATCGCGGTCCTAATCGTCATTGCGCTCGCGATCGCCGCGGCCGTCGGTAAGATCTCCTGGGGCTGGGTGATCGCGGCGATCATCGGCATTGCGTGCATATTTGGCGCGCAACAGATCGTGGCCTGGATCCGCAGTCTCTTCGGGGTTTAGGGCATGAACGAGCGCAATAACGGTGTGATCGCAGATCCGGTCTTTCTCGGGGTGACCCGGCCGCCGATGCGCTTTGGCGTGACATACCTGGCGCTCCTTGCGAACCTCGTCTTCACCATGGAGGCGTTCTTGCTGACCAAGAACCTCCTGGTGCTCCTGATCGCTATCCCCATTCACGGGGTGTGCGCGCTGTTGTGTGCTCGGGACGCGCGCTACTTCGACCTGCTTCTGGTGTGGGCCAAGACGCGCATGCTCGGCTACTTCGAAAGCCTCTCATTCTGGAGGGGAGCAAGCTATAGCCCACTTACCCTGGATCTTCCCAACATCGACGGTCGCCGTCGGACGATGCCGGTTGTGATTGTGACTTCGTTGCCCATGGGGGTGGCGCCGTGATCGCCGTCAACCCATTGGCGTGGCGCTCGGCAGCATTAAAGCGCGAGCGGCCGGCCGCCGCGCGCATCCCCTACACGGCACACGTGACGCCGCACCTCCTGCGCACCGAAGCAGGCCACTACGTGCAGGTGTTTCGACTGAGTGGCGCGAGCTTTGAGAGCGCCGATGATGAGGTGCTCAACAACTGGCACGAACGCCTGAACGTCCTGTGGCGCAACATCGCAAGCTCGAATGTGGCGCTTTGGGTCCACATCATTCGTCGCCGCGAGCGCAGCGTGCCGGGGGCGGAGCAGGGGGCGGACTTCGCCGCAAGGCTCGCCGCCAAGTACCGCGAGAGACTGGCCGGTGAGACCCTGATGGTCAATGACCTCTACCTGTCCGTGGTCTATCGACCAGTGGCGGGGGCGGCTCCCGGTCTATTGGCGAGGCTCCTGCCGGGAAAGTCCAAAGGCCCGCTCGTGAGCACTCTGGATGCACAGGATGTGTGCGACAAGCTCGCCCAGACCCTGCGCTCATCACTGGAGCGCTATGAGCCGGAGTCCCTCGGTACCTACCGGATGGGTGCGCGCCTGTACTCGAGTTCGCTGGAGTTTTTGGGCGTTCTCATCAACGCGGAGTGGCAGCCGGTTGCGCTGCCGGCCGCAGCTCTGAATGGCGTGCTCGCGACCTCCCGGCCGATCTTTGGCACCGAGACCTTGGAGTACCGCCAGCCGACCCGCACGCGATTCGGGGCGATGTTGGGTATCAAGGAATACGCGAGCCCTTCCATCGTCGGGATGTTCGACCGGCTGCTGTCGGCACCGTTCGAGTTCGTGCTGACTCAGTCCTTCACCTTCTTGAGCAAGCGCACCAGCCAGGGTCTCCTGCAGCGCCAATATAACCAGATGACAAACGCCGGGGATTTCGCGGTCAGTCAGGCGGAGGAGCTGAAGGACGCGCTGGATGCCTTAACGGCCAATGACTTTGTCATGGGGGATCACCACTTCACCTTGCAGGTGCTCTCATCCGTTGGTGCGGCGTTGACTTCGCTGAATGATGATGTCGCGCTCGCCCGCTCGATGCTTGGCGATACCGGGATCACAACCGCCCGGGAGGATCTGGCGCTCGAGGCGGCCTTTTGGGCGCAGCTGCCGGGATGCTTCGGCTTGCGGCCCCGTAAGGCCCCGATCACCTCGCGAAACTTTTGCGCCAAGGCCTGCTTTCACAATTTTCCGACCGGGCGGGCGAGCGGCAACCATTGGGGCGATGCGCTCGCACTCCTCATCACCAGCAGCCGCTCGCCTTACTATTTCTCGCTGCACGCGAGCGACCCGAAGGACCCCGACGGTGGCAGCCGCAAGGACACCGGCCACACCTTTATCTGTGGGCCTACGGGATCGGGGAAGTCCGTCTTCATCGGGTTCATGCTTTCCATGCTCACTCGTCAGGGCGCAACCCAGGTCGTCTTCGACAAGGATCGCGGCCTTGAGATCCTGGTACGGGCTCTTGGTGGGACGTACTTGCCGATCAAGAGCGGGGTGGCGACTGGATTTAACCCTCTGCAGCTGCCGCCGACGCCCTCGAATGTCGAGTTCTTGAAGGTGTGGCTTCGAAGTCTCGTGAGCGGCAGCGAGCCGCTCTCGATCGTTGAGGAAAACGACCTCGATCACGCCTTGATGGGTGTTCTTGCGCTCGATCCACCCGCCCGTCGCCTCTCGCGGCTCATCGAGTTCACCGATGCGACGCGGGCGGAGGGGATCCAGGTGCGCCTAGCGCGCTGGTGCGAGAGCACCCACGGACCCTACGCCTGGGTGTTCGATAACCCGAGCGACTCCTTCGTGGAGAAACTCTCAGGGGCTGCGCTCTTTGGGATCGATGTGACGGAGTTTCTGGAGATTGCCTTCATCCGCTCCCCCATCACGCTGTATCTCTTCCACGTCCTGCGCACGCTTCTGGATGGACGCAAGTTCGTGTGCTGGATGGATGAGTTCTGGCGTTTGTTGGCAGATCCCGCGTTCGAGAGTTTCGCCAAGGATGGACCCAAGACCTGGCGGAAGTTGAACGCCGTCATGTGCCTGGCCACCCAGAGTGCAAGCGACGTGCTCGACAGCCCCATCAGTCGCACGATCATCGAGCAGACCCCGACCAAGATCTTCTTTCCGAATCCGGATGCGAACGAGGCGGAATACATGGAGGGCTTCGGACTCTCCGAGCGCGAGTTCCGGCTCATCAAGGAGCGGCTCGAGCCCGGCTCGCGCATGTTCCTGGTGAAGCAGGGGCACATCTCCATCGTGTGTGAGCTCAATCTCAAGGGCTTTGACGCCGAGCTCAAAGTCATCTCGGGGCGCGCCGGAGCGGTGGAGGAACTGCATCGGATCATGAGCGAAGTCGGTGAAGACCCGGCGCGCTGGTTGCCGGTCTTTCAGGGCGCTAACCGCAACTTTTGAGGAAGCTATCATGTTAAGGCGAATGTCCATCCTGGCAGCAGCGATTTCGATCTTCGGTATCGCCCCCGCAGCGCACGCCCAATGGGCGGTGATCGATGTCGGGGCTATTACGCAACTGATTCAGCAAGTTCAGCAGATGGCGCAGGCCCTACAAGTCGCTCAGGGCCAATTGAACCAAGCCCAGCAGACTTATCAGTCGATGACCGGGGGCCGCGGAATGGAGAACCTGCTCGAGGGCACGGTGCGCAACTACCTCCCCGCCAATTCGGCGCAGCTCTTCTCTGGGCTCGCAGGGCCTATTCAGGCGACCGTCAATGCCAATGCCATCCTGACACCCGCCCAGTGGGCGGCACTGTCACCCGCCGAGCAGCAGCAGCTGTCCGCAGCGCGGGGGAACGCCGCTCTGCTGTCCGTCGCGACCCAGCAGGCCTACAACACCGCCAGTAGTCGCTTCGCCTCGGTGCAGCTCTTGATCAACGCCATCGCCACGGCTACGGATCCGAAGGGGATCATGGACCTGCAGGCTCGCATCCAAGCCGAGCACGGCATGCTGCAGAACGATCAGACCAAGCTTCAAGTCCTCTTTCAGCTGGTGCAGGCGCAGGAGTTATCCCGCCGGCAGCAATCCCGCGAGCAGGCCATTACCGATGTGGGCTCGGTGAGAAATCTGCCGCCCCTCGGCCTCCTTCAGTAAGCGGGGGATACGATGGGTTGCGCGCGATTGTGCACCACGGCGCCGCAGTCGCCTTGGAGGAAACAGGGATGGTCGCCGGCTGCGGCCCTTTTCACTATTGCGATGGTCCTCGGCGGCTGCGCACGGGAGTCATCCTCTGCCGCCCACACGGTGGCTGACTATCGCGCCAATGGTGTCTTGCGCAAAGAAGCTTTCGCACGCTGCGCCAATGATCCGGGGACTTTGGGGGAGACACCCGATTGCGTGAACGTGCGCGAGGCGCAGCGCCTGGAGGACTTAGGTTCAATTCGAAACACCCCACCGATTAAGCTGCCCCCGCCGGGAGCCAAGTAGCCGCCATGGGCTTCTTTTCCGAGTTCAGCCAGTGGCTGAATGCCACGCTCGCCAACTACATCGCCAATAACACGGCGAGCATCGCCACGGCCCTTGAGCCTGCGATCGTAGGTCTTGGCACGCTCTATGTCGCGGTGTGGGGCTACCTGCAGCTTGCGGGCAAGATCGATCAGCCCTTTATAGAGGGCGCTCGGCGCCTACTTACGCTCGCCTTTATATTAGGCGTCTCCCTTGATCTGTGGCTCTACAACACCGTCATTGTCGACACCTTCTTCAATGCGCCTACCCTCCTGGCGGCCAGCATTGTGGGAGCGCCGACCAGCGCTGGCGTCGTGGACCAAGTGTTCTTCGAGGGCAGTGACGCGGCATCGCTCCTCCTTCAAAAGGGTGGAGTCTTCAACGGGAATGTGAGTTTTTATTTGGCGGGCTTCGCCGTCTATCTCATCGTGGGACTAGTGGCGATCTACACGATGTTCTTGCTCGCTCTCTCCAAGATCGCGCTCTCCATCCTCATTGCCTTGGGGCCGCTCTTCATCGGCTTGCTCTTCTTCGAATCGACCAAGCGCTTCATGGGGGCCTGGATCGCGCAGCTCGCCAACTACGCCTTTGTCACCATCCTCACCGTCCTGGCCGCGGCGCTCATGATGCAGGTCGTCACCGCCGCGGCCACCCAAGCCGCCGCCGCCGGCGGGTCCATCACGATCGGGAATGCCGCCCAGGTGTGCGTGGCAGCGGGCTTGACCTTTCTCATCATGAAGCAGGTGCCCTCGATCGCCGCGGGCCTGGCGAGCGGGGTGGCGCTGTCCTCCTTTGGCGCCGTCTCCTCGAGTCTCGCCTGGGCGCTGGGAACGGCCCGCTCGAGCGGCCGACACTTGGGGCAGTTCTCCCGCGGGCTCCTCATGGATCGGGAGACCACCCGCTGGGACAGCCTCTCGCGCAAGGCGGGCTTTCATACCCAGCGGGGCGTTCGCCAGCTGGCGCGGCGGGACAACAGCATCCGGCAAGGAGCGCGCGGATGAGTCCGCTCAAGCGATGGGTGCTGTGGGCATTGCTGGCGCTGGCGGCCGTGGGTGGCGGATGCGCGCACCGGCCGCCACGCGTGGCGTGTGACGGGCACCTGGAAGTCATCAATCCTCCGCACCCAGTCAAAGGAACTGCGGCCCCGAAGTCGGAGCGCTCACCATGAGCCAGGATGCCGCCCTTGAGGCGTACCTCAACGAGGCCGCCTCTTGGGATGCCGATCGAGCGGCCCAAAGGGAGCGCAGTACCCGCATCGCGTGGCGGATCGCAGCGCTCGCCACGGGTCTTTGGGTGCTCTCGATGGCGACGCTTCTCATGCTCATGCCTTTGAAGCGCGTGGAACCCTTCGTGATCCGCGTGGATAACACCACCGGCATCGTCGATGTCGTGCCGGTGTTCGAAGGCCAAGCGAACATGCAGGAGGTCGTGACTCGGTATCTCTTGGATCACTACGTGACGGTATGCGAGCGCTTCAATTTCGCAACCGCCGAGAGCGACTATGAGGAATGCGGCGCCTTTCACTCCGCCGCGCGCAACCAGATGTGGTTTTCCCAGTGGGACCGTGCCAATCCTGCATCCCCGTTGAATGTCTACAAGGACGGGACCACGGTGCGCGCTCAGGTCGGGGCCGTGAGCTTCTTCACCCGCGCCAACGGCCTAGCCGATCTGGCCCAAGTGCGCTACACCAAGGCGCAACGCGCCGGGAGCGGCGCCGCCGATCAGATCACCCACTGGATCGCCACCATCCAGTACGCCTATGCGGAAAGCTCCAAGGACCCGCGCGTGCGGCGCTGGAACCCCTTAGGGTTCAAGATCCTGGAGTTCCGCGCGGAGCCCGAGGTTCTCCCGGCGGATACACCGGCGAGCCCCTCCGTCTCCGGTGGCACCATGGCCCCGAGCGCTGCACTGGCCGCAGGTCGAAGTCCGTGAGAGCGGTCTTCGGCAAGAGCTCGTTTGCGTGGGTGACCGTCACAGTGGCGGCGGCACTTGTGGGCCTCACTGCAATTGCGGAAAACCTGCCGGCCAAGGGACGCGTGGACAGCCGTATACGCACCGCCGCGTACAGTCCCGATGAGGTGTATCAGCTGGTTGGCTTCGTGGGCTACGACATCGAGCTCATCTTCGAGCCCGGCGAGCACTTTGCGGGCAAGGGCGGCGGTGATTTGGATGCCGTGACGATTGAGGCCTTCGAGAACCAGGTTCACATCAAGCCGCGCGCGGCCGTGGTGGCCACGAACCTCGTCATCTACACTGACCGGCGCGCCTATCGCTTCGACTATTCGGCATCCCTCCGTCGTCCCAATCCCTTGCGCGATGAAGTCATGTATGCCGTGCGCTTCACCTATCCGCCGGGCACCGATAGCGAGGTTGAGCGCGCGCGTAAGGCCGCGCAGGTCAATGAAGACTTAGCCCGCGCCAAGAGCGAGCGGCCCCGCAATACAGATTACTGGTTTTGCGGCAACCGGGCGGTCAAGCCGGCTGCGGCATCCGATGATGGTGTGCAAACGCGCCTAACCTTTGGCGAGCGCTCGGAGATCCCGGCAATCTTCGTGCGCAACGCCGATGACACCGAATCGCTCCTGAATTACTCCATGGACGGCGGAGATATAGTGATTCACCGCGTCGCGCCGAAGTTCATCATCCGCCGCGGCAAGCTCACCGGCTGCATTGTCAATAAAGGCTTCATCGGCGCAGGCGCGCGATTGGAATCCGGCACGCTCTCTCCGGATGTGGAGCGCGAACGACGGGATGACCGGCCGTGAATCCCTTTTGGCGCAAGCCGCAGGTGGGGGCGAGCGAGCGGCAGGCTCCCGGATCCCAGGAGGAGGAGCCTGTGGCTTCCGTCGTGGGCGAGCGGGGGATCTCCTCCGTCAATCGACCCGCCTCGCTCCAATCGCGCCTGAGCAATATCCTGGCCGTCGCGCTAATGTCGACCCTAGGGGTGGGGTTTTTGGGCTGGTACTATGCCCACGTGCTCGTCAACCGACGCGCGGCCACGACTGCCTCCCGCGGCGCGTCCCAGCATCCAGCGCAGGGCGAGATGTCCCTACCGCCCCTAGGCAGGGTCGATCAGCCACCGACTGGGCAAGGAACAACACCGCTTGAGCGGGCTTTAGGGCCTGCCCCTGTGGCACCGTCTGGGTTTGATGCTACTGGGCAGCCGCCCGGATCGCCCAACACTTACGCAGCGGCGACAGTCCCAACGAAGTCCCCCGAGCAGTTGGCACTCGAGCGTCGCCTCGCGGGGCCGGTTTTTGCAGGCCCTGAAGCGCAGTCGCAATTACCCTTGGCGCAAGACCCGCAAACTGTGGCGACGCGATCGGCGCCGCGTGCAGGCCCCGAGCCGGCCGGCGGGGCAGGCGAGTTGAGCGCGCTCTTGCGACCCAGCGTCGCCCAGGCGGTCGATGCCCAGGTGCTCGCCACGCAGCGGCTGCTGCTGCCGAAAGGAGCGTTTCTGGATTGCACCCTGGAGACCGCGATCGACTCGACGCTCCCGGGCATGACGACCTGCGTGCTCGCGACCGATACCTTCAGCGCCGATGGGTCGGTCGTGCTCTTGGAGCGCGGCACCAAGCTCGTCGGGGAAACCCGAGGTCAGGTGCAGCAAGGCTCCTCGCGCGTGTTCGTGCTGTGGAGCGAAGCGCGCACCCCCACAGGCGTCATCGTGCCGCTGAGTTCCCCAGGCGCCGATGAACTCGGGCGCTCAGGATTGCCCGGAGAGGTGGATCGGCATTTCTGGCAGCGCTTTGGCGCGGCCATTCTGGTGAGCGTGATCGAAGGGGGCATACAGGCGGGCGTACAATCCCGCAGCGTCAGCGGCGGCACCACGATCTACAACCCTTCCACCACGACCGACGTCATGACCGAGGTGCTCAAGTCCGCGATCGCCATTCCGCCTACCGTCACCAAAGCCAATGGCGATCGCATCCAGGTGCTGGTCGCAAGAGATTTGGATTTCAGGAGCGTATATGAGCTCAAAGCCATTCGAACAAGCCCATAGCGCGCAAGTGAGCTTGGCTTCCTACGAGGCGCGCCTTCCGCCCCAGGTGCACGAGCCTTCAGCCCTTGATCTGACCTTGCGGGCGCTGCGACCCATCCTAAGCGACCACGCGGTCACGGAGGTGTGCATCAATCGGCCTGGCGAGGCGTTCATCGAGACACGGGAAGGGTGGCGCTGTGTGCCGTTGAAGTTTGCGGACTCTCAGTGGTGCATGAGCTTGGCCAAGCTTGTCGCGAACTCCACCCGGCAGCGCATCGACGCCGAATCCCCACTCTTGTCCGCCTCCTTGCCGAGCGGCGAGCGCATCCAGATCGTGCTGCCGCCGGCCACCGCCGCCGGGCACGTTGCCATCACGATTCGGCGTCCCGCAGATGAGGTCTGGACGCTCGAGGAACTCGCGCACAAGGGGCTTTTTCGGACAACGCGTGCGGCGAGCGTGAGCCTGGATGACACGGAAACCGAGCTCACCCGGTTGCTCAAGGAACGCGAGTATCAAGCGTTCATGCGCTTGGCCGTCACGAGCCGACGCAACATCTTGGTCTCCGGGCCCACAGGGTCAGGCAAAACGACTTTCACCAAGGCCCTGATCCGGGAGATTCCGGGGGATGAGCGCCTCATCAGCATCGAGGATGCGAAGGAGCTGGTGCTCGATCGGCACCCCAATCACGTGCGGCTCTTCTACTCAAAGGACGATCAGGGCCTGGCGCGCGTGACTCCCAAGCAGCTCCTGGAGAGCTGTCTTCGCATGAAGCCGGATCGGATCTTGCTCGCGGAGCTTCGGGGCGAGGAGGCCTTCGATTATCTCCGTAACGTCAACTCCGGTCACCCCGGCTCCATCACCAGCATCCATGCGGCAAGTTGTGAGCTTGCCTTCGAGCAGCTGGTGCTTCTGGTCAAGGAAAGCCGCGCGGGGCAGGAGCTTCCCCGCGCCGACATCAAGAACCTGCTCTATCTCTTGATCGATGTTGTGGTGCAGTTCGGTGTCGAGCACCGCGAGCGCTGCATCCGTGAGATCTACTATGACCCCGCGCGCAAGCACCGCACCCTGGCGGCCGGAAGTTAGGGGCACGGGGGTCCCGTTCGCGCTCGCCGTCGTCGGCGGCGTGATCGTGGGGGTGCTCGCTGCGGCCTACCTTGCTGGGTTTGCGTTTTTGGTTCTCGTGAAGTCCGATCCGCGCGCGGCGAGCCCGATCACGATTGCACGCTACGCCTACTACTATTCGGATCGAGAGGATATCGCCCGGCGCCTGTGGGTGAGCGTTGGAATCGGATTCGCGCTGGTGCTCGCACCGACCGTGGCGCTCCTAATCCCTAAGCGCCGCGCGCTTCACGGGGATGCCCGCTTTGCGTACCGGCGTGAGATCGCCCGCGCCGGCCTTTTAGGCGAGCACGGGATCATCTTAGGCAGACTCGGACGCCGCTTTCTCATGCTCCCGGGCCAGCAGGGCGTGTGCCTGGCCGCGCCGCCCCGCGCGGGTAAGGGAACGGGCGTGGTGATCCCCAATGCCTTGAATTGGCCCGGGTCGCTGGTGTGCGTGGATATCAAGAAGGAGAACTGGACGATCACGGCGGGTTTTCGTAAAGCCTCTGGCCAGGCGGTGTACCTCTTTGATCCCTTCGCCGAGGATCGCGCGACCGCCCGCTGGAATCCGCTGGGCTACGTGTCGGAAGATCCCGGTCTACGGGTGAACGCGCTGCAGCGGATTGCCGATATGTTTTACCCCGAGGCCCCCGGGGTGGATCCGTTCTGGATCGCCTCCGCCCGGACGCTCTTCTTAGGGGTTGCGCTCTACGTCTTCGAGACCCCCTCGCTCCCGCGAACGATCGGGGAGGTGCTCCGCCAAGGCATGGCCTCGGGCGATGAGGGCTTTGCGCAGCATTGGAAGCGCCTCATCGAGGGGCGCAGTGGCGGGCGTTCTGCGCTGTCTTCTGAGTGTGTACGGGCGCTGTGCGATGTGATTGACCTTGCGCCAGTGACCGCAAGTTCCATCCGCAAGACCTTCACCAGTAGGCTGGACCTGTGGCTGAACCCGATACTGGATTGGGCGACCTCCGCCAATGACTTCGATTTGCGGGAACTGCGCTCTACCCCGATGTCCATCTATGTCGGTGTCAGTCCCGATGACCTGCACCGACTGCGGCCGGTGCTGGCGCTGTTCTTTCAGCAGGCGATCGGGCTTCAGACGCGCGCCTTGCCCGAACAGGATCCGAAGCTTAAGTACCAGGTGTTGATGCTCCTGGATGAATGCGCGGCGCTGGGGCGCATTCCGATCCTCGCCGAGTCCTTAAGCTACCTGCCCGGATACAACGTGCGCGTGGCACTCGTGATCCACACTCCCGCGCAGCTGCGCGACATCTATGGGGCCAATGCCGCCGAGACGATGCTCAAGAGCCTCGCCGCGCGCATTATCTTCGCGGCCAAGGACCACGCGGATGCCAAGGAGATCTCCGATGAACTCGGTGCCCAGACCGTGCGCGTCAAATCCGTTTCGCATCCGCAGCCCAACCTTCTTGCCGGTCGGGGACAGCGATCTCGCAGTGTGAGCATCAGCGAGCAGCGCCGGCCACTCCTCCTACCGCAGGAAGTCCAGGGCTTAGGCGTGGAGGAGGCGATCATCTTCTATGAGGGCCTGCGGCCCATCCGGGCGAAGAAGATCCGCTACTTCGCGGATCGCCGATTTCGGGCGCGGCTGCTCCCGGCGCCCAAGCAGGCCGCCTCCACATCGGTGACACCGGCGGTCCCTCTCGCACCAGATCCCTCAACCCCGGGGGACCGCAGCGCAAACGCAGTCTCTGATGCGGCGGCCGGTACGGCCGCCCTGAAGGACCCCTTGCGCGAGGCTCCGGTAGTCCGAAAGACCCGCACGCGCCAGGCGACGGTTCAGGACATGGAGCGTATCGAGGAGCTGACCCTTCAAGATATTGCATTGGATATCGGGAAGATCGCCGTACCAGAAAAGGCGCCCGGTGAGCTCATGAGCAGTGAGGAAATGGATGCGGCGGTCGAAAGCTTCATTGCCGGTTTGAAGGCGCCGTAGTTCGTTCAAGGACATTCCCATGGCACAAGAGACCGAGAAATCGAGCTCGCCCCGCAAGCCCAAACGGGCGGCAACAAAGAGTGAGAGCCCACAAGGCCCGAAGGAGGATGCTCAGGCCCTAAATGCGATCGAGCGCACGCGGGCCCCCGTTCGCGCTCCATCGAAGGGGGCGAAGAGCGAGCCGGCGGCGGCAAGGGCGCCGAAGGAGGCGGCCAGAACCAGCGCCCGAACCAGTGCGGCCCGAGCGGACTCCCCCTCGCAGGGGATGCCAGATGAGATTCGGGAGCGGTTCATCGGGATTGGATCTAAGTACTATTTTCCGGACGGGGCTGCGGCCTTCACCGACCACGGCCCCAAACTCACCACCCGCTCGGAGAACACGGAAGTGATCCGCAGCCTCGTCGCTATCGCCCAGGAGCGACAGTGGCGGGAGATCAAAGTGACGGGCACCGAGCGATTCCGAAAGGAGACCTGGTTTGCCGCGTGCCTGGCGGGGCTCGAGGTTCGCGGCTATACGCCCACCGAATTTGAAGCGGAGCGCGTGGTGCGGGCGATTGCCCGACGCGAGGCGGGAGCGGCGGGCCGCGAGCCCGACGGACCCTCCACAGAGCGCGGACGAGAGACTGCCCCTAAGCGCGAAAGCAACGCGAGCGCCACTGCCGGGACGGGCACGCCCGTCGATGAAAGACCCATCACGGGGCGGCTGGTGGATCATGGCCGCTCCACCTATCGGCATGATCCCAAAGAGCCCATGTCCTACTACGTGCGCATCGAGACGCCCCAGGGGGATCGGGAGATCTGGGGCGTGGACCTCGACCGCGCATTTCGCGAATCCTTGAGCCGCCCCACGATCGGGGATGACATCACGGCCCGCTCCTTCGAGCGCGATCCGGTGAATGTGAGCACACACCGGCGCGATGCCGAGGGGCGAGTCGTCGGAAACCAAGAGATCTCGACCCACCGCAACCGCTGGATCATCGAGCGCAGCGACTTCCTTACCGAGCGTGCCGCAGCCGCCCAGACCTTCCGCGATGCGACGGTGAGTGCCGCACAAGGGGTCAATCGCCACCCGGAACTCTCCGGCTCCTACCTGCAGCTGCAGGCCGCCAAGCTCGGGGCCGAACGCGATATCCGCGATCCGGAAGATCAGGCGATCTTCGTCGCGCGGGCACGCGCGGCCATTGCGCAGCGGATCGAGCGCGGGGACCCGCTCGAGCCCGTGCGCATCCGGGAGGACGCAGCTAGAACCCGGGCGCAGGAGACTCAGCGTACGCCCGAGCCATCTCCGACCCGTTAGCCATGCGGGTGGCGTGCCGGATCCGGTGGACTACTCATGCCAAGTCCGTCGGGCGAATCGGCGCCCGGTCCTGCAAATTTCATCAGGAGGCTCTCCTTGGAGCCAGACTAGGTGGGCAGCCAAGGATCTGATGGAGCGCGGGAAGGGTCTTGTCTTTTGAGGTGCCTCAGACAGAGGCCGCCAGGAGCAGGGAGTTTAGAAGGGGAAAGTAAGAGCAGGAGGGCGGGTTTGCTTGCAAATCGATCCTGTCACACCGACACGGCCATCAAGGCGCTCCGTTGCTCACGCGCTTCGCGCGTTCCTCTACTCGCCGGAGTGGCCGGACGGCCAGCCTATGACGGCCGTGCTGCAGTGTGGGGCGGGTCCTCGTGGGCAATCCCGCCCACTCAAAGACAGGACACGACCATGACGACGTTATACGTTCGAGACGGTGCAGGGTACCGTGCCGCCACCTCACAGGACATCTTCGATCGGGCTCAGGCGCTGATGGCGCAACGCTTTCGTGCTGGAACGCCGGTGTTGGACTCGCCGAGTAAAACACGGGCGTTCCTGCGTCTTCGACTCGGCGTTTTGGATCACGAGGTTTTTGGCATCCTGTGCCTGACGTCAAGGCATCGGCTGATCGAATACGTGGAGTTGTTCCGCGGAACCATCGATGGCGCCTCGGTGCATCCTCGCGAGGTTGTCAAGGAGGCACTGGCGCGCAATGCGTCGGCTCTGATCTGCTGTCACGGGCATCCGTCAGGGGATCCCTCGCCATCTCGAGCGGACGAGTTGGTGACGCATAGGCTGAAGGATGCCCTGGCGTTGGTGGACATCAGACTGCTTGATCATCTCGTGGTCGGGGACACAGTCTCATCGATGGCCGAGTTAGGTCTTCTGTGAGTACATTAGCGGCGCAGCGCGGTCGGAAACGATCTGCGGCTGCGCCGCTTCTCTGCGGGCTCGCGCTCTGCACGGAAACTGCGGAACTATGCCGCCACGCGATGCTCGTAGTAGGCGGGCTGCCGCTCGCTCAGGATTGCCTGCAACTCCTCGTCCGACCGCCCCTGTGGGGTGAGCCAGCGGTCAACATTCTCCGGAGTCAGGCGGATGACCATGCGGTCATGTCCCGCCGCCGCAATCTCCTCGGGCGGCTCGTCAGTGACAGCTGCGAAGGACAGTAGTGTTTCGCCGGACTTTGGATCTGGCCATACGGCATACAGGCACGCGATCAGCATGACGCCCGGTTCGCGGGGGTTGAAGTGCAGCACCACATTCTCGCCGTCCTTGCCCGTCACATTTTCATAGAACGATCGAATCGCCATGACGGCATGCGTGGTGCCAAACTCCTTTCGCCAGAACTTCGTTAGGTTGTCCCGTCGCGCGTTGTAATTGCCCGAGAGTTTGTCATCCATGAAGGCTGGCTTCCCCGGCTGCCGGAGTAGGTACCGAGCCGGCGACATGACTTTCTCGCCGTTGCGGATCAGGACGATGGGGGCGTAGTTGCGCGGAAAGATGCGATAGTCGTTGGAGTCCGGTTGGTCGTCGGTCAACAACGACAGCTTGCGCATGCCCAGTTGCACCTTGGATGTGGCGATCCGCATGCTTTCGGAGGCCGCCTTAGTTTGCTTTGCGGCGAGTTTGCGCTCCGCGTCGGCTTGGCGCTTGCGATGCACAAATATCTCGGTTTCGAGCTTTGTGACCTGGGCTTTTCGGTACTGATCGATGAGGTCCTTGATGGCGCGTTCCTCGTCGGTCTGCGGGTCCGCGAACTCCAGATCGAACCCGCGCGGCAGGCGGCACTGGCTTGGGTTCGCGAGGCGCAGTCGCGCCACTTCGCGAAAATCCGACCAGGGCATCCGCGCCTCCATCTCCCGGACATGGCGCTTCCACTTCGATTCAACCTGGGCTGAATAGCACATCGGCAATTCCATACAGTGGTGGCATCTGCATGGTACTGGATGCCATACAGTTCGTCATAGTCTGGTTTGCTGAGGATGCTGGCGTGGGCGCTAGGATTTTTCCATGGCGCCCACCGAGAAACCCTTCTTCCCTCCCGACGATGCCCTCCTGCCTGCCTATGCGCATCACTACACCCTCATCGCGCGGTGCTCCTATGGGCATGAGCGCGAGATCTACGCGCGTCCCATACAGCGAATGCTGGGCGCCGGCGTGGCCATAGGCCGGGTACGGGCTTGCCTTCGATGCCACAAGTGCCAAGCCCGACGCCCAGTGATCGAGGTGTCCCGCATGCCAAGGTAAGTCCGCGAACACAGTGGAGGGCGGATAACGACATCGGCGGTCAGCACCTCACACCGTAACGATGATGCGCATGCGTCCATCCTGATGATCGATAAATTCCAACCAGGGCGTCTCCCGGCGAAGCCGGGCCGCGCTGTCGTGCTGCGCATCGAGCCGCCGTGGGCGTCTCGCCCTTTCGGCTTCCATCGCTGACGTCTTCGCGCCTGCGGCGCTGCGCGTCGGGTAGCAGCAGCACATTGCTGTGCCGCCGCCCCCTAAGAACCGGACGTGCGAGTCACCCCGCATCCGGCTCAAGCCATTCCTCTCAGCACCACGGACTGGCACCGGGCAGCCTGGCGAAACGCTTCGAGGCTCGGCGACGGGCGAGGTATTCGGTCCATTCCGGATCGAAGGGAGTGGCGGCCCCTGGAATCTTGACGTGACGGATGATCGCCACTGTCGGCGCACGGAAGAGCTGGAGCCCAACGGTTTTGCCGTTGGTCGAGCCCTGCGTGGCGAAGTTCCAGTTGCTGCGTACCACCGCTCGGAAGTACCGATCTTTAACCCATCGCGCTCCTTTGTTGGGGTGCCTTCGCTTGGCCCAATTCCAGAGCAGGCGCCAGATGTGCGCATCGATCGACGAGAAGGCTTTCTTCGCCGCACAGTGACGGTGAAACATGGCCCAACCAAAGATGATCGGGTTGAGTTGCCGTATCAGCGTTTCCTGCGTGACGCTAGCGTTGCCATTGACGACTTTCCTGACCTTGTCCAACAAAGACTTGATACTCTTCTTCGCGGGCATAGTCAGGCATTGGCCACTGTACTTACGTATATTCTGACCAAGGAAGTCGAACCCTTCCGCTATGTGGGTGATCCGGGTCTTCTCCTCCGACAATTCCAACCCACGCTCCGCCATGAAGCGACGGATTGCAGGCAGAACCTGGGATTCGAGCACGTCCTTCGACGCGCTGGTGACCACGAAATCATCGGCATAACGGATGACGTGGACCTTAGCTCTTCGGCGTTCGCGGTCCATTGCACCGGAGTGCGCGCGAACCACTGCCTCCAAGCCGTCCAGCGCCATGTTCGCGATCACAGGCGAGATGATGCCTCCTTGTGGAGTACCGGCCCGTGTCTCGAATAAGGATCCCTCATCGACGTATCCGGCCTCCAGCCATCTGCGCAGAACTGCCTTGTCCATCGGTATGTGCTCAAGGAACCAGCGGTGACTGAAATTGTCGAAACAACCTCGGATGTCACCTTCCAGTATCCACTCTGCCGAGTTGCGCTTGGACAGAGCGTTAAAGCACTGTTCGATGGCGTCAGCCGCCGAGCGCTCAGGCCGGAAACCGTAGGAATTCGGGTCCGCCAGAGTTTCCGCGATGGGTTCCAGGGCAAGCTTCCACAGAGCCTGCATCGCCCGGTCCCGCATACAGGGAATTCCCAGCGGCCGTTTCTTCCCATTGCTCTTGGGGATGTAGATGCGCCGCAACGGCATCGCACGATATGCACGATGACGCAGAGACAGCATTCCCCCCCATCTGACCGCCGGGGATAGCCAGACCTTGCCGTCCACTCCCGGCGTTCTCTTGCCTCGATTTTCCGTCACTCGCTTCACGGCCATCATCTTGCCGCTGTGCGAGCGGGTCAGCAGACGTTGCAAGGCTTTCGCCTTGTTCCATCGGCCTTCCCGAACTGCCTTGGCGATACGCATCTGAAGCCGCTTCACCTCTGTCTCGATGTGAGGCCAGTTGGCCTGATCCCACATTTGTGCAGCGGGCGAGGACGCACCGACGTCCGATACCTTCGCATCGTTCGCCGTCATCTGCTTTTCCTCGTACAACGGTTGCTCATGATTCTCTCGCCATGAATGACCATGCGGAAGTCTGCTAGCTTTCGCGTCGGGCGAAGTCGCAGCCCGTATCCCGTCCATTACAGCCGGGCATTCGCTTTCTCCGCACTCCTTTACCCACTACGCCAACAGCGTTCCTTGCGGGTCGCCTGCCGTCGTCGGCGGCGCAATGGGCTTACCCAGTTCCACACAAATCTCCGGATGGGGCGGACCCGTCCCGCGGCACCGGCGGCGTCTTGTCCATGATGGCCCACGAAGCTAGTCACCATGGAACGACCGGCTCCCGATTTGCAGCATCGCGGATTACGCTGTGAATCGGGAAGAATCGCGGCGCAGAGCCGCATACAAATGGGAGCCGGCCATGAAGAACGTACGATTTATTGGATTGGATGTCCATGCGGAGACAATTGCAGTGGCGGTAGCGGAACCTGGCGGTGAAGTGCGCGCTCTAGGGACCATCCCAAACCGGCCCGAGCCGATCGGTCGGTTGATCCGGAAGCTCGGGAAGCCCGAGCAATTGCGGGTCTGCTACGAGGCGGGGCCAACCGGTTACGTGCTGTACTGGCAACTGAGCGAACTGGGCGTGAAATGTGAGGTAATTGCCCCGACACTGGTGCCGGTCAAGGCGGGCGACCGGGTCAAGACAGATCGGCGCGACGCAGAGAAGCTGGCGCGATGCTATCGGGCGGGGGACCTGACGCCGGTATGGGTGCCGGATGCGGCGCATGAGGCGCTGCGGGACTTGGTGCGAGCCCGACTCGCTGCCAAGCGCGATCAGCTGCGGGCACGCAATCGGCTGGGCAAGTTCCTACTGCGCCATGGTCGGCGTGCCCCTCAGGGCATCACGGCGTGGCGCACGAAGCATCTGGCCTGGCTAAAGCAACAGAGCTTCGAGCAGCCCGCACAGCAGGCGACGCTGGTGGATTATTTATACAAAGTCGAACACGCGGCCGAGCGCATCGTGCGTCTGGAGCGCTCAATCGATGTGGCGCTGGAGACGCTGCCTGAGAAGATGCGAGCGGTGATTGAGGCGCTGCAAAGCCTACGCGGAATCGCCAAGGTGAGTGCCGTGTCGATCATGGCCGAACTAGGCGAGGTGTCGCGGTTCGAGAGTCCCCGGCAACTAATGGGCTACAGTGGCATCGTCTCGCGTGAGCACTCGAGTGGAGAGCGGACTCGCCGCGGTAGCATCAGCAAAGCCGGTAGCGCGCATCTGCGCCGAATCGGGCCTGGGCCTACCGACATCGACCAGGCCTGGGCGCTACGTTACTGGCCCGTCAACGCGATCTGCCTGACGATATCAAGGCAATAGCCTGGAAAGCCCAACATCGCCTACATGCCCGGTATGCGAAGCTGCTCTCCAAAGGCAAAGCGAAGCAACAGGTGATCACCGCGGTCGGCCGAGAACTGCTGGGGTTTATCTGGGCCATCGGTGTTGCCGCTGAGCGCTCGCAATCGCAAGCACCAGGCCGCGCGCTCAAGCGCGCGGCGTGAGATAGCAGCAGGCAATCTATGAACTCCGTTCAGGCGCAAATGGTCAGCAGCTGGGATGGCACACGGCAAAGGAGAATCCTCGTAGGCTCCTATGCGACAGGCCATCACGGCCGGACCCGCGATGCTAGTCCGAGGCAGCTCCCGACGAATCACGACCATGATGGCGAGTCCTTGCACTCGATCCACTAATATCAGAGTGATCAACCGTCGACAACTGCTACCCCGGCTGCTGTCCACTTGCGCTTCGACAGGGAAACCACCGCCTCAAACCTCACAACCAGTTGACGGGTCGTTCCATATCAGGAGCCATACCTGCCGCATACCTTTTGGTTCAAGCCTGTCAGCACATTTGGCTTGTCACGCATCACGATGCCTTTGAACGTTCACATATGTTGGTCGTACCCATCCATCCCTAGCGCCTCCCCGCCTTCGTGCTGGCAGGTTCGGCCTCGCCTCACGGCTTAGCGTACCGGTTGAACCGGCGGCTACGTTGTCCCTGGAGTTTCACACCGAGCCGTTACCAGATCCGCGTGTCCAGGTAGGGAGCGGCTGATGGAACAGCCGGTTTCATCAAGTCATTACTTCCTCCTGAAACAGAGATTCATGTGACCTTCTGGTCACACGCTTCGCTTGCGTGGGGTTGGCGCCCGTGCGGCCGTTGCCTGTCGATCCGTCTTTCCTGACTTCATCACCTTGTCCGCGACTGTAGCCCACGGCCGTGTGCCGTCAAGGCGCGCCGGGCCGGGTCCTCGCCGCGGACGGCTGCGGGCCGCACCACCCCGGCGCTTGTCTCCTTGACGGCCCCCGTCCGCGCGCTCCTGACCGTCGCGGGCGATGAACTCAGGAAAGACGGAGGCAACGAGGCCAGCCCAGGTCTCTGCGCCAACCCCACCGGAAGTCCCAAGAGGGCTTCTGAATCTAGGAATCCGGTGGGGGGTTTCAACAGCAACCTTTTTGTCAGGAGAACGCATCATGCAACTCGCATCCCGTTTCGCATCCCAATCCCCGGTTCTGCGCGCGGATCATCCCTTGTCGGATGATCAGATTCGCGCCGTGGCCCCTTCCATCTTTGCTGAGGACAAGCACGCCAGCCGTTCCGAACGGTACAGCTACATTCCGACCGCCGCTGTCTTGACCGAGCTGCGCAAGGAAGGATTCCAGCCTTTCATGATCTGTCAGACCCGTGTGCGGCAGGACGACCGCCGCAACTTCACCAAGCATCTGATCCGGCTACGCCATGCCAGCCAGATCAACGGCGCGGAAGCCAACGAAGTCATTCTTCTGAACTCCCATGACGGCACCAGCAGCTATCAGATGTTGGCCGGCATGTTCCGCTTCGTGTGCAAAAACGGCCTGGTCTGCGGTGACACCGTCGCGGATATGCGCGTGCCGCACAAGGGCGATGTAGCCGGGCAGGTCATCAAGGGCGCGTATGAAGTGCTGCACGGCTTCGACCGGGCGCAGGCCTCCCGCGATGCCATGCGCGCAATCAGCTTGGATCACGGGGAAGCCGAGGTGTTCGCCCGCGCAGCTCTCGCCCTTAAGTACGACGACCCCGCCAAGCCCGCACCGATCACCGAAAGCCAACTG
>Ga0302311_10001346_pt1 | contig 29375 bp, 20 predicted proteins | sample III_Palsa_N1_3_FD_200449 | JGI IMG/M metagenome (GOLD analysis project Ga0302311, IMG submission 200449) | Peat permafrost microbial communities from Stordalen Mire near Abisko, Sweden - III_Palsa_N1_3 | ecosystem: Environmental > Terrestrial > Soil > Palsa > Peat permafrost | place: Sweden... | reverse complement strand
GGTCGAGGGCGTAGGGGGTTTTGCCCTTGATTGATTAATAAGCCTGCGTCGTCCCGACACCATGAGCGAGACAATACGCGAACACGTCAATCGCCGTCTCCGATGGTTCTATTTGTCTTGTGCGGTCGGCTTCGGGTTGTTCTTGGTTCCAAGCCTGCTCGATGAACGAGAGGCGCTCACCCGACTGCTAAAGATCACAAGCCTTCTCATCTTCGCCCTGGGCGCCATCCTGATGGCGGGTGTCACCTGTCCTCGATGTTCCAAACCACTCGGAAAGTCCTTCATGTGGCAGCGTGGAACGTTGGATCTCTGTCCAAACTGTGGCGCCAGCCTGGATGAGCGGATGCCCTAGAGCCTGTTCAGTGCCTCTTGGGCGCCGCGAACCGGAGCCTCGCAGTGCGCAGGGAGTGCTAACAGGCGTAGCGGCTCATCCGCAACCAAGAATAAAAAAGGCCCGGCGCGGAAGCGCCGGGCCAGTATTTGAAACAACTCTACGGATTGATTTTTGATATTTTGGAGCCCTCTAGCGACAAGTCTCCGAGCAACCCTTTCTCGGCAAAAACAAACCCAAGGATTGGCTTCTGCTGCGTCTGCGTGCCGTAGTTACCACTGGCTCCGCCGGAGATCACCGTGATGCCCGCATCGGCGCCGATGGACCAACCATCGCCGGTAGTAAACTTCTTGAGTGACTCTTCCGTCATGAACATGATGATCTCACTGTGCTGGGAGAGTCCAAGTGTCAGCCCGACTGAACCGGAACCCACTCTGTAGTATCCGACAGTCTTTCCATTGACCTGTAATGCTCCTTCGCCGAACTCGCCGGCGATGCCGGCGCCACCCTTCGTAACCCGAGGAAACACGAGGACGCCCGAGGCCTTGTCACCCAGGGCTTTATTGCTGGGATTGAGTGCATTGAAGTCCACGAGAGTCTCGGAGACGCGGCTGTTGATCTGGGTTTGGGTGGCGGCGAACGAGGCGGAACCGGCGGTGAGCGCCAGCATTGCGAGGCCGGTTGTGGCCAAGGCTGTATTGATATGCATATGTAATCTCTATCGTTGATGACAGCACCGAAGCGCTGGAGCGCGGATGGACGCGCCGGGAGTTGCGGTAGAACGTGGGAATAACCCAATCACAGACCGTATCTCCAGCGCGTCAGCGGGTCTGTACGTCACCGCACGCGGCGGCGCACGGAGAGGCTAAGGTGTGACACCGCTAGTCAGGGAGCCCGGAGGGTGCTCCCGGAATCGCGCCGCTCAAGAACATGCCGACAGTTCCGTCATGCTAAAGAGCGCTCTGCGCTTTTGATTACACGCTTCTCCATCGTAGTACTTCCACCGGGTCGCTTGCGTATGGATGCCGCGGATCGGGTGGGTGCCATGGAAAATCGGAAGCGCGCTCGCAAACCGGTGAAATGTGTGGGCCATTCGCGAGCCCAGTGGATTCGCCATCTGGCTCTGTACGACGGCGCACAGACCGGGACCCGTATACGGCTTAGCTTTGGAAAATGGGGGAGGGGATTCGGAAACGTGGGGAGGAGAGTGTCATGAGTGAACGGACGGCGTCGAATCGCTACGGCGATCTCAGCCGGCAAAAATTGAGCGTTGTGGGATCTCGATTCGGGCCCACAAACGCGGTTCCAGTACTCAGATCGCACGCAAGACTTGGACGAGAAGAATCGGAACAGTCGGACAGCGCCATGGGGGGGCTGTGGCCAAGGCGCCGCGGTACGCGTGCGCCCGAGGACTTGAATAGCCAGTTTGTGACGGTCTTATCGCATGAGCTGCGCAATTCTCTGTCCGTCATCCGGATGGCCGCGGGTATCCTAAAAATGGAACCCTCCGCTAGCCCGGCGGTAATCAAGGCGCGAACGCTGATTGAACATCAGACCGCTCAGATGTCGCGTCTCGTCGAGGATCTCCTCGAGACCTCGCGTGCGGACACCGGCCATCTGGCTCTGAAGCGCGAGAAAGTCAACTTGTGCTTTGTCGCGGAGCAAGCCCTGCAATCGGTGGAATTCACGATGCAGCAAAGCCGTCACCGTGTGACCGTATCGCTGCCTGTGGGACCACTATGGCTGCTGGGAGATGCCACGAGGCTTGAGCAGGTACTGGTGAACCTTCTGCTCAACGCTGCGAAGTACACGCCTGCGGAAGGAGACATTCGTCTGTCCGTGGAGCAAGAGCAGGGGGAAGCGGTCGTGCGCGTTCGCGACAACGGCATCGGCATCGCGCCCGGAGTCCTGTCACGCGTATTCGACCTCTTCGTTCAAGCGGATCCCTCGGCCTGCCACGGCGGCGCCGGGCTCGGGATCGGACTGGCCCTGGTACGCAATCTGATCGATCGTCACGGCGGCTGTGTTACGGCAGCAAGCTCGGGGCTCGGACATGGCAGTGAGTTCGTCGTTCGCCTGCCAGTGCTGGGTTAAGTAGATTCTTTGCCGCGGAGGCGTGCGTGGGAATCGGCGGCATTCCGGAATGTGTCGCTACTGCGTGGGCCGGGAGCCTTGAGCGCCTTCGCCATCCAGTAGTCGGTCGACCACCTTGGCGAGTTCGGTGGCTTTCCCGCTCAGCATGGCGTCGTAGGAGCGCTGGCCCGCTACGATATGAGTTCGCTCGGCTGCGTCAAGAAAGCGGCTCCAGGCTCGTCGGCCCCGCCGCGATCTGCCGTCAGCTCGATCGCGCGTCAATATCAGGTGCACCGGCTGGCGAGGCGGCTGTGGCGAGTAGGTCAGGGCAGCGGTCATCAGGGGGTCCCGCCGGAATTCGTCCTTGAGGTTTTCATTCCGGGACGTGGCAAGTGTTCGGAGCTTGCGCATGACCCATGCCGGCCTTTGCTGCCACGGGAGGTTTCCCAACTCGTCCCGGTAGAGACCTAGACGGTTCACAACGGCGGCAAGCGGCGGGCTGTTACGAGCCCGGGACCGCAGCCGATTTGCCGCACTGATCAGGGCCGGTGGGTCGAAAATGGCAACAACGCCCGGCCGCAGGCCGTAGTCCGGCGCCCGCCGCGCCATCTCGAGTGCCAGCAGGCCGCCCCAACACACCCCGAACAGGTGGACTCTCGGGCCCAGGCTGGCTGATACGAGGCCCTGCAGGTGTTGTTGGGTGTGTTGGTCCATCCGCGTGAAGGGCGGATGGTGTAGCAGGTAGATCGGTCCGCGATAGGCAAGCGCACTCGCGAGGTTACGAAACGCGGCTTGCAGGGTCTGCAGGGGCGGCACCAACACCAGCGGATCGGTTTCGCCGCGCGCCGGCCGGGCGAGGAGAAGAGTGGTCGGACGGTTCGGTGCTTCCTGCATCCCTGATCGCCGCTCGATGACCTCCGCGAGCTGCGCAATCGTCGGCGCCTCGAGTAAAGTGGCGGTGGGGAGCTCGATTCCGAAGGTATCTTGGATGCCGGTAAAAAGCGCCGCGGCTGCGATGGAGTCACCGCCGATCTCGAAGAAATCATCGAGTCGGCCGACCCGGTCCAGATGCAGCGACGCAATCCACAAGTCCCCGAGCCCGAGCTCCACTCCGAGACGCAGGGCGTCGTATGAAGCAGCGTCCAGAATCGCGTCCCTTTGCAGGGGAGATTTCACGCTAGCGGTGCCTTATTGCGTGTCACCATAATGCGAGGGAACCACCGGAAATGAGTGATTCCGGCCGGCGACAGGCGGTTGAAGTTGCATCGTGAATCAGCCACGCAGAGTATAAGCGAGACCTCTCAGGGCGGAATAGTGAACCGCTGCCAGGGCCTGGTTCGCCAGGTAGCAAAACAAGATCCACTCGCAGAAGGCACACCGTGATGCTGGTAGCCTCCATGTTGCGGCAGGCTGAGCGTCGAGCTGCAACCGTTGCGCTTGCCGACCTTGAGCGATCGCTGACGTGGCCGCAACTGTTGGAACGGGTGGAGAAGGCGGCAGGGCACCTGCGCAGCCACGGGCTGCGTCCGGGTCATCACGTTGGAATCGCCGTGCCGGACAATGCCGACTTTGTCGTACTGGTGCTTGCAGCGCTACAGCTCGGGTTGGTCATCGTGCCCATTGATTGGCGTTCGAAGACGCAAGAAAGGGCCGCGCTGGTCAGGGGTTTCTCGCTCCGGGCGATGGTCGTGCCCGCGCTCCTGGCGCGCGAGCCGGGTCAGGTCCCCTGGCCGATGGCTGAGACCCAGGCGCCGGTGCTGGAATTCGTGGAACCGGATGCAGACGAGCCGTGCGCGATCCTCCTTTCCTCGGGTACCACTGGCGCGCCCAGTGGTGCGCTGGTCTCGCGTGCGGCCATGGAGCACCGCCTCACGGAAGGGGGCAATGCCGCTTTTCCGATCGCGGGCCATCGATACCTTTCGTTCCTGCCGCTGTGTTTCGCAAATGGGATCAGCCAGGCCCTGCGTAATCTGGTAGCAGGCAACGCCGTGATTATTCATCCGGTGCTCTTTACGGCCAAAGAGCTGGTCGACGCGGTGAAGGCATTCGACGCGACGTACATCGGTATCGTGCCAACCACACTCAGGGCGCTGCTACAGCTGAGCGATGAGCAGCTCGCCGGCCTGCAAGGCTTGCGCGCCATCCGCGTCGCGGGTTCAGCGATGACCGCCTCTGAAAAGCGCGCCTGCGTCAGCCGCATTGGAGCCCGCCTGTATCACGGCTACGGCGCCTCGGCCTTCGGCCCCATCTGCCACTGGTCGTCCGAGCTGCCCGAGATGCCCCCAGACAGCGTCGGCAAGCCTTATGATTGGGTACAGCTACGCATCGTCGATGCGGAGGGACAGGTGCTGGCGCAAGGTGAAACAGGACTTCTAGAGTTGCGTGGACCGTCACTTGCCATGGCTCTTCTTCCCGTCGACGGCGAGCCGATTGCACTCGCTGACCAGTGGTACGCTCCGGGGGACATCGCCCGGCTCGACGACGGTGGGTACCTCTACCTCGTGGGCCGAGCTACGGACGTGATCATCCGCGGCGGCGTCAATGTCTATCCCGAACTCGTTGAAAGCGCGCTCTTGTTGCATCCGGCGGTAACCGATGTCGCAGCGGTGGGGCGTCCGGCCAGCGGTCTGGGCGAGGAAGTGGTGGCATTCGTAGTCATCAATCGGCCGGCTCGAAGCGAAGATCTGCTCGCGCACTGCCGCAGCCATCTGTCCTCAAAGTATCGGCCGGCGGAGATTCATATCGTCGAACAGCTACCGCGGACGGCCTCCGGCAAGGTCAAGCGCAGCGAACTGAGAGAAAAAATCCTGAATAGCTAACAATTCGCCCACGGACAGGCGGCGCGAGCGTTGGTGCGGGGCCGCTGTACGAGCGAGCCACACGGCAAGCGACGCCGTGGATGGCTTTCCCGAGGACTACGCGCTCATGATCAAAACGCCTCCCGAACTCCCTGCCGCCGGCTCCGCATCCGATCGTTGGAGCCCGCTGGTGTCATCGGTGTTTAGCGAAGCTAGACCCGGTGAGCAGCGTGTCATGGGTGTACTCGAAGGAGAGGGTGTGGGACGCGAAGTGGTGAGCGCGTCTCTTGAGGTCCTCGCCGCCGTGGCTTCGGTGCGCGCATGCCCGGTGAGTATCGAGCGCGGCGCCGTTATCGGGCTCGAGGCTGAGCGAATCCACGGACGAGCGCTGAGCGATGAGGTCGTCGGTTTCTGTGAGACGGTATTTTCGCGCGGCGGTGCTATTTTGGCCGGTCCCGGCGGTGGGCGCTTCGTCTATGAGATGCGGATGCGCTTCGATCTGTTCTGCAAACTAAGTCCATTGATCGTGCATGAGGAGTTGCTTGAGGTGGCGCGCATGAGGCCCGAGCACTGCCGCGGAGTCGACATCCTCGTGGTAAGAGAGAACTGCTCAGGAATTTATCAGGGCGACTGGTCCGAGGAGACGACGCCGGCCGGCTCCCGTCGCGCCGCGCACGAGTTTTCGTACGAGGAAGGTGAGGTGCTGCGGATCATGCAAGTCGGCGCTCGCATCGCCGCGCAACGGCGCGGCGAGCTGGCCGTGATCCACAAATTATGCGGCGTGCCAACAGTGAGTCGGCTGTGGGTCGATGTGGCGAACGCCGTCGCGCGCGAGCACGGCCTGAAGTTGACTCTGCTCGAGGTCGATTACTCGGCCTTCGCGCTCATTCAGCAGCCCCGGCTGTTCGATGTCATGGTGGCCGGAAACCTGTTTGGCGACATCCTCGCAGACTTGGGCGGAGTGCTTCTTGGCAGTCGCGGCGTCTGCTTTTCGGGCAATTTTGCGCCCAGCGGCGCTGCGGTTTATCAGACCAATCATGGTGCGGCGCGCGATCTTGCCGGTCAGGATCGGGCCAACCCCGTGGGCCAGATCTTCGCGCTGGCAATGCTTCTGCATGAGAGCTTCGGCCTCTCCGAAGCCGCCGAATTGATGCGGCGCTCAGTGGGAGAGGCGTGGGTGCGTGGCTGGAGAACCGCCGATGTGGCCGTGCAGGGATGTCGCGTGGTGGGCACCGCAGAGATGGGGCGCCGGATCGCCGAGATCGCTGTAGAACTGGGCTCATTGAGTTGATAGGCTTGTGAAACCCGCGCTCCTGCTCATCGACCTGCAGCATGACTTTCTCTGCGACCGCAGCCTGGCGCCGCCGGCCGGGCGGCTCGTCGAACGGGCGGCGTGGCTGTTAAACGCCGCCCGACAGGCGGGCGCACCGGTCTACCACGTCCACACCCTGATCGACTCCGCGGTCGACCGCATGCCGCACTGGAAGGAAGCAGACCGCCATCTCTGTATACGCGGGACGCACGGGTCAAGCCCACCGCCAGCCCTTGAGCCGTGGGCGGGCGAGAGGGTGATTCCGAAGACATTTTTCAGCGGATTCACAAATCCGACGCTGGCGTCAATGCTGCGCGATGACGGCATCATCCAGCTGATCCTCGCCGGTGTGCATCTGCACGCATGCGTTCGCTGCACGGCTGTTGATGCCTACCAGCTTGGTTTCGAGGTGGCGATCGCCGAGGAAGCCGTGGGCTCATACGACCCGCTGCACGGCGAACAGACCCGCCTCTATCTTGAGGGCCGCGTCGCTCGCTTCCTGGATGCCGCAGAGATTGAGCGACGTTTCGCGGCGACGCCTGGTGGCGGCGATTTCCTGCCCCGTCCGATCCAGCGGGAGTCCCGGGAACTCACGTTGCGCGATCCCGCTCAGCGAGAGCGCATCATCGGGACCGTGAGCGTCGCGCGGCCGGAGCGAGTGGCTGCCGCTGTGCGAAGCGCATGCGCGGTGGGCCCCGCGTGGGAAGGGACGCCGAGAGCAGCGCGAGCCGGTCTGATGCGTGAGCTCGCGCGCCGGCTGGAGGATCAGTCGGCCTCGATGGCCACTCAGATCGTAGGCGATGTGGGTAAGCCCCTGGCGGCGGCGCGCGCGGAGGTGGCCTTTGCCCTGCAGCTGGTCGAGGCTGCGCTGCGCTGGGGTGAGAGCAGTCTTCATGACGCTTGCGGGGATGATTGGAGAGTGCGCTCGCGGCCGCACGGCGTCGTGGCCCTCGTCACCCCGTGGAACAATCCGCTTGCCATCCCGCTGGGCAAGATTGTGCCCGCCTTACTGTACGGGAACAGCGCTGTATGGAAGCCCTCGCCACCCGGCACCTTCATCGCCGAGCGCGTCCGGGCGCTCCTCGACGACTGCGGTTTCCCTGCCGGCCTAGTTGAGATCGTTTGCGGCGATCGCGGAACCGCAGAAGCACTCATGGGTTCCGAGGGAATCGCGGCCGTGTCGGTGACGGGATCCACTCTCACCGGTTACACAGCTCAGGCAATCTGCGGGCGCAGGCGGATACCCCTGCAGGCGGAACTCGGCGGCAACAATGCGTCCATCGTCCTCGCTGATGCACCGCTTGCCGGGACTGCGAGTGCCGTTGCGGCGGCCGCCATGGGCTTTGCCGGACAGCGCTGTACCGCCAACCGTCGGGTCATTGTCCCGGCGCAGGCTATTAAAAAATGGACAGACGCATTATTGGAAGCCGTCGTCGCGCTCGCGTGGGGCGATCCCCGTGATCAAAGCACGGTCATCGGTCCTGTCATCTCCGACGCAGCCTGCAAGCAGATCGCGGATGTCTTGAGCCGTGCGCGTGCGGCTGGGGACAGGGTCCTCCAACCGCATCCCAAGGAGCAGCTGGAGCGGCTGGTGGCGCGCGGCTCTTATTATCTTCCGAGCATCGTCGTCTCCAACGATCCAAGTGCCGAGATCGTGCAAGAGGAAACATTCGGACCCGTACTGGTGGTGCAGCCGGCACGTGATTGGGAGCACGCCCTCGCGCTCTGCGACGGGGTGCGCCAGGGGCTCGTCGCGTCACTTTTCACGGATTCCGCGGAGCTGCAGCGCGATTTCCTCAATCGCTGTCGCGCGGGGATACTCAAGATTAACGCAGCCACCGCGGCGGTCGCTGCGGCGCCGCCTTTTTGCGGCTGGGCGTCATCCGGGATCGGTCCGCCCGAGCACGGGGTCGGAGATGCAATGTTCTATACCAGGCTCCAGACCGTTTACGGGAGTGGGTGAGAGCGACCGCCATCGCCGGCTGGTGCACGGGTTCGTGCTTGAGTGTAGGGGGCGAGTGGCGCCGGCGATGCACGCCGGGTTCTCGACCCCTTCAACGGAGATAGGGTGATCAGCCCTCCCGTGGCGCAAGCGCTGCGGCCTGCATACGCGCGAGCCGCTCCTGATAGTGAGCCAGCGTCAGCGCAAGACTGTCGTGCGAGAGGAATGTGACCGCCGCCTCGGTAGATTCGCACGCAGCCGCTTCGACGCGTCCGAACATCTCCGCCTCGAAGCCGGCCACTGCGGCCGAGGCGTCGGAATTCTCGATCAGACGCTGTGCGAGAGTTGCCGCATCGAGTAGGGCGGCGTTCACGCCTTCGCCGCCGAAGGGCGGCATCAGGTGCGCGGCGTCGCCAATGAGCGTAAGCCCGGCACGGTGCGTCCAACGATGCCCGACCGGCAGCGCGTGAATCTGGCGTGCAACGAAGTTATCGTTCGCGGCGCGTAGCAGATCAGTGATCGCGTCAGCGAATGCACTGAACTCGGCGAGCAGCCCGGCGCGTATCGACGCCGGGGAGCTAAGGTCAAACCGTCGTTCGGCCCAGTCGGCAGGCACGCGAAAAATAGCATAGCCACGCACGTGCTCGTGGCCGTTGCGCTGCGCGATGATCTCGCGGCCTTGGCCATGGATGCCCACCTTGCCGCGGCCAACCAGCCGTGAGAGTGCCGGGTGACGACGATCGACGTCGTCTATACCGAACTCTATGAACGTGAGACCCGTATATTGCGGCTGGTACGGCGACAGCAATGGTCGAACGCGTGACCAGGCGCCGTCGGCCCCGACCACGAGATCGAATGGTCCTTCGTCTTGACCGTTGACGGAGACAAACCAGCCGCCGGCTGCGGCGGGCGAAACAGCGCGCACCGGGCTACCCCAGCGGATGTACTGCGGAGGCAATGCGTCCAGCAAGATACGGCGCAGGGCGGTGCGATCGATCTCCGGGCGGTCGCCGCTCCCGGTCTCTTCGTGGGAGAAATGAACGTGGGCATGCTGATCGAGGAGACGATCACCCTGATCCTCATAGCGCGCCGCCCCGAGGAAGGGTTTCCGGAGACCCGCGCGGTCGAGGGCCAGGAGCCCCGACTCCTCGTGCAGATCGAGAGTACCGCCCTGCGGTCGCTCAAGCGCGTGTGCGTCGCGCTCGAATACAGTGCTGGCGACACCGTGCGCGTTGAGGATACATGCCAGGCCTAGACCGCCCGGTCCGCCGCCGACGATAGCGATACGTGTATTGCGAGGCATACGCCTTGCCTTATAATGATAGGTACCTATTATAAAAGCATAGCCCCCTATGGATAGTCAACCGCAGATCAGCGATAAGCCCGGCCCGCTGCGCATCATTGGCCACGCTTACCGAACATTTACGCGGATTGTGGATGCTGAATTGCGTGGCCTCGGGTTCGCGATGAGCCAGTTGCCTGTTCTCACCGCCCTCAGGAGCCGCAAGCAGCTGCCTCAGGCCGAGCTCGCACGGGTGGCCCGTGTCGAGCAGTCGAGCATGGCGCAGCTGCTTAACCGCATGGAGCGCGACGGGCTGATCGCGCGCGCCCCGGACCCGACGGACAGAAGAAGCCGCCTCATATCGCTTACCGCTCAAGCGTCTCGGCGCCTGCCGGAGGGTAAGGCGATCATGGACGCGACGGTAAGGATCGCGTTGCAGGGATTTAGCTCGGCTGACATTGAGCGACTCGGAGAGCTGATGCAAAGAGTCAGCGAGAACCTCGAGCGTGCTGCGGCGGAGAGGGGCCTATAGCTCCCAGAGCGTCGTACCTTGGCAGCCGCGCCTCGCAGGGCAGCCCTCAAGGAAGTCACCTAGTCTAACGACCGCTCTGTGTGAGTCGAGCCGCCTCTTATCGACTTGTAACTAACTGATTAGCAAGGGGAACAGTGGGCCTTAAGCCCCTTCCGGAGTAAGGAGCCGGCATTTTTCGACAGGGGGCTGCGGCGTGTAGCATCCACAACGGAAATCGGGCGGCCACAGAACGCGCGATCGATCTCAACTACCACGCGGAGCCACTACGAACTTCCCCGCCACAGCTGGTGCTACGTCTGACTTCCTGCAGGGGGGCGGTGACATGGGGGAGCGCATGCGTGCCTACCCGTGGCATTTGCATCCGCTCGGGTTTCCCTCGCAATGGCCCCAGGCACTTAAGACCTCAGTCCGGCTGATGTTAACGACGCGGCACCCCGTGTTCATTTGGTGGGGGCCGGAGCTTTATTGCTTCTACAACGATGCCTACGCGCAATCGCTCGGCCCGGAGAAGCACCCACAGATGTTAGGTGCGGCAGGCCGCGAAATGTGGACGGAAATCTGGCACATCGTCGGCCACGATATCGAGCGCGTCCTGGCAGGCGATGGTGCAACCTGGCACGAGGATCACCTGGTCCCGATCGCGCGACACGGCAAGATCGATGACGTTTACTGGACCTACAGCTACAGCCCCATCGATCACGAGGGTGGTGTTGGCGGAGTGCTCGTTCTCTGCACGGAGACTACCCAACGGGTACTCGAGGCCCGACGACGCGACGAAGCGCGCAAGCGTCAGCAGCGACTCTTCGAACAGGCTCCTGCATTCATCATTGTGATGAAGGGGCCGGAACACGTGGTTGAGTTTGTCAACGACGCGCACCGTAGAGCATTCAACAGCGGCCAGTGGCTCGGTAAGACAATCCGCGAAGCCTTCCCCAGCCTCGCAGGCCAGGGCTTCTTTGAATTGCTGGATGGAGTCTTCGCAACCGGTAAAAGCTTTCACGCGGAAGCCGCGGAAGTGCGATATCAACGCACGCCCGAAGCTGCCGTGGAAACGCGAATTCTGAATTTCATCTATGCGCCCTGGACGGATGACGCGGGCCAAATCGTCGGAGTGTTCTGCGAAGGATTTGATGTCACTGACACGCACCAGACACAACAACGACTGCTGCTGGGCGAACAACGCTTCCGTGGAGCGGTCGACGCGGTGCAGGGCACACTCTGGACCAACGACGCGACCGGCAGGATGGCGGGCGAGCAACCCGGATGGTCACAGCTCACAGGCCAGACCTACGATGAATATCAGGGTTACGGCTGGTCGGACGCCATTCATCCGGACGATGCTGCAGGCACCGTCTCCGCATGGCAGCAAGCGGTGATTGAGCGCCGGCCCTTCGTATTCGAACACAGGGTGAAGCACAAATCAGATAAGCAGTGGCGCCGATTCGCGGTGCGGGCCATTCCGTTACTGGATGCGCGAGGAGAGCTCGTTGAGTGGGTCGGCGTGCATACGGACATCACTGAACAGCGCGCCGCCGCTGAGGCGCTCCGGGATGCGGATCAGCGCAAGGACGTATTCATTGCCACACTGGCCCATGAACTGCGCAATCCACTGGCTCCGATCCGGAATGCCAGCCACGTGGCGAGGTCGCCGCACGCAACCGACGCCCAGCGACGCTGGAGCTCCGATGTTATCGAGCGGCAAGTCAGGCACATGGGGCTACTCCTGGACGATCTGCTGGACGTGTCACGCATCACTCGTGGAACTCTGCAGCTGCGTCTCGAGCGGGTAGAGCTTGCCGTCATCGTAGGCAACGCCGTCGAGACGGCACGTCCGTTGATCGACGAACGTCGACACACCCTGGAGGTTCGATTACCCGCAGAGTCGGTATGGCTCGAGGCAGATGCCTTGCGGCTCGCGCAGGTGCTCTCGAACCTTCTGACTAACTCAGCGAAGTATTCTGATGCCGGCGGCAAAATAAGCGTTACCGCCGAGGCCAACGAAGATGGTCTCGTGGTCCGCGTCACTGATAACGGAATCGGAATCGAAGCAGAAATGATTCCGAGGATGTTCGAGATGTTTTCGCAGAGTACCCATGCCATCGAGCGCTCGGGGGGCGGTCTCGGTATCGGCCTGGCGCTAGTTAAGGGGTTGGTGATGCTTCATGGCGGAACTGTCGGCGTGGAAAGCAAGGGCCGCGGTGAAGGCAGCACTTTCACGGTCTGGCTCCCTGGCAATGCGGTTCTGCAGCCCCCCGCGAAGACGCTCGATGGCGAGGTGACGGGGAGTGGCCCCAGGCGTCGCGTTCTGGTTGTGGATGACAACCGGGACTCCGCTGAGAGCCTTGCGCTGATCCTGAGTCTTCAGGGGCATGAAAGTCGTTGTGTGCATGAAGGGCGCGAGGCTCTGGCGATCGGCGACACGTATTGGCCCGACGTCGTGATACTGGATATCGGGATGCCGGGCCTAAATGGCTATGAGACCGCGCGGCTGATTCGGGCCCAGCCTTGGGGCAGCCACGTGAAACTCATCGCAGTAACTGGCTGGGGACGCCCGGACGACAAACGGCGTGCCGAGCAAGCGGGATTCGACCACCACCTGGTGAAGCCTGTCGAACTGCACAGTTTGGCCACGGCCCTCGCGGGAAAGGCAGATCTCGTCACCGCAGACGGGAACGCCCCGGCGCGCGGAGAGCTGTTGTCCTAGGTAAGTGACAGAAAGAACCGGCACTCTCACATCAGAGGTCGTAGCTAGAGTTTCCTGTGCGTCGGACGTTGATGCCAGTGGGGTTTCAATGCCGCTGCGGCGGTGTTGCCTATTCAGCCGCTCCGGTTCCCGGGCGCGGACCAGGTGGGTCAGAGAATCGGTTTGCCGGGCCAGACACCTTGGTGACGAAGATCTCGGAGGGTCCAGCCGCCGCAAAGCGATGCGGGTGGCGATTGCTTGCGGGATTCAGAGCCACGCCATGCTGGCGTCGCTCGCGTGCTCGCTGTAACAGCAGCTGTGCGATCACATCCCTGGCTTCGGCTTCCCCAGTCTCGGGCGGAAGTTCGAATACTTCTGTGGCGTCGAATGGGTTTACGACCTGCACGACCGCGGGTTGCGGCTGCTGCATGACGGGCGCAGTGGGAGGGGGGGAAGAGGCGAGTGTCGGCACGTGAGAGTCAGGCTGTCGACTGAAGGTGTGCCATCCGGCGGCCGCAACGATCGCGCAGACGAACAGGGCAAAAGTTACCGTACCGAGGATGTCGGCTCGACGCGTACGCGCGCATATTAAGGTGTCATAGCCGGGGTCGCTCGGCGCCACCTGCGAAGAGGAAAGCGCTGCTGCGGCGGCGCGCGATAGGTCGATCTGCTCGGCCGCGGTAAGCTCGAGCTCTACCGTATCCTCGCCAGCTTGCGGATCAGTGCCCTGCGTAGAGGGCAGCCCGGTCTCCCCGGTTGTCATGCTGCAACCACCCTGTCCCCCTGTCCCGTTCTTGGTGCGCGAAATGCCGCCGAAGGGGCGCGGCCCTTCTTATACCCCTGTAAGTCGCGCACCAAAACCTGGCCTGCCGGCATTCATGCTGTGGGTCTTCGCTTACGCAGCGGCCGCGTGCTGCGATGTAGCGGCTCTCCCGCCCGCGAGCACCGTTGCCAAACGGCGTCACATGCCCGGTGCGGGAATTGACTGTAGTTCAACAGCCGAAATCGGGGAGTGACTCGGATCTGTTTTTTCGAGATTTCCCAGATTCTACCGGTAGCCGTATCCAGTCCGTTCCCGCTATGACAGGGCGACAGTGCGGCTGCCAGCACGGTGCGGCCGCGAGGGCGCTGGACCGCGCTCAGCGTGACGCGGGCAGCCGCAGGGGGACTTTTGGGCAGCTGTTGTGGACGCCTTGGCCGCAGGCGCGCACAGCGAGGTCCTTAGTCAGGCATACACGAATCTCCGACATGCTGGCGCGGCTGCACGCGACGGTCATGGCCCTGTCCGGCATCTGGGAATTGGCACGATGGAAGAGATCAACTATCTGAGCAGTGGTAAGGGATTGGTCGTTGCGCGGAGCGTTGAAGGCGGGTGGAATCGTTACCGCGGCCGTGGCCCGGTCTGCCGTGAGGAAGTAGTCCAGTGCGCTGAGCCCGCTGCACGTCCCATGCGCCTGCCACTCGTGCGACATGAGCCGCTCGCTGGGATAAATGGTGCGCCCCTTAGCCGCAGCCTCCGCGCTCAGTTCAAGCTGCGTGGGGCAGTTTTCGGGATAGCCGCCGCCGTCGTATTGCGGCCACAGCCCATGAAGGACGAAGCCGTAGCCCTTGTTTGAGCATTCCGCACCGTCACCGGCATGGGTGAGGCAATAGGTGGGAGCCCACGACAGACTCAGCACGTAGTAGTCGAACTGGCCAGCCTGAGCGTCCTGGTTGTTCTTGTGATGGTGGCGTGCGTAACCGCTCGTTGTCGTCAACAACAGCAGCACTAGCGCGCCAGCGCACGTTTTCAGAATGGCCGCTGAACTGCCGGGCTGGAAGAATGACATCCGATTGCCTCCTTTAGCGCAAACTGTCTTCATGCGACATCATATCCGTGAGGGAGAAGCCAAGGACGTCCGCGCGGTCCGCGGGCGGCCCTGTCGGGGAGCCATATGCGGGCGCTGTCCCCGGCCATTTCGACGCCTCATGGTGGTGCAGGTTCACGCCCCAGCTGCGCCGTAATTTGCGCGAAAAGATAGCGCCCGAGTGAGCGGTAGGTGCCACCGAAAGTATTTCCGTTGCAATAGATGCTGCCGCAGTCGCCGCCGACGACCAGCGGCGGTGCCTTGTCCGCGACGTTGTTGACGCCGAGACGCAAGGTTACGTTGCGGCCGACCGCAACGGCGCCCGTCAGGTCGACATAGCTATATGCCGGGATGTGTGACAATGGCAGCCACGGCGTACCCGACAAAGAGGGATTGCCGGTGGTTTGCTCGGACTCTGTCCCGGCAAGATACAGCCAGCGCACGCCGAGCTGCAGGTCGTGCCAGGGCACTGACCAGGTGGCATTCAGCACGTGACGCCACTTGGGGCTGACACCACAGATCGTCCCGAAGAGTCCCGCGCAATCGTAGGAAGCGGACCCGGCAAGGGGCGCGGTCTGCAGGCTCTGAAGACGTGTGCCCCTCAGGGACAAGAGCAACGAGCCGGCGGCCTGCAGCGGCACGCGGTAACTGACGTCCGCATCGACGCCAGCGGTTGAGAGTTCACCTTCGTTCACTTCCAGGTCCGAGACGTAACCCTGCGACGTCAGCCAGAGCGTCCCCTCGGCGTCGCGATGCACGAGCGGGCAGAAGCGCGCCGCCTGCTGTGGATCGGCGACGCTGGCGAGGCAGGTGTGCAGGATGGCGTCGGCGCCGATGACGCCGGTGACACCTGAGATCCGGATGGCAAAATAGTCGACCGACACCTGCAGTTGCGGCACCTCGCGCGGCTGCAGGACGGCGCCCACGGTGTAGGTCCTGGCGATTTCGGGCAGCAGTTGCGGGTTACCGCCCTGCAGTCCGTTGTAGAGGCCGAGTGGGCTCGGGGTAATGTGCCCGTACTGTGCCTTCTTCACCCCGCTGAGCTCACACGCTGCAAGCGATGCCGCGGGAGAGGGTCCTTCGCACGGATCAACCGTGCCGTCGCTAGCGATGGCCTGCGGACTGTAGAGCTCGGAGATATCCGGCGCGCGCACGGCACGCTGGTAGCTACCGCGCAGGCTGATCCAGTGGCTCGGCGCCCAGAGGAAGCCGAGCTTGTAGGTATCGGTCACAAAGCCCGTGCTGTAGCTCGAGTAGCGAAAGCCACCTTCCACCCACAGATCCTCGGCGAACGAGCGGTGACCGGCGAGCGGCAGACGCGCTTCCGAGAACACCTCACGGACGGTGAGTTCGCCGCCCACCGGCAGTATCGGGGGCCCCAGGCCGCTGACGTTACCCTGCTGGACCTGCGTGTTTGGGTTATACGCCGATTGCTCCTCACGCCACTCGCTACCCACATTGAGCTGCATACCGAGCTGCGCCGCCGGCACCCTTACTCCGTAGCGTCCGAGGTCGGCGGTGGCCGAGCCTGACACCACCTGCTCGGTGACACTGCCCGAAACCAGCAGCGGTACGTACAAGGATTGAAGCGACGCCGGCGTCACAGCACCGGGCACCCAGATATTCCAGGGTACGCAGCGGGGATTGACCACGAAGGCAGTGCCTGAGCCAACGAGCGGGTTCGCGGGGTCGCCAACGGGCCCGCCGCACACCGGACCGCGGGAGCCCGGCAGGACATTCAGGGCCTGCTCCAGCTGCGAGTTGCCCAGATAGCTGTCGATGCTGTCGTGAATCTCGGTCGTGCCGCGCTGGGCATGCAGGTTATAGGTCCACGCGTCCGTGAAGGACCCCTTGAGACCGACTACGCCACGGAGCATCTGGTTGAGGAACGTTTCAATGCGGCCGCCCCCCTCGACGTTGCGGCGGCCAATCACCAGGTTGAGACCGGGATAGGCGCGGCCGTTATAGAGTTCGTAGCTGGCGCCATTGGCATTCAGATTGGCCGCAGTGCACAGCGTTGCGACTTCCTGGGTTGTCAGCAAAGGATCGGCGCAGGGGATGAAGGAGTAGTCGTAGAAGTCACCCCCCGGGGGGATCTGCGCGGTCATCGAGTTGCGCATGTACATGAGGTTCGCGTACACCTCAGCACTGGGAGTGAGCTGCGCGTGCAGAAAGGTGCCGGCCGTCCAGCGCACGTTCGGTGTCAGGTAGTAGCTGCCCGGCCCGAAATTGTAGTCATCGCGGGGCGTGTAGGCACGCAGGGCGCCGGTCCTGGAATCGACCGTGTCGTCCAGGAGCGTCGCCCCGGTGTTGGCGAACGCGAAGAACTGGCCAGTGGCCGACACACCTGAGCCCTGGCATCCAAGGCTCGTGAACGGTGGAGGTTGTGGCTGCGGCTCCAGGGTGCAGGCGCTGTAGTCGTACTGGCTCTCCAGGGCCGGGGACTGCTGATCGTAGGTCACATAGACGGTTGCGTTCGCCCCGTGATCGGCGAAGTCTGAGCCCGCCAGCAGGGCCGCATTCTTGTTGAAACCGGTGTCCACCCGGCTTGGCGGCAAGGGATAGCCGGCCTCAGTGACCAGCTGCGCGACGCCGTCCTGGTTGCCGTTGCTGTGCTCGTAAAAGTTATAGCCGGCATCCAGCCGGATGCCCTCGAAATGCTCATTCAGGATGAAATTGACGACCCCCGCCACGGCATCCGCACCGTAGACTGCGGACGTGCCGCCCGTGAGCACGTCGACCCGCTCGATCATGAACGCAGGAACCTGATTGACGTCCGACCAGTTGCGGCCGTCGGCCGAGCCCGGGCCGAGCCGCAGGCCGTCCACTAGTACCAGGGTGCGCTGGGTGCCGAGGCCGCGCAGGTTGACCGAGGCCGTACCGTCCGCGCCGTTGGCGACGTTCGAGGTCATGTTGGCAAAGAACATCGGCAGGGTATTCAGCACGTCTTCGACGCGCGTCAGCCCCGTTGCGGCGATCTCGGCTGCGGAGGCCGATATGATCGGACTGATGGAGGCGTCCGGAGGCGACGGCAGACGCGAGCCTGTGACGATGACCTCCTCAAGCGGCCCGGGCACGCCAGCGGACGGCGGAGGTTCCTGGGCCGCGAGGGGGCCTGAACGCAAAGCCAAGAGCGCCGCGACGGCCATGACCGACGCGGACACCTGAGGGCTGCGGAAGCGTCGGGCGACGGGCTCCGTCATGCGATAGGCGCCGCCCGCGCCTTTGTCACGCGGCAGGCGTTGCCGCGTAACCTCCAGATTCCGGGGCGGTTTTTGCGATCTCTGCGGCCTGTCATCGGCGGCGGTGGTTTGCTCTTGTGCTGCCGCTCCCAGTAGCCAAAGCATGCGCCCGACGGGACGCTCACGGCAAATGAGCCCCCTGACCGGTCCGCAACGCGGCTACAGCCCTGTGGGAGCGCCCGCCCGTGAAACTTCCCCGAAACTTCCCTCTATCTTCACGCGCGGCCGACCGGCCAGGCGGAATCTGCGAACGCTGCGCCAGGATCCTAGCGCTCGGCCTCCGTTCAAACGGGACGGGAGGAACGGCCCTAGAGGCGTACGGACCATTACCCGCAGCAGGGAGCAACCGCCATGTCATCTCCGATTCAGATCCGCCGATCCGTCGCGCTGGCCATCCTCGCCGGTACGCTGGGGCTCGGCGCCGCAGCCAATGCCTGCGCGCCGCCGGCCATCCTGACATTCGAGGCGCCCGGTGCGGGCAGTACCCCCGGGTCCCAGCAGGGCACGGTGGGGGCCGGCATCAATGACTTTGGAGTCATTGCCGGCAGTACGCGGGATGAGAACAGCGTCCGTCACGGCTATCTGCGGTCGCCGGACGGCAAGTACGTCCTGTTCGACCACCCGAATGCGGGCACCAGCGGTGCCACGAATCAGGGAACACGCGTCGGGGGCCTCAATGCCCTGGGTGCTGTGGCAGGATCGGTTCGCGATGCCAACAACTTTGATAGCCCCTTCGTCCGCGACCCCGAGGGCAACTTCTTCACCCTCAGCTTCCCGAATTTTGGCGGTGGAGATGGCGACGCGATCAATTTCTGGGGGGCGATGGTCGGAACCTATCTCCTTCTGTCCGATCCCAATGGGCCCAACTTCCTGCACTTTCACGGATTCATTCGCAGCCCCAACGGCACCATCACGCAGTTCGACCCGCCCGGTTCCACTAATACCGAGATCCCGACCACGTCCATCAACGTCGCCGGGGCTGTCACGGGGGACTACTGGGTGTGCAGCGCGGACCTGTCGAGCTGCACGGTGCATGGATTCATACGGACCGCGTCCGGCAAGTACACATCATTTGACGTTCCGGGCGCTGGCCCCGATGGTTACTCCGGTGAGGGCACCTATCCCCAGGGAATCAATGACCTCGGCGAGGTATCCGGGATCTGGGTGGATGTGAACTTCATCTATCACGGGTTCGTGCGTAACCCCGATGGCCGGATCACGACCTTTGATGTGCCGACGATCTGCACCAAGTTGTCCAGCCCGCCGGCAGACTGTGCCTACAACGGTACGTACGCCGCCGGCGTCAACCTGCTGGGCAGGGTCGTTGGCACTTACTACGGTGAGGACGGAAACCCGCACGGTTTCTGGCGCGATGCCGACGGATCAATCACACGGTTCGACGCTCCGGGCTCCGGGTATTTCACGCAGCCAGTGGCTATCAACGACTCGGGTCAGATTACCGGGCTCGTTTACGATCCCAACATCGTCGTGCATGGGCTGCTCGTGAAACCCTAAGAGTTCCCCGATGTTGCGCCCCGGGCCAGGATCCGTCGGGTCGGCAAGAGGGGGTCAGGGCTTCGCAGTCTGCAGGGCGACTGCCACCGTCAGTGCACAGGGATCGGGTGTCGCCAGCGCGGTACGTACCGGCAGCTTGCCGGCGCGGCGCTCAGCGTCAACTTGGGCGCGTTCCTGTTGTGACCAGGAACGCAAGTCCGTGAGCAGCTGTTGCACGCGCGGCTCGCGCCGCAGGCGCTGCATGGCGGGGTGTCGCTCAATCCACACCCACCATAGCTGGCGTGCCGCGGTGTCGCGCTGCGCCTCGAGGATGCTGAGCGCCTCCGGGTCACGCCCGAGTATCGCGAGCGCCAACATGCGGACGCGCTCGATGGTTCCGGCGAGATTGCCCTGCGCCGTCGGGTCATCCGGCATCGCGAGCACACGGGTCGCAATCTGCTCGGCCGCCTGTCTGTGGCCGGCCAACTGCTCGAGCGTCGCCAGCTGCAGCAGCGGAAGCGCGTTGGCATAGTTGTACTCGAACGCGCCTTTTTCGTCGGTCAGCCAGGTCATCTTGACCAGCTGGGCACGCGCGGAGTCATAGTCGCCGCTGCGGGCCGCTTGTTCGAGCAGGGCGGTGATGCTGGCCGCGAGCGCCGGACCGCCGGTATCGGTGTAGGAACTGGCGAGGGCCGGGCGCAACCACGTGAGCGCGGCATCGAGCCGGTGGGCGCGGTAGCACAGCAGCGCCGCGCCCTCGTGCCTACTGGGCTCACGGAAATGCGCGAGCACATCGCGCGCCGCTGCAAGATCGCCCAGATCGATGTACATCCGCGCCAGGTTTTCGCGGCTCCAGGTTATATCCGGGTCGATTCGCACCGACGCCTCAGCGAAACCGATGGCTTCGCCCAGCCGGCCTTCGGACCAGCGCATGCTTCCAAGGCGGGTGTACGCGGCCCAGTAGTCCGGGGCGATCTGGATGGTGCGCACATATAGATCGGCCGCCGCGACATCATCATGTGTCGACTGAGACGTGATCACCGCCTTGAGATAGGTGAGGCGCGGCGCCAGCGGGTTAAGAGGGATTCCGGCGTCCAGGATCGCGAGCGCAGCGTCGGGTTTCTTCCGTATCCCGTTCATGAAGTCGGCGTAGTAGGCAACTCCCGGAGCGAATGCCGGACTGAGCGCCATGGCGCGGCGATAGTCAGCCTCGGACACGTCATAATCACCCTGCATTTCACGCAACTTCGCACGGATAAACAGGGCGGGTGCGTTGCCGGGATCCAGCTGCAGTGCCCGGTCAATGTCGGGCTGCATCTGCCCGAACAGTTGCTGGGCGTTCTCATCGAAGGCGTTGACAATGAAAAGTCGCTGGAAGCGTGCCTCGGCGCGTCCGGCATAGGCGGATGCAAACGTGGGCGCGACTGCGATGGCGCGTGTGAACTCCCCGATGGCAGCCTCCGAGTCGGCGAGCTTGCGCGTCGCCAAGAGCGCCCGGCCCCGCAGGTAAGCGAGCGTAGCCTCGGCGCCGAATTCCTGCACCGATGTGTCTTCGGGATGGACGGCGCCGAGCAGGAAGTAGCTGACGCGCCCCGCGATATCGTCCTCGAGATGAAAGAGCTGTGCGGTCGAGCGCTCGACCAGCAATGCACCGACGTGGCGGCCGGCATCCACATCGATCAGCTGCGCTGCCACGCGCACCTGAGAGCCCTCACGCTGCACACTGCCATCGACCACGTACTGAACGCCCAGACGCCGTCCCACTTCGACCGCAGATTCCGCTTCGCCGCGCGGCGCCAGGGCCGAGTCGGGCGCTATTACGCGAAGCCGGGGTTCGTTGGTGAGGCGATTGATCACGAGCTCGGAGATGCCGCGGCCAAGCTGCGCATCGTCGGGGCCGCTACTGATGGCCTGAAATGGCAGCACCGCGACCGAGTAAGCCGGTCCCTGCAGCGCGGGCGCCGGGTTGCCCTGGACGTAGGGGTGCCTGCGGGGAGCGAGAAGGTTGATGATGGCAGCAATCAGGATGACGGCGATCGTAAGGCCGAGCGCCATGGCGAGGCGGCGTCGCCGGGCGGGGGTGGCAGGGATCGGCGATGATGTCTGCGGCGACTGCGAGGCAGCATCGGGACTCGCGCTCGCGCTCACAGCCGCCGGCAAGCCCTCGGCCGGGAGGACGGCAACTGGCGCGATGAGGCGGTATCCGCGGCGCCGCTCACCGGTTACGTAGCGTGGCTGAGCGGCCTCGTCCCCGAGCGCCCGTCGCAGCAGCTTGATACGCTGTGCCACGGTCTCGACACCCACGACCTGGCGGGGCCATACCCGCTCCATGAGATCCGGGACGCTGACGGTGTTCGGGGCGGCGCGCACGAGCGCCAGCAGCAGATCGAAAGAGAGTTTGGGTACGTGCAGCTCGCTGCCGCCGCGCGAAACTGTCTGCCGGCCAGCATCGACTTCGAGGTCGAGCACCTGAAAGCGCGCTGCGGCTGTGGGGTTCAAGCTCGCGCTGCCTTTGTCGTTTTGCATCTTCTTTTAGGCTGCGGCGTTCATCGAGCACTCTGTGGTCTCAGAATCGCCGGCGGACAATTGTAGGCGGCGGGGGTCAGGGATGCGACGATTTGAGACTGCGTTACGGCCCAACAGGCGGGCGGCCGAAGCTTCGAACCTACATTATGGAAGGACCCCGGGGCTCGGGGGCAGCACCGCACCCATTAAAATGAGTGCAAGCTCGGGGGCCGGGCCCGATGGGGGTCCATTTCGAATGCGGGGCAAGGAAGAGCCCGTGCCTCCGCAAAGGTCACCTCAAAGAACCAGAGCGCTGACCGAGGCCGCCATCGACCGTTTGCGGGACAAAAATTTGCGCGCGATGGACACGGCGCGCCAATGGCTGCTGAAACAGTCCTGCGCGGTGCCGTCCCCGCGCACTGAGGTAACATTATTTCCGGGAGCTCCACGGGCGGGCGTGCGAGCAGATGGAGACATATAGACGTGGCCAAGAATGTGATTTGTCTTTGGTATGCCGGTACCGCGGAAGAAGCGGCCCGGTTCTACGCGCAGACTTTTCCGGACAGCGTGGTGACCGCAGTCCATCGTGCGCCCGGCGATTATCCGGACGGCAAACTGGGGCAGGTGCTTACCGTTGAGTTCACAGTCGTGGGGGTGCAGTGCCTCGGCCTGAATGGCGGGCCGAGCTTCAAACACAGTGAAGCTTTCTCGTTCCAGATCATCACCGAGAGCCAGGCTGAGACTGATCGCTACTGGAATGCCATTGTCGGGAACGGAGGCGCGGAGAGCGCATGCGGGTGGTGCAAGGACAAATGGGGCTTGTCCTGGCAAATCACACCGCGGGTGCTCGTAGAAGCAACGACCGATTCCGATCGCGCGGCTGCTAAGCGCGCCTTCGAGGCGATGATGAAAATGAAAAAGATCGACATTGCCACGATCGAAGCCGCCAGGCGCGGAGCGACGCTCTCCTAGAGTTCGCTTGCGGTTCTCCCCTGCGTTGTGTCGTCACGTGAGGAAACTGCGATTCACCACTTCCAAAGCGAAGTCGCCAACGGATTGGCAATCCGTTGGTGCAGTAGCCGACGCGGTGGGAAGTTCTGGTGCTTGGGTGTCGCGGATCGCGGATCAGTGCAGACTCTGTGCACCTGCGGGATGCCCCTGACCGTTGCGAGGTTCGAGACGTCACCTGACCCTATTTTTGGGGTTCTCCGTGCGGCGCGCCTGGTTCCACTAGCATGCCGTGGCGGCGCAGTACGTCCTGCAACTGATCGTGGGGGAGGGCGGCAACGGTCCAGTAATCCGCGCCCGTCATGGTCCGGGCAGCGACCAGCGCGTTGATCACGGATTCCTCAACGCCCTGAACCGTCGCCTCGAACAGCGGATTGAGGGCTTCACTGCGCAGACGCTCAACCTGCGCCACCTTGTTGGCGGCAGTGTCCCAGTTGCCCTCGTCAGCGCCCGCATTGGCAGTGGAAAAGGCGATGAAGATATCCCCGGAGCCGTCGCTTTCAATCGCGCCAAGGCGCCCGAGTCCAACAGAGGCGCGTCGTGCCAGACGCTTCAATTGCTCGGCCGTCAAAGGCGCGTCGGTAGCGATCACGATGATGATCGAGCCGCGATGTTCCTGATTCGGGCCGTCGGCGAGGGCCAGACGCTTCGGATCACAGAGCGTGGCGACGTGGCCGTACAGTTCCTGCGGGGGAGACAGGAGTCGCGTGACACAACGCGGCTGGAGGTCCATCTCACGCGCCACCGGAATGCCCGCCACCCGTAGTTGTCCGGGGGAGCCGTAATTGCATTGCACCAGCACGCCAACCGTGTAGCTCCCCGCTTCCGCCGACAGTTTCCGCGAGGCGGTGCCGGTACCGCCCTTGAAGCCGTTGCAGACCATGCCGGTTCCGCCGCCAACATTCCCCTCGGCTACCGGGCCGTCCTTGGCGCCATCGAGGGCGGCGAGCACGTCCTTTTCCGTCACGTGTTGGCCGGCCATATCGTTCAGCGGTACGTCGGCGGTCTCCGCAGCCACGGGGTACCAGAACTGTCCCTTGCGATGGTCGGCCAGCCATCTGAAGGCCGCATCGCGTACGACGCCGACGCTGCCAGTACCCGTGATGAGGATGGGCGTCTCGAGAACGCCGCTTTCCTCCACCCAATGCGTGCCGGTCATGTCGCCATTGCCGTTTCCGGCGAAGATGCCCGCGAAAACCGCCCTGGCGTCAGTCTTACGGCGCGGGAATATCGCGGTGACCCCGGTGCGCATCGGCCCCTTGCCACGGATCAGCGGACCGTCACCGGAAATCAGCGTGGTGAAGCCGACCTCCACGCCTGCGACGTCGGTAAGCGTGTTGTTGAGGCCCGGGGTTCCATCGAATGGCACGCCGAGATCACGTGCGCGGGGTGCCGGAGCATCTACCGGAGCGCCTGACGCAACGCCAAGACAGCCAAGGCCTATCAGGGCCACTAGCCAATGTTTCATTATCGATATCCCCAGTGCGCCATGGTTATCGGTTCGGCCGTCACAGCAAGTTCTGGTGGGCGGCGGATCGCCGCCGTCGGTCGGGGCGTCGCTTCGATCTTACGGGTTAGACCCCAACCACGCGAACCGAAGAACCGGTCACGCTTGCCGGCAGCGAAGCGATAACGACTCCACATGGCGGGCTCAGCGGTAGAACCTGAGGTCCGGATCCTTTAACCGGTTCACGGTATTGCGGCGTCGGCGCGCTAAAGCTCTGGTTTTGACCCCGAGGCTTGGGTCTCATGCTCTGGATTCTGGCTTCCCTCTTCTTCCTCTGGTGCGCATTTCACGAGATCCGCGCGAGCCTCGTAGCGCCCCCAGGTTTCGACCGTCCCAGTCCGATCTCGAAGCCCTATCTGGCAATCGTCCTTGGCCTGGCTGTGGCGTTTGCCTGGCCGCCGGTCCACACCTGGGTGTTCGAGCGCTTCCTATCAAGGCATGCCACCGAGCTTGCCGACGGCCATCCGGCACATGTTCATTGCAACACCGTGTGGGACACCCTGTTCGACCCCGAAATGCTGGCCGCGGGCCACGCGAGTCCGGTGACCGGGAAAATCGCCCTCCAGCAGCCATGGTGCAGCACCCTGATGTCGTATCTCGCTCATCCCGCCCGGGCGAACGACCTGGAACTCTGGAGCCTGGCTATGTTCACGCACGAGAGCATGCACGTGCGGGGCGAGTTGAACGAAGCCCGTACTGAATGTGAGGCGGTCCAACGCAACTACCGCTCGGCGAAGTTGCTCGGCGTAGCTGACGCGACCGCGAGGAGGAATGCCCTGGACTATTACAACAACCTGTATAAGGCCCGCAGGGATGAAGGCATCATGCAGGCGACGTATTACTCGGACGAATGCGCACCCGGCGGGGTGATGGACGAGCATCTGAGCGATTCGACCTGGATGCCGCCGTAAGGGAGGGACGCCGTGGTCGCGCTCTCTCGCAATGAGGGCGGCAACGCGCCCGGGGATCAAGATGCAACCATGGCGTCTTGCAGCGTGGACACGGTTCGGCGCAAGCACAGAACACGGACCCGGCTGGCGGGATTGAACCGCTCAGGAACGGTCCGTCATCCAATCGGTGTTAGCCCCATTACAGCAGCACCGGTGGGATAACAACGGCGGCTGTAGTCACGCTCGCCACGCATCGGCCAGATCCAAATTCCGATGCGGTAATTTTCGATGGGAAGATGGCTACAAGCCCATTCTTGTACCGCGTATTCTATGCTGGGGCGGTTGCAACCAGGCTTTTGTACCGATCGCGGGGGTATTGTGCGGGCAGTTATTCATGGGCTGATAGCAACCTTGCTGGCGGTATCGGCTTCTGCCGAGGGCCCATTTTCCTTCGACGCGGCGCCGGGCCGACTGCCCAAGACCGTTGTACCTCTGGACTATGACCTCGCGCTCGTGCCCGATCTCGAGGCGCACACCGTGCGGGGCACCGAAGCGATCACTCTGAAGGTGCGCAGTGCCACCACGACGATTACCTTCAATTCCCTGAACCAGAAGCTCGATCATGTATTGTTTGATGGCCAGCCGGTCTCCCGGGTTGAGTCGGACGATAAGGCGCAACTGACCACGGTTACCCTGACAAAGCCGGCATCGGTGGGATCGCACCGGCTGAACTTCACCTACGAGGGCAAGATCGAGTCGCAGCCTTTCGGCCTCTATACCCAGAACTTCAAGCGGCTCGACGGGACGACAGATCTGCTTCTGTCCACAAAGTTCGAGGCTACCGACGCCCGCCGCATGTTTCCCTGCTGGGATGAGCCTGCTTTCCGCGCAACGTTCCGCGTGGCCGTCACGGTGGCCGCGGCCTGGACCACCATCGGCAACATGCCGGTCGCGCAGCGCACCCTCAAGGGGACCCTCGCCACCACGCGTTTTGCGCGCACGCCCAAAATGCCGACCTATCTCGTCGAACTGACGGCAGGAGACTTCGCGGCTGTTTCCGGCACGGTCGGGCACACCCACCTGAATGTCTGGGCTGTGCGCGGCCAGGAGCAGGGCGGGGCGACTGCGCTGGCCAATGCGCGGCAAATCCTCGCCGATTATGACGACTACTTCGACTACCCTTTCCCGTTGCCGAAGCTGGACTCCATAGCTACCCCGGGTGGCTTCAGCGGCGCCATGGAGAACTGGGGCGCAATCACCTACAACGACCAGATCCTGCTGATTACGCCGTCGAGCACCATCCGCAACCGCCAGGACGTCTACTCGGTTCAGGCGCACGAGATGGCCCACCAGTGGAACGGTGACCTGGTCACGATGGGCTGGTGGGATGATCTGTGGCTGAATGAAAGCTTCGCCTCCTGGCGCGCCGCCAAAGAAACGGACCTGCGTCATCCGGACTGGCTGTGGTGGGAAGTCGAGGACGCAGCCAAAGAGGGCGCCATGGCCGCCGATGCGCGCCAGGCCTCGAAGGCCATCCAACAGCATGTGACGAACGAACTCGAGGCGCGCAGCGCGTTCGACCCGCAGATCACCTATCACAAGGGCGAGGCGGTCCTGCGAATGCTGGAGGCCTATATCGGGCCTGAGAAGTTCCGCGACGGCATTCGTTCTTACATGAAGGCGCACGCCTTCTCAAACGCAACCACCGCCGATCTGTGGCTTGCGCTTGACGCCGCGAGCGGCAGGCAAGTGAGCCAGGTCGCGGCCGATTGGACCGCGCAGCCGGGCTATCCGCTCGTGACCGCAACCGCCGCGTGCGATGAATCAGGCAACCGCAGCGTCACGCTCACTCAGAAGCGCTTCCTGCTGGAGGGTGAGGATCCCGGGCACTCACATTGGCGAGTGCCCATGCAGGTTCGCGCCGGTGTCAGCGCCCGACCACAGCCGGTGCTGCTGACCGAGGATGGCCAACAAGTGGCAGCGGGCCGCTGCGATCAACCCCTGAGCCTCACGCCCGACGGGATCGGTTTCTATCGAGTCGCTTACGACGACACGACACTGGAGACCGACCGACGGTCGTTCTCCGGCATGCCCAGCGGCGATCGGATCGCCATGCTCGATGATGAATGGGCGTTGGTCCAGTCCGGACAGCAGCAGCTTGCCCGCTACCTGGGGCTGGCCGTGGCAATGAAGACCGATCTCAACGATCGCGCCTGGAGCCAGATCATCCAGGCTTTGGCGCAGATCGAAACCTACGAGCGCGGCACCTCCGGGCATGAGGCCTTCACCGCCTATGCCCGCTCGATCCTGAAGCCGGTGGCAGACGTGCTCGGGTGGGAACCGCGTCCGAACGAGAGTCCGCCCGTGCTGCATTTGCGTCGGCAGGTGATCCTGCAACTCGGGGAATGGGGTGAGCCGGACGTCGTCACCGAGGCGAAGCGGCGTTTCGACACGTATCTGACCAATCCGGACAGCCTCGGGCCGGACGATCAGGCCGTGGTGCTGTCGATTGTCGCGACCAATGCGGACCAGATGACTTTTGACAAGCTCCATGGACTCCTGCGTTCCGCGCGCAACGAGACCGACCTGGACCGTTACCTTGGAGCGCTGATGCGGGTGCGCGATCCGCTCCTGGCGCAGCAAGCACTGAATATCGCCCTTTCGGAGGAGATTCCAGCTCAGGCTGATTCGATCCGCCTGCGACTGATCTTCACCGTGGCGGACCAGAACGCGACTTTGGCCTGGGTGGCGCTGCGTGACCACGTAGATCAGCTGATGAAGCCCTTTCCGCAATATCGCCCGTTGTTGCTCGCTCAGTACGTTCCCGAAGGTATGTGGAACGCAGTCCCTCTGGACGACTTGAACGCCTGGCTCCAGGCCCGGGTACCGCCGGAGATGGCTCCCAATCTCGTGCGAGGGATGCAGGCGGCTCGCTTCAAATTGAGTAAGAAGACGGAGATGGTGGCGGCTGCCGACGCCTATCTCGCCTCCCTCACAAACGGAGCGTGAGACATTGATAGGGGCCACGTCGCCTGCGAAGCAAGCCCCTTCGGCGATGAATACCATTGCGCTCGAGACTGCCGAGCGGGTCCGACGGGTGTTCTTCGTGATTATGGCTTCGGCCGTGATCGTTACCGTGTTCGCCGGCTTCGCGCCCACCTTCTATCTTCGCGGTGCCTTCACACAAGACCGTCCCATGTCTCTTCTGCTGCACGTCCACGGGATCGTGTTCAGCGCCTGGGTCATTGTGTTTCTGGTGCAGACGGTACTGATAGCCAGGGAGTCGCGACGGCTGCACCGACGACTTGGTTGGCTAGCGGTCGGGATCGCCGCGACTATGGTGGTCCTAGTGGTAGCAGCGATGACAGAGCAGTTGCGCCGCGTGGGCGGCTTTCCGCCGCCACCGCTGGCTCTGGCGCTGAGCATATTTGACATCATCGTGTTCTCAATCTTGGTCGGCGCCGCGATCTATTATCGAAATCAAGCGGACTGGCATAAGCGGCTCATGCTATCGGCCACGATTCTATTGCTGGGCGCGCCTATGTTTCGTGTCGTCGTTCATTATGCCGGCATTACGGATATGTCCAAAGTGGGAATCGTTTCGACGCTGCTTGTGGATGCGTTTTTCTTGCCTTGCGTTGCCTACGACCTGTGGACGCGCCGCAGAATCCATCCTGCCTATGTCCTGGCACTCGCACTCATTGTTCTGGATCAGATTGCACAAGTGAAAGTCGTGTCGTGGACACCTTGGATAGACTTTTCAATGGCGTTGCAGAAACTGGTTGCGTAGCCTGCAGAGTGCGGTGTGTTACCTCCCCGCCGAAGAAACAACGGACTGGCACTCCGTTGGTCGCGATCCGCAAGTCCCCACAACGCCGGCGATAAGTCGATGTACCGGCGTGGCCGTGTGCAGATTAAGTGCAGCCGTC
>Ga0302311_10001345_pt1 | contig 29377 bp, 57 predicted proteins | sample III_Palsa_N1_3_FD_200449 | JGI IMG/M metagenome (GOLD analysis project Ga0302311, IMG submission 200449) | Peat permafrost microbial communities from Stordalen Mire near Abisko, Sweden - III_Palsa_N1_3 | ecosystem: Environmental > Terrestrial > Soil > Palsa > Peat permafrost | place: Sweden... | reverse complement strand
GGGCTCGTTCCGGCGGCACCAGGTGTCACTGATCGTGGACACAGGTGATCCGGAGACCACGGTGCGTGTGGGATCGGCCAACGCCAGTGACAACGACCAGGTGTACAGCTGCGCCATCGCGGTGATCGAGAACACGCCGGACGGCATTGTGGTCCACGGGTTGGAGGAGTACTCGCGGCCCCGGTCGGAGAACAGGCCCGAGGTGCGCCTGACCAACGGTTCCGTGGACGTTCGCATGGACGCAGGGCCGCGCAACGACTACAAGAAGTGATCACAGCCGTGGTACACTGGTGGGAAGAAACACGAGGGAGGAATGACCGTGGCGAAGAGGATTGCTGACGCGCTGGGATGGATGTGTCCCTGCGGGTTCGAGAGCCGCATCCCGTACCGGCCGCACGTCTGCTACAACGGCGGGAGGAAGGGCAAGTGACAAGGGCTCAACGCGGCATCCTGGCGCAGTGGGTCTGCCAGTGGTGCGGCTACGCACGGTCCGGCTTCGGCTCGTCTATCAAGACGTGCGGCGGCTGCGGCAAGGTCGGCAAGGGCCGTTGACAGGGTGGGAACGCGTCGTAGGGCATGGGTTTTCGACATGGACGGGACACTCTGTGACGTGTCGGGGATCCGGCACCTGGTCACGGGTCCTGTGCGCAACTTTGACGCGTTCCACCGCGCGTCCCTCAGCTGCCCGCCCCATGACTGGGTGGTGGACGCGGCACGGGAGAAGGCCGATCAGGGGCTCGATGTCCTGATCGTCACCGCGCGGAGTTTCAGGTACCAGCGTGTGACAGGCTTCTGGCTGGCGCTGCACGATGTGCCGTCCGCAGGCGTGTGGCTGCGTCCTGATGGTGACTACCGGCCGGACGCCGAGGTCAAGCGGGACATTTTCACCCACCTGATGACCTGGTGGGACATTGAAGGAGCGCACGACGACAACCCGTCCGTGCTGGCTCTGGAAGAGGACTTGGGCATCCCGACCGTACGGGTGCCCGGATGGGAGGAGCAGTGGACATGACGGACAGCGGACCACCGGGCCGCACATGGGGTGTCAAGAGCCTTCTGAGGGCTGCTGCGGGGGGCCTATGGCTCCTCTGGGACGTCGTCAGGGACGCCGTGACAGTCATTGGTGCCCTGGCTGCGGGGGCTGCACTAGGCGTCCTGTGCGCCTACTTCATCCTGCGCCTGATGATCGCCTACGTCTTCTGACGCAGGATGCGGGCGATAGTGTGGACAACGGGGGAGCCGCCCGCTAGGGTGGTTCCCACGGCACAAGGAAGCGACGGAAGGAGCGACGATGCCGAAGCACCCCGGGGACGACGACAGTCCCGAGATGCGCAAGTACCGGGAGAAGCTGGTTCGGGCAAGGGCCACGAACCAGCCGCCCGCCAGTGGCGGAGGTTGCGGAGGGGCCGCGATGATGCTGGTCACCCTTCTCCTGCTCATCGGCTCTGTGGCCTACCTGCTCAGTTGAGACTCCTCTGCCACCGGTACGACCCAGGGGTGGGAGCCCCGGTGGCAGAGGCATTTCCCGGAAGTCGCCGGGCGCGGCAGCCGTACGGGTAGCCCCCGTACGGACAAGGCGGGTTCGAGTCCCGCCCGGGAAGCCCGACTGCAGCAATCCGCTGCGGTTCAGGAAGGAAGAGGAAACGACATGTACCCCGAAGTTCGGACGTACCTGGACGCCGTGACAGCTGCCCGGAACACCCACGACAAGGACCGCAGTGACCTGCAGTCGCGCCGGTCCGAGTACGAAACGCAGGGAACCCCGTGTACCGGGTGCGGCTCCTCGCACAGTGGTGTCATCTCGGGCGAGTACTACGAGAAGCAGCGGGATATCTTGGCCACGTACAATGCCAGGAAAAGTGCCGCGTGGCTGGCACTGAAGGACACCAGTGCGGACCCGCTGGTCGGGTTCATCGTGGACAACTGCGGGGAATGGAAGGATCAAGCGCTGCTGATCTTGAGTGCGCTCCCTGCCTCCGTGGAGGAGTTGTGCCGGATCGCCGACGACGGCGAGTGGTGCAGCGTGTGGGACGGGTTCCTCGCCAGGGCACGGAACGCTGGCGTGCTGCCGGGCAGTGTGCTGCTGTCCCCGGAGCGCGTGGAACTCCTGTACTAGTGTCGCGACTACGATCTAACCAGGGAGGGCCTGCGCAAGTTCACGGCACTGCTGGACGCCGTCGTAGCTGCCGAATCCAACCCCGTTGCTGCTGACGGTAGTTGACGACGCGTGAGGTCCACAGTACTGTAGACCTCACGCAAGCCCCGGTAGCTCACCAGGCCAGAGCACCGCCCTTGTAAGGCGGAGGCAGCGGGTTCGAGTCCCGTCCGGGGCACTGCACCACCCCACGACAGTCAGCCGTGGGCCAGGAAGAGGGAAGGAACGACACATGTACACTGAGGTTGAGGCGTTCATCGCTGCGCGTGACGAGGCGCTTTGCGTGTACGACGAGAAGCTGCGTGACCTGCAGTCGCGCCGGTCCGAGTACATGACGTCCGGAAACTGCGGCTGCAGCAACAGCGAGTGCCTCCAGGGCGGAGTTTCCCCCGAGTACACCACACTGTCGGGTGGCATCCGCACGGAGCAGGACGTCACGGTCAACACCGCGTGGAACCGCATGAAGCTGGACAGCGCTGACCCGCTGGTGGGCTGGATCGTGGACAACTGCAAGGACTACCAGTCCGAGGCCCTCGTCATCCTCAGTGCGCTCCCGGCCTCAGCGGAGGAGCTGGAGCAGATTGGCAATGACCAGAGCTGGTGCCACATCTGGACCCAGTTCCTGGAGCAGGCGCAGAATGCGGGTGTGCTGCCGGGCAGTGTACCACTGTCCCCGGCGCGCCAGGAGCTGGTGACCTGGTTCCGGAACCAGGTCACCAGTCACGCACCGTACCGGCGGACGCTGCTGACGATGGTGGACGCCGTCGTGGCGGAATCCACGGCCACGCCTGCGGATGCCGCTGCGGAGTAGCGGACCGGGGGTCCATGCGGTACTATGGACCCCACATGCCCCCGTAGCTCATCGGGTAGAGCACCGCTCTCGTAAAGCGGAGGTGACAGGTTCGAGACCTGTCGGGGGCCCACGTCACCCAGGACAGGGGTTCTGTCGAACCGGTGAGGGCTTGCCGTAGACGTGAAAAAGCCTGGTTAGCTCCTGTCGTCCAATGAGGGCACGCGCCTACCGGAGGTGCGGGATACGGGTTCAGCGCCCGTCAGGAGCACGGTTGGTGCCTGCGGAAACCCTTACTCCGCCACGGCGTTGACATCCTGGGAGGAACAATGGGTCGACTGATCTGCATACCACGGCCCCACGGCGGGGCGGGTAGGAGAGGTCGCCATGGTCAAGTCGTCACCCCACACTCAGTGGAAGAAGGGCTGTCCGTTGTGCAGTATGCACAAGGGCAACCGGAACGGGGATACGGTACGGACCCCGTGGGCGGTCCTGCGGCAGTTCGGTGTCAAGCGCCGGTACAGCCGCAACCGGCTGACACGGGAGCAGCGGGACGAGTAGTATGCGGGACACGGGACGTACGATCTCATACATCGTACTGCTCCTGACGCCCTCACCAGGGCGGGACGCGCAAGAGACGGACCGGTGGTGGCCGGAACGGTGAGCGCGGTTCGGGACTGTAGCTCAGCCGGAAGAGCACTCGTCTGAAACACGAGAGCGCGCAGGTTCGACCCCTGCTGGTCCCACGCGTAGTACAGTAATCCAGGAAGAGGCCACGAGAGGAAGGAGGATCATGGACTACGTCAAGAACCAGCTTGTCCTGCGTGGCTCGAACCGTCGGATCCGCATCGAGTCGGGACCGTGGACTACACGTCACGCTGATGACGAGTGCGGCGTTACCCGCCAGGAGCGGTACTTGGTGGAGGTGCTCGACAACAGCGAGTACCGGTTCATCGCGACGGACGAGCTCTTCCCGCTGGAACCCGTGGTAGGCAATCGGGTGATGCGCAGCGATTCCGCCTGCGTCTACATCATTCGTTACGTGAGCGATTACAACATTCTCGTGGAATCGCAGGACGGACAAGTGTTTACCTACTCACGTGTCGCCTGGGAATGTAGCCTCGCTAACGGTTCCGTTGCCGTGGTTATCTCGTGAACGCTGCCACCGGACCCATCCCCGCCATCCCGTTGACCAAGGAGACCACCGTGAGCGCGAACGTCAGCAACTACCCGGGTGGACGTACCGTCGTCATGCGCCGCATCGAACGGCCCGTCCTGCTGAACGTGCCCTACGGCAATACCAGTACCGGGACTGCCGACCAGATGCGGGCCGCGCTGGACTCCACCGAAGCGGCGTACCGCGAGGTCTACAAGCTGGCTGCGACCCAGGCGATTCCGCCGGGTGCGATCCTGGTCACGCCGTCCGACCGCGTCATCACTGTGCACTTCACGGTGGAGGATTCCGCCTTGTGATCCCGCTGCACCTGACAGGCCCTTTCCACCCTACGCTCCTGGCCTTCTGGTGCGCTCACGTGTGGGCTCCTGTGCCACCGCAGGAGCCGCCTGTGTACGACCCCGAGAAGACAGCTCTCCTGCCCGTCCAGCGGGTGTACGGGCCGGAGACCACCCAGGAGATCCCGAGAGTTCCCGTGCCACCCATGGTGGACTGGGACGAGGACGACGGGTAGGGCGGGGTCCACCAGGAAGCGGATGAGGAAGGAACAGCCATGGACCACGTCAGGACGTGCCATTGTGGACACGAGGTGCAGCCAAAAAGCGTGTACTGCTCGTGGCTGTGCCGCAACGAAGACGACCGTCACGACGACTGAGAGGAAGATGATTATGGGCGACATCGGGACTGAGAAGAAGACCGTGACGTTCGAACCGTTCCCCGGGACAGCTCCCGAAGAGGCTCCCGCTGCGCCGGTCGAGGTGCCCGCTGAACCCGTTCCGGTTCCCGCATGAGGGGTTTCGGGAGTGACGCGGGGGAGCTCAAGGAGTCCTCCGCCCTGGTGCCGGGGGTCCTGCGCGGGTACCGGCGGTTCATGTTGCTGGAGGACCCCGCAGGGCGACTTTTGCATTACATGTCATCCATGCCGGATCCTCGTCCCTACCGGATGCCGACCTACGCGGAGTGGCTGGAGGACCCGAGGATCCTCGGTGCGCCCACGAGGACGACCAACCCCCTCGGGCTCTCCGCCATGGTAGCTCCACGACTGTTCATGCGACCTGGAGAGAACACCGCACGGTGCCTCATGACGCCCTACTATGGTAACAGCGCCTGGTCCCACACGGCACCAGGCAACGACTGTATATGCGGGTTCTACGGGTACTACACGCCGAGACTGATCAATGACACCGGCAACGGCATTGAGAACACTGTGGTGGCTGCAGTCGAGGTGTACGGGAACGTCGTCCTTGGAACCAAGGGGTTCCGTGCGGAGAAGCTGCGCCTGGTCGCCCTGGTGCGGCCTACAGAGTACGAAGCGCGGGTGCACAGATACGAGAAACTCCAGGTGCAGTGGCGTGCTCTGGTGGAGGCGTACGGCGTCCCCTGTTTCGACACCGTGGACACGATGTTAGCCACGTACCCGCCACAGGACGTCTCGGAGCTACTGCCCCGGGAGAAGGTGGACCTGGTCAAGAAGGCGCGTTTCCCGACGATCACCGCACCCTGGGGATCCCTGCACCACTACTCTCCCATGATGCCGTTGATGTATAGCACGTCAGGTTTCTTGAGCTTCATTCCCGTCACACCGGATCCCGTACCGCAGTGGGTGAGGGACATCGCAACCGCCCACGCCATGGATCCTGCGGACGTGCTCGACGCACTGAAGAAGATCGGGATCACACCCGAGGATCCTACTGCACTTATCACATGGTGAGAAGAATTTGTGTTTATTGTTCGGACACGGATTCTTCTCACCGTGTGATGGACACCATAGCCGGAAGGAAAGGAAGCGACCATGTTCACCGCAACGAGGATCACCGCACCGACCCAGGATGAGCTCCACACCATCGCCGTGCATGCACAGAAGGTGGCGTGCACGGCGGACAGCAGCCACCACCTGGTCCAGCAACACGACATTGTGGACGAGGGTGATACACACCTGCAGTGGGGCGTCCACCACGCCGCGCCCGGCTTCACCGACTAGCGAAGAGGTCCTGTGTGCCCCGTACCGTGCATGTGGTGGTCACCGGCTCCCGAACGTTCCGGGACCGTACGCAGGTCGCTGAGGCGCTGGAGGCGTCACGTGAGGGCTATGACGCCATGGTCGTCCTGGTCACGGATGCCGGGGGTGCCGCAGCCGTGGCGCACGAGTACACGGAGCACCTGGGCGACACGTCGGTGACGTGCCAGCGGTTCCACCCGGGGTGGGATGACCCGTGCACCCGGGGCTGCAGGCGTGGACATCGCAGGACCCGGGCGGACGGCACCACGTTCTGCCCGGGGGCCGGTCCACGGTGCCACCAGTGGCTGGTGGACACGGTGGCACGCCATGTCTACGACAAGTCTGTGGTGTGCCTGGCGTTCTACGCCAGGCCGCGCGACGACCTGGCGGACGACATGGTTCTGCGCGCCACTGCTGCAGGGATCCCCGTGGTGCGGTACGGTGTACCGCGATGAAGAAGAACGGGCAGCCGTCCCTTAACAGTGCACGCCCGTTGCCCCCGTACACCGGTGGTACGTGTACGTGCGGTATGTGTGGGTTCGACCAGGCGGATACGATGTTCGTGGCACGCGGGAGCATGGGGCGTGTCTACGGGCAGGATTTCCTGACGCCGACAGTCAATCTGCTGCGCCGTACCTGCGGGCGGTGCGGGTACCAGTGGGACGAGGCAACGGAAGAAGGGGACGCATGATCTGCGACACGTGCAAGGATGCGGCGGACGGCGTCGAGGGTGGTCAGCACTGTGGGGAGCCGAACGAGGTCACCCAGACGTGCACGTGCCAGCACCGTGAGAAGGAGCAGCAGGAGTGAAGCCGATCGACGTGTACCGGCAGCCGGACCGCACACTCGTCCTGGCGTCGCTGGCGGGGGTCTTCCTGTCCCTGGTGCTGCTCGGAATCGTGGCGCTGGTCGCTGTCGTCAACCCCATGGTGGCGCTGTGGGTGTCCAATTCATGACCAAGAGGACCGACACGTGAAGAATCTCCATTATGAGATCGTCCTGGACCGCTCCGGGTCCATGCAGCGTATCAAGGCGGACACTGAAGGAGGTCTCGCGGCCTTCCTGGAGACGCAGCGGGTGCTGGTGGACATGGATGTGACCGCCTCGCTGCACCAGTTCGATGAATGGTACGAAACGGTGTACGTGGACAAGCATGTGTCCGAGGTACCCGAGTTCACCCTGGTACCTCGGGGGCTTACCGCACTGCACGATGCGATCGGCCGGACCGTGTCAGGGCTGGAGGCCAGACTCAAGGACTCCCAGCCGGAGCTCCACCCTGACACGGTCGTCGTGGTGATCGTCACAGACGGCCAGGAAAACAGCTCACGAGAGTTCACAGGGGCGGATGTCAAGGAGCTGATCACGCGTAAGCGTGCGGACGGGTGGGAATTCCTGTTCATGGGGGCCGACCAGGACGCGGTGACGGCGGGCCGTGACCTGGGTGTGATGGGCAGCAACAGCATCAGCTACGACACCCGTCGGGCAGGGAGCACCCAGGTGGCATGGGCCTCCGCTGTCAACAGCACCGTACGCGGAGCGTCGGGGCTCGGGTACGGGTTCACCGAAGAGGAGCGCGAGGCGACACGCTCCGGCGTCCAGCAGTAGAACCGCAGGTCAGCAGCTGTAGACAGTAATGTCTACGGCTGCTAGTCTTTACCTATCAGCACAAGGAAGCGATGAAGGAGCAGATCATGACGAACACCACGGCCCAGGACTTCCGCGACATGGCCGCAGCTGCGGAGAAGGAGAAGGAGACGTCGTTCGAGCGCTGCGACACGGACGGTTTCCTGTCCCAGTGGGGCCACGGCATGATGGCGCAGCAGTACCGGTTGCAGGCGGAGATTGAGGAGAACGGCGGTCTGTGGGAGTATGCCGCACTGTTCGACCTGCAGGGCAACCTGGTCCCCGCCAAGGAGGTCGAGACCCGGTACGGCTACAGCTGGGCACTCCTGGACCCGCAGAACCCGGAGGGCAGGTTCCTCGGGTGGTTCAACGAGTCCAACGCCCAGAACGACGCACGCAAGATCGCCACCGACGCAAAGAAAGGCTTCTACGTCGGAGTTGTCAAGGTGCCAGCCTACGCCAAGCTGGCCGGTGGCAACGCCATGTGCCTGAACGCGGTGGCGCTCCGCAAGGACAACGGGTTCTCCGCTGACGCGATCATCGTGGACAACGGAAAGTAGCAGGTCAGCGGGGGGTGGACATCCGTGTCCACCCCCCGCTAGGATAGTCCTATCAGCACAAGGAAGAGACCCGGAACCCGAGGAGATCGTTATGAGCTACACCAGTGACCTGCGCGCAGCACACAAGCCCGGTGTCAACAAGATCGTGTACTCCAGTGCTCCGTACGAGGGCCACGAGATGGCGTACGAGCCCCGTAATCGCCACGACGCCCTTCCCTGGGTCCTGGTGCTGGACGGGACGCGCCGCAGGGGCTACCGCTTCAGCGGGCGCGAGTGCCACCTGCAGATGAACCGCTACACGGTCAAGGATTGCGGTCGGTCGTTCGCGGTCGTGGACAACACAACAGGTGAGTACGCCGCTTCCGGGTTCCTCAGCAGGTACGCCGCTACGGATAAGGCGGAACGCCTGGAGGCATCCCTAGCCAAGTGATCCATTACAGGCTATAGTGTCCCCATGGACCGTATGCATGAGCCCGGAAGCGTCAGAGCACTGCTCCATGACGCTTCCGGGCTGGTGTGGCGGCTCAATGGACTCTTGGAGGCCATGGTGCCCTGGCGCAGCGGGCAGCGGGACGAGGTGGCACGGCAGACCAACAAGACCGCGTCCACGCCACCCTGGCAGTCCCAGGCAGCCAACCTGGTCATGGACCTGCACGCCGAAGCCCGGCGTATGGAACGACTGCTGGTCGTGACTGTGGTCGGCACCCAGGGCAGTGAGCCGCGCGGGGGGTCCAGCGAGAACACCAAGAACGCCCTGGACGCGCTGACCGTACTCACAGAGATCACGGACGACACGGATGTGTGGGACATCCTGCGCTCCCTGGAGCGGTGGATCATGCGGGCGGAGGTGGTTTTGGGGTACCGTGAGCCGGTACGACGCCTGCCGCGTCAACCCGGGGAAGGCGAACCACGGTGTCCGTGGTGCCAGTACCTCACACTGCGCTGTCTTCCAGCGTCGGGCAGGGTGTCGTGTGTGAACCCGGAGTGCCGCGACGACGAGGGCCGCAAGCCCCGTGCTGTACTCTCGGTGAGCCTGTCCGGCGTGTCGGTGCTCACCTGGCAGGACGGCTGGTGGCAGGACTCCCGTGGGCACCTGGGGGAAATCGAGGGAGAGGAAGGATGACCATGACACGCACAACGTTCGATGTGGACAAGCTCCGTGAGGTGCTTGACAGCGTCGTGGCGCAGGATCCGGACCACGTGGACCGGCGTCCGGCAGGGAAGCTCCCCCCGCGCTACCTGGACTGCGGGAAGCCCGCGTGCCTGGTCGGTGTGATCCTCGCCCGACTCGGCGTCAGCCGGGGACTCCTGCGGGAGCTGGACAAGGAGGGCTCTCCGCTCTGGGCGTCGCGGCACCCGATCCGCAAGCGGTTCACGCCCGAAGCCTGGGCACTCCTGTCCTACCTCCAGTCATGGAACGACGGACGACGCCCCTGGGGGCTGGTGAGACGTGACGCCTTCCGCTTCCGCGCGGACCCGTACTGGACCAGCCCGGGACCCTGGTGCACCGCTGACAATGCCATCGCCAAGGAGGAATGACCATGGAGAACGTCCTGTTGTCGGGTGTTGTGGGGTCCACAGCCTACGGACTGGCCCACGAGGAGTCGGATATTGACCGGCTCGGTGTCTACGCCGTGGACACAAGGGCCCTCCACGGGCTGGAGAAGCCCGCAGAAGCCCATGTCACCACAGACCCCGACACCACGTTCCACGAGGCCAGGAAGTACTGCAGCCTGGCACTGAGCTGCAACCCCACGGCCATGGAGCTGATCTGGCTGGAGTCGTACGAGACGGCCACGGCTCTGGGCCGTGAACTGGTGGCGATCCGGGACAGCTTCCTCTCGGCGCACCGGGTGCGTAACAGCTACCTCGGGTACGCCAGCCAGCAACTTGCCAAGATCAAAACCCGTGGGCCGGACGCGCGGATCCGCTCCGAGAAGCACGCACGACACCTGGTGCGGCTCCTGGAACAGGGCACCGTGCTGCACCGCACGGGACAACTGACGATCAGACTGCCTGACCCGGAATGGGTCGCGGACATGGGTGTGGAGATCGCTGAGCACCCCGCGCAGGGTGACTCACTGCTCCGCACCTGCGAAGAGGTGTTCGACCGCCCTGGCGCACTCCCCGAGTCGCCCGACCGCCAGCCCGCTGAGGCATGGCTGCAGCGGGTCCGTGCGGCCCACTACACGCCCCAGGAGGCGCTGCGTGGGTAAGGGCTGGACGTCGGTGGGGCTGCCCGCTGTCGGGGACGACGAGACGCTGTGGACGGTGGCCGAGGCGGCGTTGCTGCTCGGTCCTCCCGTGCTTCCCGTGACCCGGGTGCGGCAGCTGGTGGCGCTCGCCGGGCTCTCGCCGGTGGGCAGGCGCAAGGTGTCACTGCCCCGCGCCCCGGGCCGGTACGCCCGGGTGTACCGCGCTGTTGACCTGATCGAGGCATACGACCGGCTTGCCGGAGTGAGGGGCGCGGACGGGTGAGCAGGGCCCTGCGCCTCACACTGTGGCGAGGGCTGCTGCAGCGGACCAACGACCTGGCCCAGGAGTGGGAGCGCTTGGGGTACCCGCACCTGCCGGAGCAGCCGACAGGGAATCACAACGCCCTGAACGATGCGCAGTTCAACTACATCCGGGCACTCACCCTGGACGCCTACGCCAAGCAGCAGAGGACATGACCATGGATTTCGGTGACGCGCTGAGGGAGGTCCGGGGCGGCAACCGGATCAGCCGTACGGGTTGGAACGGTTCCGGGATGTACGTGGTGTACCAGCAGGGGTACCCTGCTGGTATCGGGATCAATGCCAACACGGCTTTGGCCACAGGCATCCCCGAGGGCACGCAGTGCGTGTTCCGGCCGTACCTGATGATGTACACGGCCCAGGGTGAATTCGTGCCGTGGGTGGCGTCACAGACGGATATCCTGGCGGAGGACTGGACGTACCTTCCGCCGTACCCAAGGAAGGAATGACCATGACACGACACCGCAAGGGCGACGACAAGCCTACAAGCAAGGGCCACGGGGGAACGTTGAGCGAGGACGAGCTGCTCGACAGCATGCCCGCCGCGCCCGACCACGCGAAGAACCCGGGCATCGACGGGTCTGCGGCAGCTGCCGCACAGTTCGACAAGGACTTCGAGGCATCCCGCCGGAAGTCCCTCAAGAAGCAAAAGGAGAAGTGACCATGAGTGCACTCGGAGATGAGCTCCACAAGCTGCTGAGCCATGTCACCAAGGACAGCGGGATCGCCAAGGAAGACGTAGAGGCGTTCCTGGCCACCCTGGAGGGCCAGCTGACCCCGTTCGTGACCAACCTGCTGGGCAGCATCCTCAGTGCCTTCAAGACGGACCTTGAGGCCCTGCTGGCGGGCCTCAAGGCGGAGGCACCCACGGTGGTCAAGGACGTCGAGACCGACGCGGGGACGGTGGCTGAGAAGACCGCTGCTCCGTGAGCCTCTGGGAGCTGGACGTCCGCAACAACCTTGACCTTGCGGCATCGGACCTCAATCTGCTCCAGGGGGACCGTGTGTCAATGGCTACAGTGGAGGCGGTCAGCAGTCTGGCGCAGGCCAAGGCGACGATTGCGGTAGCTCAAGCGATCATGCACCTGGCGCATGTCATCGGAGGGCAGCAGTGACGATCCACGTCACCTGGGAGAGCATCCTCGTGGGGTTCGGGGTGCTGGCACTGCTCTGGTACCTGGTGCGGTTCCTCTTGGGGTTCGCGCTCATGTGCCTGTTGTGGTTGATGCAGAAGTTCTGAAGGTACGCAGGGGGTGGACACTGGTGTCCACCCCCTGTAGTATGCGGAAGAGGAACGAGGGGAAGGAAGGAACGAGATGCGTGCCGTACGGATGGTGGGTTGTGAGCTCCTGTGGTGGATGGTGTACCTAGCTGCGTTAGTGGCCGGGGGCGCTGCGGGTGAGGCGCTCTGCGCCATTCCCTGGGGCAGGGACCCGGTGTGGGCAGTCCTGGTGTGCGTGCTGGCTGCCATGGGCGTGCTGTGTGTCGGGAGCTTCCTGGGGCGGTCTCGCTTCAGGGTCAATCTGTGGGATGCTTGAGTCCCACGAGGAAAGGAAATGATCATGGGTCTGTTCGGTAACGACAACCTTGGTGAAGAGATCGTTGAGCTGGAGGTCCTGGAGGAGCTTGGGGGAGGCAGCCGCCGCAAGCAGCACGGTGGCGGTCTGGTGAACGATCTCGTGCAGCTGGAGGTCGCTGAGGCCGAGATCCAGATCATTGAGGACATTTTCTAGCATCACCGCAGGTCAGTGGCCGTAGACATTACTGTCTACGGCCACTGACCTTTTACCCATCAACACAAGGAAGCGACACAGTGAACAACCCCCTGAACCGATACGGTTCAGGGGGTTGTTCACTGTGTCGCTTCCTCTCAGGCTGCATCCGCCGTCAGCCACGGCCACGCCGCGTCCTGACCCCGCTCCAACAGGGGGACCTGCTTGAACGTAGCGTCAGTGAGCGCCCCCAACTCATGCCAGAAGCCCTGACCCGTCGACATGGCAGCCGTACGGTAGCCACCCAGGTTCACCCCGTACACCTTGGTGTGCGCCGGAACCACACCATTGCCCAGTCCGTAGCGACCGCCCACCGTCTGCATGTCCGAGATGATGAAGATCCGGTCGTGGACATCAGCACGGAACCGCGCCTGAATCGACTCATGGATCTCCGTCCCGTGACCGACCTCACCCACCCGGTTCACGAACCGCTCCACCTCCCGCAGCATGCTCGCCCCACCATTGATCTCATGGTTGAAGGTGCCACTGGCGAACCCGACCAGGTGGGTACGCCCCGGGTTGCGGACCGCAATCGCCACCCCGAACAGCGCAGCAGCCTCCACACACGTGATCTTCGACTTGTCACCCAGCACCGGACTGGTCATGGAACCCGACGTGTCCACCAGTACCAGCGTCCTCCCCGGAAGCTCCGGGATGTTCAGCATGGAGTAGGTCAGCGCGGCCTCCAGCGCCCCGGCGTACTGCAGACCGTTCGTGTGCTTGAACGCGGACCAGAACCGGAACGGGAACTGCCGGGAGCGCTTCACCTGCTCCAGGTCCGACAGTCGTGCCGCTACAGCATCCCGGGCACCGTTGCTGATCCTGGCCTCTTCGAAGTTCCGCAGGTTGCGGAGCAGCGCCATGTAGCCCATGGACGGGATCATGGCTTCCCACAGCTTCGCCTTGTCCACCTTGGACCCAGCCAGCGACAGTGAGTCCTCCCACGTCATGCCCGCACGCTGGAGCAGTTCATGGTCCAGCAGACTGCTGAAATCGTCCGCCGTGACCTGCTCACGGAACAGCTTGTTGGCACGGATCATGGCCAGGCGCTCCGGCACAGGGTTGTCTCGCTTGTGCCGCCGGTCGATGGCGTACCGGAACAGGTCGCCCTGCCACAGCCTGTCCTTGGCCGCAGAAGGGTGCACCAGTTCGATCACATCGCCGAACCGGAACCCGTGGGACTCCGTGTCGTACTTGAGAAGGGCGTACTCGGTGTACAGTCGCCGAACCGCGTCGGCAACACCGCGCTTGAGCGGCTTCGGAAGCTTTCGGCCGTAGGTCGACGTCCAGTACCCGAGCATCTCTCCCGGCTCGTCCCCGCGCTGGAGTACAGCATTGACCACCTTGCGGTTCCAGCCACCACCGCTCGTAGCGTCAGCGCTGTTCTTGTTGCTCTCCAGACGCCCCTTGACGAATTCAGCCGCACCCACCACCGAGGCCGTGCGCATGTTGCCCTCAGGGCCGCGCAGCCACGTCAGCAGCCCGCAGGTCCACTCCGGGTCCGAGACCGCCAGGGAGCGCACCAAGGCGCTGTACCGGTTGTCCCGGACCTGCAGCGACTCGTGGAACGTGTTGGCACCGGCATTGGACACGGCCAGCAGAAACAGTTCCGACTTCTCGTCACGCAGGTGGCCGACCCCACCCAGGTGGTTGGCCGTGACCGCTCCCGTGGTCGTCACGGGCGAGCTGGTGGACGGCCGAATCGTCTTGACGTTGTAGCGCGCCACTGGTCGTTCCTCTCATTCACACCTGGACAGCGTCCAGATTGGGCACATCACTAACTCGGGGGCCTGGAGGGATTCGAACCCCCGACTTCCTACTCCGTAGGCTGGCACTCTCTCCGGACTGAGCTGCAGGCCCAGTTGGGCCTGCAGCTCAGTTGGGCCTGCAGCCTACCCCTCAGCGCCACGACCCCGCACCTGGTATTCCGAGACCAGGAAACACGGCCACGTCGAGTTCCCGCGTGGCTGGGCGCGGCGTCCACTGAGGGTGGAGGAGCCGTCTCTCAAGTGTGTGGGGTGCCGCTAGGCAGTGGTCGTGAGGTGGTGGCGCGGGGTCGTGGCGCGGACCATGGTGTAGTCGCCGGTGGCCAGCGCTTCCGCCTCCATGCGTGCGCGCTTGACACGCTGCTCCTTGAGGTTCGCTACGAACCAGTGGTCAGCACCGTATAGATCGGTGTAGTACACGATCAGGGGGTCAAGCTGCGCCACAGACATCTCAGAGGGACTCATACACACAAGGATCTTCCTTCTGTCGAACTTTCCTGACGGACAATACCACGGGTACACCGTGCCCCGGACGGTCGTCTAGACCGCACTACCCCTTAAACGGGGACACTGCCATATCCGGCCCGCCTCTAGTTGGGCTACCGGGGCACGGTGACGCAGGAACAGAGACCAGAACGAACAGGCACTTATAGTCTTGTGCTCTACCCACTGAGCTACCCAGGAGAATGCACTCCTGGGGCAGGATTCGAACCCGCCACCTCAAGATCCGCTGTGAAGAAATCCTGTTCTGCGCACCTGTTCCTGACCGTGATGCGGGAAGGACTCGAACCAACGACCGCCACCTTATCAGGGTGGTGCTCTACCAGCTGAGCTACCGCACCAAGGCGCGCTTGGATAACGACCGAGGACAAGGCGTGGACACCGACGTGTGCGCTCTGACCCACTGAGCTACCCGCGTACCATCCGCGAACAGGGATTTGAACCCCGGACATCACACTTACCATGGGAAGTAGGCGTACCACTTCGCACCGGTCATCGTACAGTTGTTCACGCTAGCGAAGCAGAGGACAAGACCAGACACCGAACGGACTAGCAGCCGTGCACGCCCACGAGTGGGCGCGGGGGACTCGAACCCCCTCGCCATATTTTACAGATATGAAGAACGGCGTACTGTACGCACCTGCTACGGAGCGCCTTACGCACCCAGTCAAGGAGGTGCGCGTGAAGTCTACCCCTCCAAGGGCGCGTAAGCGTCCTCAGGGTAGTGACGTGGGACATCACGGCCTTGACCGTGACTTCGTACCAAGCCTTGCCAGTCCCGGAGGACGACAAGGAGCGATCGTTGCATCGGCAACGTGATCGAAGGATCAGCGGTACACCGACGCTTGTCATGCCACGACCGAGGACACAGGAGTCCGTGGAGTTGCTGTCTGCCAATGACAGCTCATCAGCGCACGTACCCCGCAAAGAGTGTGCACCGACAGGGTTCGAACCTGCAGTTCCACAAGGAAGTAACCACAGACAAGCGCACCGGTCGTGATGTTCAGTTGTACCCGTCCGAGGACAGGGGCGTACGGCCCGGGGTGATTTCACCAAAAGAAGTACCCGGAGTGTACAAGCGCACCGGACGGAAAGTCGTGGTGCTGGTCATGCATCACAGCAAGGTCATGCAGGTGAAGCGGTCCAGCAAGGTCATGCTGCCCGTTCCACGGGGCCGAAGTCGGTGGACTACTACGCACAGCGTGGTGTCCATCCTCGTGCAGCCGCACACGGTACGGGGTGAAGCTCCCCCACGTCCCCGGTGCGTAGTCCCTTTCCACCCGGCACAAGCAGGGCCTCCAGGTCGTACCACCGCGTCAACGGGTTACTGCACTCGTCCGCTGTTGTCGTCCCCTACAGGACGGTGACCATTACGAGTTTTACTGCACTCGTCCGCTGTTGTCGTCCCCTACAGGACGGTGACCATTACGAGTTTTACTGCACTCGTCCGCTGTTGTCGTCCCCTACAGGACGGTGACCATTACGAGTTGTCGATACGAGCCCTCAAGCGCAGTATGTGCAGCGTGGCAACTTGGTTAGCAAGGATGTCTCTTTTAGGTACCTAGCCTAGACCACCAAGCGAACCTGGCTATCCGGGGGGGCGAGGACTGGTCCTGCGTAACGGTTGCTCTTAACTACCTGCGCCTGCACTTCCGTGCCGACAGGTGAAACACTACAGGGGCCCCCAGGAGGTGTCAACTCCCGGGGGCCCCTTTTCCCAAAAACTTTTCGTTCACGCACGACCAGGATGCCTCAACCCGCAATCCATGCAGGTCAGACGCCCAACGAACCCCACCACACGCAGGTCTCCGTCCTCGTCCACCCCGAGCATCACCACTCCGGGATCCGTCTCAGGCCGCACCGCGCGCAGCAGGAACCAGATACCGCCGCACCCGCCGCACACCGGTGAAACCGGCGACGAGGGCTCGACGTAGGCGACGAGGGCCCGCCGCTGCTGGTACTGCCGCCACGCCTCCAGGTCAACGACGTCAGCCACGGCCCCCGGCAGCCTTCCTCGCGGCCCGGTCCCGCTGGTACTGGGCCTCGCACGGCCTGCACTGGGTACGGGAAGAGCCGTTGGGGTACGTGCGGAACTCGGCGACCGGCTTCACCTCGGCGCATATCTTGCACCGCTTGCGCCCCTCGGCGATCACCAACGGCCCCTCGGCGGATCCCTCGGCGGATCCCTCGTCATCCGTGGCCGCCAGCAGAAGGCCCGGGGTGCCGACCTCCAGCAGCGCCACAGGACCGATCCCCAGGGCGGAGAGGTCGAACACCACAGGGACATGGATGTTCAGGTCCACCACCGTCCTCGTCACCCCATCGCGGGTCTCCGGTGCCACGGTCACCGAGACGGCCTCAGCGGGCTCTCCGGGCTGCTCCACAGCGTCGGGGAGCAGCTGCATGCCCAGCAGGTCGGCCACCTCCACAGCGGCCCGCAGATGGGTCGTGGAACGCACCCAGGCCACCACGGACCGGACGGTCTCCCGGGTCTCCCGGAGGTCGTCACCACGGTCGTCGTACCGCTGCCCCGCCTCCGCAAGGGCGTCGTTGACCATCGCCAGCTGCGCCCGCAGCGTCGCCACCTCGGCGGACGCCTCGGCAAGGAACACCAGGCCCTCCGCCTGCAGTGCTTGCAGGGCGTTGACCGCGTCCACCAGCGCGTCCCGCTCCTCCGTCCGCGCCGCAGCACGCCTGCGGGCACTGGTCCACGCCGCAACGAAACGGCTGGCCGTCCCCGCGAGACCGACGATCTCCGCACGGTCCCGCTCACGGGACTCCAGGAGCTCCGCAGCCTCGGCGCTCACCAGGAGCACCTGCGCCTCCAGGCCAGCAACCTGCGAGGATGCCGTCCCCAACCGCTCCTCCAGGTCTGTGACCCTCGGAGAAGCGACAGGGGGCACCTGGCCGCGTCCGGCGAAAGGGCCGGACGCGGCCAGCTGGGCAAGGAGCGGCACTGCCGGAGACACCTCGGCGGTACGCAGCCGCTCCCGCAGCCTGTCCCGCTCCCCCTTGTACTCCTGGGCCAGCTCATGGGCCGTGTCGCGCTCCTGCAGCAGCTCCAGCGCCTGGCGATGGGCCTGCTGGACCTCGTCCCGGAGCTCTACCACTTCCTTCGAGGGCCGTCCCCGGGCCGCACCGGCTGCCCGGGGACCCTCGGCGTACTGGTCGATCACCGCCATCAGGCGGTCCACCAGCAGCGCATCCCCCTTGAACCCGGTGAACCGCCAGATGGAGCGCTCCAGGTCGTCCCTGGTCAGGACCTCGGGCAGCGGGGGCACCAGGTCACTGCCCGGCGGCACCTGCACGGAGGCCGGAGGCTCGTTCGTACTGCTCATGATGGTCTTCTCTCTTCTCGTTCCTGACGCACGGCCGTGCGTAGCAAGGGGGTGGAGGAACGGGCACGGCACCGGTCGTCACGCCGTGACCGGTGCCGTGAGAGCCCTCAGGACGCTCCGCCAGCGCCACTACTCCGCTGATCAGTCTATCCGCGCCGGGGACGCGCTGGGAAGTCGCGGCACCGACGGCATCAGATGTCCAGCTCCTCCACACGCTGATCGTCAAGGATCGCCTTGACCTGGTGGAGCAGGGTCGGGGGAGCACCGCCGGACAGGCGCGCCCCCTGGAAGGCATGGTCGATCGTCTCGTACACCCGCAGCGCCCTCCGGTCGGTGCGCTTGAGGTGGGACCAGACCGCCAGGCGGCACTTCGCGGTCAGCGCGACCCCCCACATGTCACCCTGCGTGTTCGTGTACGGGGTGATCAACCACTCGCCAGCGAACGCCTGGCGCACAGCCGTCCCGGTGTCGGTGTCCACGTCAACCACTACCCGCGTCCCGGTCAGGGGGGCGGGGTCGGGGCCGTGACCGACCGGTTGGGCGAACGCGGCCCGGAGGGTCGCGGTGACGTACTCGGAGAAGGACATGCCCCGCTGGACCGCGCGGCGCTCCGCGCGCTCCCAGATGGGCATGTCCTTGGTCCGGATGTACATTGTCCTATTTGGCACAGGTATGTCCCTTTTGTAGGGTATTGATAACCCTGAATGTCCTAGTTTGTCATAGTGCAGGAGGTTCAGGGAGGCATCGCCATCCCCAACCACAAGGAACACTACGGCATGTGCCCGTATAAGCGTATCTCTTATACGAGAACAAACTCGTTTTTTCCCAGGCGGCGGCTAGGGCCCAACCTCCCTATCCCCCCACCTACCCTTGTTGATCAAGGTTTCACTAGGGCATTCTCTACCAATTAGACTTACCGGTAGTAATGCGACACGAGACCCACGCGACCATAAATCGGACATTAAGGGGTAACAAACAGCCCCGTAACCGGACATCTTGGGTTACGGGGCTGCGTGCGGAGCTAGTTGATCATGTTTTTTCTTCTAGATGTGACCTTGATCACACCTTCTGAAGCAGCTGCCCGGCGACTCATCCGGACCCCTTCCCTCCGCTTCTTCTCCCGGCACCGGTCCGCCAGGAATGCGCATACTGGGCAAACAGGGCACCGTTGAACAACGCCCGTTCGTGACTGACCGTAACCAGATTCACGGTCAGGACGCCCAGGGGCCGCCGAGCAGTGACGTTCATCACTCTTCCCCTTCCTCGGTGAACTCCAGGCCAGCGACCTTCGACCGCTCGGTGTGCCAGGTCTCCAGCGCCTGCTCCGCCTGCTCCGCTGTCAGTCCCGGCCACCGCCACACCAGCTCGTACACGGCCCAGTCCAGGGGTACCTCCCAGGCAGCCACCGCCTTCCCGTAGGCCACCACGTCGTCCAGGGGCCTCACAGCGCGCCCCGCTCGGTGGTGACGGTCCTCCACCGCTTGAGGGAGTCCTCAGCGCCCGTCGCGGTGAGTCCTGACCTCCTACGGCACAGCTCCTCCACCGCGCGCGTCAGGGACGTCTGCCCGTCCTCCACCGCGCGTCCCAGTTCCCTGATGTCCTCAACCATGGTCATGGCGTCCTTCTCCTCCGATGTCGATGGTGGTCTCACCGAACCTGTCGGTGACGACGCAGAGCTGCGGGGCACGCAGGCACCGTGCCATGGTGGACCAGGAGCCGATGTTCAGGGGGATCCCGTCCGGCCCCAGGGCCTGCCAGGACCAGGCACCCCGGCTCAGTTCCGCGCGCCCGGTCCGACACGTCTCCAGGACCGACCCCTCGGGCAGGTCGAGTCCCAGGCTTCTCAGCCGCTCCAGTAGCTTCTCTGCCATGGTCATGCCATACCTCCGTCACTGGAGAGGGAGAGTGTGAGAAGACTCACACTCTCCCTCTGTCTCTTGACTAGCGGCGCGGGGCTGCAGCCCGTCCGGCCTCGTTCAGGACCAGGTACATCCCGACCACCTCACCGAGACCTGCGGCGAGAACCTCGGCCACCGCGTCCTTGCCGACCGTGAGGGTGAAAACGCCCTTGGCCGGGAACCGGTTGGCGTTCCACAGGGTGTGCTCCAGCGGGGTCCTGGTGTTCTTCCCTGCCCCAGGTGCCGTCTTCGCCGCTACGGGGGCCGCGCTGGTGGCGGCGTTCTCGCTGACCACCCAGAACCGGGTGAACAGGACCTCCAGCTCAACCCTGCGGGTCTTGGCAGCCATGGTGTCGCCCCTTCCCATGCCGCAGAACGTCTGCGCCATGTCCACACCCAACCACGGGAGTCGGGAGGAAATCAAGTGTGGACACGGGGTTGACTTCGATGTCTACACCCTGCTAGTCTTCTCCTATCAGCACAAGGAAGCGACGACAAAGGAGCCGATCATGGGCGCGAACTGGCAGACCCTCAAGGGCGTCAAGAACGGTGAGAGCGTCACCCTCTACCCGGTAGGGGACCGCAAGGGCCCGAAGGGCACTGCGGTGACCGTGGTCCTGCGCCGGGAGCACGGGATGATCCGCCTCACGGCGAACGGCAGGGACATCAGGGTCGGTTCTGCCACCCGGTTCTGGGTGGTCAGCGAGGACGTGAACCTCATCAAGGTGTTCGACGTACCGGTCTCCGTGCTGAAGGAGGGTGACGGGGCCGTGCAGGACTGGCTGGTGGAGTACGAGGACCAGGACGTCGTGACCACCGTCGTGATCTCCCGCAGCCAGCTCTACCCGTCCGTCGCCCGCCCTGGCCCCGCCTGGGCGTGGAGCTACGACTACACCGTCGACGGCGGCCCGGCCTGCCAGTACGGGACGGGGCTCGTCTCCCTCCGCAGGCGGCTGCGCGAGAAGTACGGCCGCGACGTGGAGGTCATCGAGTCGTGGAAGCAGCAGTCCACCTGACCACCTGACTGGGGCCGCCCCGCCTCCCCCACCGGGGCGGCCCACCCCCTGAACTGGCGGTGCGGGTCACGCGACCCGCAACACCGACTCGCTACCCGCACCGCCACCCACACCGATCCGCACCGAACGGAGGCTCGCCGTGAACGCCACCCACCTGGAGACCAGGATCTACGTGCACTCCCACGGTGAGCCCGAAGTCGTCCGCACCGAAGCCCGCCCCGGCTGGAACGCAGCCAAGCTCCAGAAGGCGCACACAGACGCAGTCGTTGGCTGGCTCGTGCAGCGCCGCCGGGAGCAGGTAGACGCCATCCACGCCGACTACGTCAAAGCGGCCGAAGTCCTCGACTGGGGGCCACCGAAGGGCTGGCCGGAGGTCCCCGGCAGGCGCGAGCAGCGCAAGGCCGACCGTGTCCACACCCGGTAGTCTTCTCCTATCAGCACAAGGAAGCGACGGACCACCGGAGGACACCATGGGCGAGTACACGATCCACTACAACCGGACCTCCAACCACATCAGCGGCCTGTTGATCCGCACAGCGGGCGACGGGTCGCAGACCGACCCCGCGTTCAACGCCTGCCCGGTCCTTACTCGCGGTACGAGCCTCGCTCGGGGCAAGAGCTTCACGGAGGTGGCGGAGGCGCTCAAAGCGGCCCGCTCCAGCAGCGCGGCCACCGGTCGCAAGCTGTGCAAGAAGTGCGAGCAGGCTGCCGAGGCCATGGTCTAGGACGGAGCGCACCCGGGGAGCCTGACGGCGTGTTAGGCTCCCCGTACAGGAACGAGGAGACGAGGAAGCGGTCATGAGGATGGCGACGGTGGCGGACGTGATGGCACGGCTGGCGGAGGACCTGAGGGTCCAGCAGGTCCGTGCCAGGGCTCGGGGAGCGGCCGGTGTCCCGTATCAGGGACTCCAGGTGGACGCCCTGACCTGGGGCAGTGGGGAGACCAGGATCGGGGTGTACACGGCGGTGGCGCAGGCGGAGAAGGACGGCCTGGTGACCAGGGAGGTCCGGCAGGGCAAACTGGTGGTCAAGCTGGTCCCCCTGAAGAAGGGTGCCCGGTCATGAGCGTGCCGAAGTACGCCGCTGACGGATCGCAGGCCCCCCGGTACGCCACGGGGGACGTCATCCGCAACAGGGCGCGTGAGCATTACTCCCGCTGGAAGGTGGTGGGGGTGGGTATGTCGGTGTACTACCTGACCAACCTGGCGACACCGGCGGACGCCTCCCAGCAGCACATCACCTGGGCCCACGGGTTCTGCGAGACGGCCACGGAGCTGGAGTGGTCCCCGGGCGATCCGTTCGAGGGCGGAATCGAGCGGGACGTCCTGCGCCGGGCCGCAGTGATGATGCGGCACCACCTCGCTGAGGTGAACCCGCAGGCCAGCCAGCTGGAGCTGATCGAACTGGTGGATCCGGACCACACGGGCCCGTTCACGGACGGCACAGAAGGCCCTCAGCCGTGAGGTACTGCGGTTGTGGTGGAGTGGTGGGCGCAGTACGGAGCGGGAGGAAGAGGCGATGAGGAACGACACGGCGCGTACACGACTGGACGAGACGCTCAAGGACGCGGGGGTGGAGTGGCGCGACCGCTCGGACCTCCTGGGTGCTTATGCCCGTGAGGTGCGGGCCAACGAGGCGCAGGTCCCGGTGGTGAGCTTCTATGTGATGACACTGGGGTGGGGTGCTCTGCGGCGGACGTTCGCAGGACAGCTGCACGGGTCCCGGGGTGAGAGCGCGCAGGAGGCGTACCGCAGGGTGCTGGCGATCTGCACGGAGCAGCTGTGCCCCGTACCTGGGCAGCGGTTGGCCGGGGAGCCAGCGGTGCTGGGGTACTCCCGGGAGCCGTTGTACGCGTCGTACCCGACGGAGGACAGCCATGTCGCGTCATCGTAGTCCCTGGACGCTGCGGCAGCGTATGGCGGTCGTGACCGCGCGGTGGTCTGCGTTCGTGCTGTGCTTCACCGTGACCCGGTACCTGGTGGATGCCCAGGTGTGGGGGCTGCGGTGAACGGTCGGAGCATGTGTCCGCACTGGTTCGGTCCCCTGGTCCCGGCACGGCAGCCGGACCGGCTGTGCACACAAGGGTGCGGGATGGCCTGGGGCGAGTTTGAGGCAGCACGGAGGCAGTCCGTGTGCAGGCACACGTATAGTGTGTTCGTCGGTCAGGACCAGCCGCCGGAGCTACCCTGTGAGCAGGGCTGCGGGCTGACCTGGGCCCAGTACGACGCGCAGCAGAAGGAGCGGATTCGTATGAGCGAGCAGCAGGTGACGTGTTGGCACCGGTTCGGTGTGTACCGGCCCGGCACCCCTCCGGAAGAGGTGGTGTGCCGGAAGGGCTGCGGGCTGACCTGGGTGCAGTACAAGAGCCAGCTGCATGTTCGGGCGGCTCCAGGGAACGTCGCAGCCCCGGGACCGGTGCCCCTTCCCGCGTCGTCTGCCGAGGCAGGGGTGCCCCAGGTGCTGCTGACCGATGACGACCTCACGGGTCAGCTCATGGACCGTCTCGCATCACTGCGGGACGAGGTCGCGCGCCTCAAGGAGTCCAACGAGGCCGTGGTGTCCCAGGTCGAGGACACGCGGAAGCTGCAGCATGAGAAGGAGCAGCTGCTGGAGCGGTTGAGGGTCTCCGAGGAGGAGTCCGAGAAGCGCTACCGGGAGACGGTTCGACTCCATGGGCTGGTCTCTGTTCGTGAGGCGGAGTACGACGAAGTGAAGGAGAAGCTGAAGGAGGAGCTGAAGGGTACGTGGGATGCTCTTCGAAGCCTCACTACGGTGTTCCGGTTCGTCTCCGGTCACGACCGGTCGGGGGCGGATCACGCCAAGCAGGCCGCGTACGCGGAGCGCACGGTGGCGCACCTGCGGGAGCAGGTGAAGAAGTGGGCCAGCGAGGCGCGGGCCTATGAGAAGCTCTGCGCGGCGTACGTGGCGCAGCATGAACGTGGTACGGTGTAGACACCGGGACACAAGGAAGCGGCGACCAGGAAGGAGCGGGTGGTGGACAAGCCGTGTCCGACGCCGGGCAAGTCCCGGTACGCGACGGAGGCTGTGGCGGAGAAGTCGGCCAAGCGGTTCCAGGCGCAGTACCGGGACGGTGCGCAGCAGCACCCCTACCGGTGCGGCTGCGGGTGGGTGCACCTGTATACGCCCAAGGTGTGGTCCGCGCCCACGGCCGAGCCCTCGGAGGAGCTGCTGGCCGTGATCGGGGCCCTGGGGGAGAGGGAGTTCCGCTCCCTGGTGTCCGAGGACGTCCGTGAGCGGGCGGATCCGGAGCAGGGCGGGGCGCTGCGGCACTGGCGGATCGCGGTGCGCTGGAGGGACGAGCTGGCGTGGATGACTCGGGACCTGCAGGCGCAGTTCCTGGAGCGCAAGGGGCTGCAGGACAGCGAGACACGGACGTGGCGCGCCAAGGCCGCGTTCTTCCAGCGGGGCGTGGCGGAGCGGCTCAAGGAGGCGCGGCTGTGCGCGGTGGGCCTGGACGAGCCCGTACCGGCCCCGGAGGGCCCCGGTGCGCCTTGCGTACCGGAGAGGTCCGTGGCGCGGCTGCAGGCCCCGTTGCGGGCCGCTGCGGGGGAGCGGGCGGTGCAGCGGTTGATCGGGTTGCACCAGCAGCAGTACACGGCGTTGCTGATCACGGAGTGCTGGCAGTCGGGGTGCGAGATCCCGGAGCGGATCGTGCGCCATGCGGTGGCGCACGGTATCATGACGGCCGAAGAGGAAGGCGAGGATGACCCGGAACAGCAGGCACTACCCGATGCAGAAGCCGGTGCTGGTCACCCTGGTGTGCCGCCATACGGTTCGGGCGACCGAGAGCCCGATCGGGACGGCGGGGACCTACCGGTGTGAGTACACTCCCAGTTGCGGCTACCGGGTGCGGTGGGCGTCCTGGGTGGACCAGGTGACCGGGCGTGCGGGGACGAACCCGCACGTGCAAGGGACAGCGTAGGAGGAAAGATGATCATGGATGTGAGCAAGCGCGAGCAGTACCGGCAGGCGATCACCCAGGTGGACCGGTACCGTGAGGCGACCAGGCTGCTGATCGGGCCGTACCTGGGGGAGTACAAGGGGGTGCCGTTGAGCAAGGCTGACCTGGGTATGGTGGCCGACTTGGCGAACAGCGCCCTGGCGATCCTGAAGGACCATGGGTGATCCGAAGGAACAGCTGCGGCAGGCCCTGGCACGGGCCGCACAGTTGGGCGACGTGTACGCGGACTCGGACATGCTGGCACAGTGGTTGTGGGAGAACTACGTCTTCCCGTCCCGGAATATGCTGACTGAGATCACGGTCCGTACCCGGAAGCCGGACAAGTGGCGGTTTGTGGATACCGGGACCCAGCAGGTGTGGAGGTGGGACCAGGAGCGGGACGGGGGTACCTTCGTCCTGGTGGACCCGGAAGGGCTGGCGTTGATGGCGGGTCCTGAGTTCCGGGAGTCGCTGGAGCAGCTGGCCCGGGGGGAAGTCGTGGCAGAGCAGGAGGGAGAGGACTGATGGCACGTTCCGTGGCCGTGGGCCAGGAGTACGCGTACCGTGCGGCAGTGGTTGTGCAGGGGTGGAACGGCAAGCCGTTCACGAGGTACGAAGGGATCTACAACAAGCGCGCAGCGGCCCGTTCCCGGGTGTCGTTCTGGCGGAACTACGACAGGGCAGGGTTCGTGGACGGCTGGGTGGAGCAGTCGGGCCGCATCACCTGGGTGCGTCTGGACGATCAGGGCGAGGCGGTTCCGGTCCCCGTTGTCCCCCGGGAGCGGTACGTCGTGGCGACGTGGCCGTGGGAGCAGGGACTGGTGGTCTACATCCACGGCGTGGGGACCACCCAGACGCACGTGGACTACCCCGAGGACTCGGCTGAGTCGATGGCCCGGGACTACATCGCGTGCGTCAAGGAGGTGCCGCAGGACTCGTTCGACCTGGTGGTGTTCTCCCGTACGGAACTGCTGGCCCTTGGCGCTGACGTCGAAGACGCTTATGAGTCGACCAGGGATGACGTGTCATGACCTGGGAGCTGTCCGAGACGTCCTGGGAAGGGCGTCCTGTGCCCTGGTCGGAGAAGGTCGTCCATGCCCTGTGCCCGAAGTGCTATCCGGTGTTCCGGGGCGGTGGTGCTGCCCCGCACACGGCGCGCGGCCTGTGCGGGGAGGTCATCGGGAAGGGCCAGCCGCAGCCCGGGCACACGACGGTGATCGACTGTGTGGTGTGCGTGGACCTGATGACCTCCCACGTGTGCGGTGAGCCGTGAGGGCGTGGGTAGCGGAGAAGCTGCGGACGTGGCGGCGCGTGGCGGGGGCGTCGTGTGTCGTGGTGTGTCGATTCCTGGCCTGCCACAGTCTGCGGTACACGTGCTGGCTCGTGTTTCCAGCAACGTGGGCTGTGGTGGACGGGTGGCACGGCCACTGGACGACCATGGCGGAGGACCTGCTGTTCGTGTGGGTGGCGTACCTCCTGTGCCTGGCGACCGCAGACCGGGATCGGATCCTCATGGTCGCGCAGCAGAACTACGACAAGGCCGTGCGGTCCACGAAGAGGCAGGTGGACTGGCGTATCGCGCTGATCGAGTCGCTGGAGTACAATGGGGTGGAACAGGTGGTGATCAAGTGCGCACTGATCGACGCGCGCAATGCGGTGGAGGGAACGGCGACCGGGGAAAGGAGTGAGGAGTGACGGAGCTGTGGTGGATGGGTCCCCTGGTGTGCGCCTACGCGTGGACATCGATGGCGGCAGCCCGGTATTTGTTCAGCCGGTGGAGGGCTGGCTACATTGACAGTGTCGCGTCGAAGTGCCGCTGCGCACTGGCTCCAGAGCCGATGTACCGGCTAGCGGTGCGGGAATTCGAGGGGAGGCGGCGCGCCTCGTGCCTCGTGGAGGCTTCGGCCTGCGGGGTGGTCTGGCCGTTGGCGTACACGGTGTGGGGCGCGAGGATAGTGGGGCGATGGGCGGTTCACCAGGTGTTCGACACGGCACCGGACCGTTCCGTCCTGGGGGCCCAGGCGACGCTGCAGCGGTTCACCGACCGGACGGCTGAGCTGGAGAAGTCGGAGCTGGACCGATGATGCTGTAGACACAAGGTCTGTGGACGTGGTACGGTGTCTACACCGCATTATTCCAGGAACAGGAACGCGAGGAAGGACACGACGATGAGTGTACGCGTGATCTACCGGCCCAGGTCCACCCCGAAGACGTGCCAGCACCCGGGAGCTCCCGCCGGGGAGCCGGGAATCGTGGTCTGGTGTCGTGACTGTGCCACCTACCTGCGGTGCAGGACCTCGGAGGTTCCCGCTCCGGAGCAGCTGACGTGCTGGGAGCCGTGCCTGTTCCAGGTGTATTGGACGCTCTACAGGTGGGTGCATAGTTTCTGACCGGCGTACAGAAGGGATAGGTCATGGCAGGCAGGAAGCCCGATGACGCTGAACAGCCGATCCTCCCGGGGGGTGCACTCCCGAACTGTCATGAAGGAGGGGCCGTGCACGGGAAGACGATCGTGATCAAGACGGAGGACCCGTTCACCCATCAGGTCCTCATAGAGGCCCGGTGCGGAACATGCGGCAAGGTGCTGAAAGGCCGCAGGAAGAAGAACTGAGTGGTACCCTCAGGTAAGCGGAGGACCCTAGGAAGCGGAAGGATGTGAGCACATGTCCCGTGACTACCTCGCGGACATGGACAACGCTTTGGAGAAGGCGATCGAGGCCAAGGACGGCTCGTACATCGCGTCCCTGGTGGGCGCGGAGCTGGCGGACAGGCTGTCCAGGGAGGACCCGGACCTGCTGTTCGGGTGGCTGCGCACCCAGGCGCACGCGTTCGTGGGACGGGCGGTCTCCGCCCGGTCCAACAGCACGCGTGCTGCCCTGCGCGCCAACGCGCCCCGCAAGCAGTTCAAGGACGCGGCGGAGCAGTTCGGTGCGGAGGGGGACCCGGGGGTCCTGGCGGTGTTCCACACGGAGTTTGTGGTGGACAAGAACAACACCCGTAAGCGGGTGGGGGACATGCGGGCGGCGGACTGCCTGTTCGTGGCGGACCGGTACACCCACACAGCCTCGTACGCGAAGATGGAGGCCGCGTTCCATCGTGCTGTGGCGGAGCGGATCGGGGACCTGTCGATCGCGGAGGTGTACACCGACGCGGAGTACCGCACGATGTACCGCTCGGTGACAGGCCGGGAGACCCCGGTGCTCCCTTCGGCAGCACCGAAAGACTGAGCGACCACGCTACCCACCACCTCCCGACAAGCCCGTCCTTACCGACTACCCTAGTCAACCCGCCCCATACGACCACCCGCAGCGCCTCATCCCCATACGACTGCCCCTCGCGCCCCACACCCGTACGACTACCCTAGTCAACCCGCCCCATACGACCACCCGCAGCGCCTCATCCCCATACGACTGCCCTTCCCCCGCCAAGCCGTCGCTTACGACAAAAACCAGTCCACGTCCCTTCAGGCCCTACGACGTTCCTCGGCCCGTGTCGACAGCACGACCTACCCCGACCCCTCGCAAGCCGACTTCCTTCACCAGCCCCCGTCACTACGACCACCCGACACGACCTACCCCGACCCTGCGCAAGCCGACTTCCCGCCACCACACACCTCGGCCCGTGCCGACGTTACGGTCCGGTTCAACCCCATCGACTGCCCTAGTCCGGCCGCGTCAGCCCGTGGCGACGCCACTATCCGGGCCTGCCCAGAACGACAATTCGGCCCCCACTGCTCCACACCGACGTCCCTCACCAGCCCACGTCATTACGACCGCCCGACACGGCCCCACTTGAGCCGTCCCCGCCCCCCACCGACAGCACGTCTCGTCAGCTGCCCTACTGACCAGCCCTCCCGCCCCTTCCCGCACCGACCGCCCAGCGTTCCTCAGCCCCAGCTGACCACCCGCCCCAGCGCGGCGCGACCCACTTCGCAACGACAACCCGTGCTGGCGCGCAGCGACCACCCGCGCCAAGTCCAATCCGACATGCCCGCGCATCCCAGCGCAGACCGACAACCCCACCCCTGTCCGCCCGTTCCTTGCTGACAACCCCGACCGCCCCCGCCCTGCTCGACTGCGCGGACCTGCCCGTGTCCGTCCGATACATGACGACTCCCCTGCCCCACCCAGTCCTTCATCCTGCCCGACGGCCCTTCCCGGACCATCCCGTACGACCGTTCGTCCGACACGCCCAACCCACCCTTCCCGACTACCCTTCCCGGGCCGTCCCCTTCCCGACTATCCCGTCCTGTCCGCAACGACTGTGCACGTCCCGTCCTGTCCGCAACGACTGTGCACGTCCCACCCC